>Ga0302140_10009588_pt1 | contig 12001 bp, 10 predicted proteins | sample I_Bog_E1_1_FD_202095 | JGI IMG/M metagenome (GOLD analysis project Ga0302140, IMG submission 202095) | Peat permafrost microbial communities from Stordalen Mire near Abisko, Sweden - I_Bog_E1_1 | ecosystem: Environmental > Terrestrial > Soil > Wetlands > Peat | place: Sweden: Abisko, Stordalen...
GCTCCAGAGCAGCCTTGCGATAAGCATAAATTCCCAGATGCTTGCGATAGCTCGCTGTCCCCGTCTCATTGCGGTCAAACGGAATCGTCGCGCGCGAAAAGTAGAGTGCGCGCCCGTCGAGAGCGGTGACCACTTTGACCGCATTGGGGTCGGCGATTTCTGAGGTCGCGCAGGCAACGGCCAAGGTTGCCACGTCGACCTCGGAACGGTCAAAGAGCGCGAGCAGGGGAGGGAAGAAATCGGGCGAGAGAGTTGGCTCGTCGCCCTGGATGTTCACGTAGATGTCGGCATCGATCAGGCCAGCAACTTCACGCACTCGATCTGAGCCGCTGGCGCAATCCGGCGAAGTCATCAGCACTGGAATCTTCCGGGTGCGGCATATTTCGGCCACTTCTTCCGAGTCTGTGGCAACCACAACCGGATCCATGAGGCCGCTAGCCGCTGCAGCGCGCCACACCCACTCCACCATGGGACGACCGGCAATCGTGCGCAAAACTTTACGGTTCAGGCGCGTGGAGCCCAGTCGAGCTGGAATCACTCCGGCAATTCGCAACATGCTCATGCCGATGAGTTTACAGGACCAAGCGCGAAATCGGTGTGGGTAAAAATCCCCGTAGCGGAGCCATGGTGTCCAGAATGTGGCCCGTGCAGGTTGACCTTAAAACCTGACGCCCGTATCATCATTCTTGGGACGTGTGCGCGAACTCAATTTCGCCCTGCCTGTCCAGGCCCTAAGGTACAGCGTCACCCGACGCTTCCTCGGCGGGGTAGCTCAGATGGTTAGAGCGACGGATTCATAACCCGTAGGTCGGCAGTTCGATCCTGCCTCCCGCCACCAAGATTCAGTTCGACTTTTCCTCTTCACATCCTGAGGCCTTCCTGGAGCGGACCGGGGCGCATCCGATTGTGCGTCAGGCGCTCCATTCGCAGACTGCGATATGGCCCGTGTGATGGTGCGGCCGATCAATGTGGCAATTGACCCCCGCGTGTGGATGTGAAGTCTAAAATCAAAACTGTTCACAGTAAGGAGACGGATCTCATGGGAACCACGGAGCATGCAACAGGCATCGGAGCGGACGCATCGGGAAGCGATGTTCTCAAAGCCCTCACGCTTGATCACTTTACGCAAAGCCAGTTGATTGAGAAGGCGCTCGAGTTGCTTCCGCAAGCGCAAGCTGCTGACGGTGCCGCGGGCATCAAGCTGGAGGAGTATCCAAACCACTTCACCATGCTTACTCTGCGGCACAAGGATGGCGGTGCCGAGGTCCACGAGAATTTCGCCGACATCTTCTTCGTAGTGCAAGGCAGCGCCACTCTTCTCACTGGAGGCACGGTGCAAGAGCGTGAAATAGTCGGCCCGGGAGAGATTCGAGGCTCAGGTATTCTGCAGGCCAACTCGGCAATTCTGAAACAGGGGGACTTCGCGCATATCCCGGCGACGCTGCCTCATCAACTACTGGTGGCTGAAGGCGAGACGTTCGTTTATTTCGTCATCAAGGTTCGGGAAAAGTAGTTTTCGCGCCGGAATTTCTTCTGCGCGATCACGTAATCAGGCAATACTCCCCGGGTCCCTCACGGATGGGCCCGGGAGAGCGCTGTTCCTGCGGTTGAAGCATCAGCTTGCAAAGGTGATGCAAGCAGGACTCCCCACCGCCGTGTATTGTCCGGTGAACGCCGGCATTCCTGTAGACGGATGAATTCTGAATGCCGTGATGCTGTCGCTGCGCCGATTGCAGGCAAACAGAAAATGGCCAGACGGATCGATGCGGCATTGGCCAGGATAGTCGCCCATCGTCGGAACTTCACCCACACGCCGCAATATTCCATCAGACTCGATCGCGAACACGGCAATGGAATCGTGAAGGCGATTGGCGGCATATAAGAATCTTCCGTTCGGCGCTACAAGAATCTCCGAAGCAAAGCTTGATCCGGCAAAGCCTGCGGGCAAAGCGGAGATGGTGTGTTGTGCGGTGAGCATTCCAGTGGCTTGGTCGTAAGCAAATGTTGTGATCGTAGACGCTTCTTCCTGAATAGCGAAGAGCCAGTGTCCATTGGGATGAAACGCAAAGTGGCGCGGACCGTCGCCCGAGGGTAAAGTGACAAAAGGCTGATCCGCCGACGTGCTCAACTCTCCGGTGGTGGAATCAAAGCGATAGCAGTAGATGCGGTCCTGGCCAAGATCACTCGCCAGTACGTATTTGTTCGCGAGGTCCGGGGCAATCATGTGTGCATGCGGTGCGTCATGACCGCTGAAGGCAAAGCTTCCCGCTGGTGCGTTGTGAGGTTGCACGCTGCCGAGAGAATCGCTGTCGCGGTGGATATCCACAGCAGTGCCCAGCGATCCATCGGGCAGAATGGGCAGTACTGCGACACTGCCCCCGCCATAATTGGCGACAAATGCGAATCGCCCGGTAGCGTCAATGCTCAGATGAGCTGGTTCAGAGCCTTCGGACTGCACGGTGTTGATCGCCTGCAGATCGCCGGTAGCGGAATCAATCGAGAAGGAACTCACCGAGCCGGTACCGGCCTTATAGTCCTTGACTTCATTGACGGCATAGAGGAACTTGCGCGAAGGGTGAATCACGATCCATGACGGGTTCGGCGTCGAAGCAACCAGTTTGCGATGGGACAGTTCTCCGCTGGCTTGATTCATCTCGAAGAGATAGATGCCCTCCCCATTACTCCCACTTCCGGGCGTGCCGGTATAAGTGCCAACATACCCACGAACGGAGCCGGACTTCAACGGGGAAGCGGTGGTTTGCGCATTGCCAATCGCAGAGTGCATGAGGGCCAAAGAAGCGGCACAGCGGAGAAAACTACGCCGCGAAAAAGGGTGGGGAAAGAGCTTCTGAGTCATCAACAAACTCCTCGGATAATTCAGGGTTAAACAAAGCAGGCCAGGGTGAGGGTGAAGACCAACGCGGAGACGGAGATGATGGTTTCGCAGATCGACCAGGTCTTCATGGTTTGCGCAACGGTCATGTTGAAGTACTCTTTGACCAGCCAGAAGCCACCATCGTTGACATGCGAAAAGATCAGCGAGCCAGCGCCGGTGGAGATGGCGAGAAGTTCCGGTCGAACACCCGTTGCATGTAAGGCTATGGGGGCGATGATTCCCGCCGCAGTGGTCATCGCCACAGTGGAGGATCCGGTGGCGAGGCGCATGGATGCAGCGAGAAGCCAAGCCAGCAGAAGCAGGGGAATGTGGCTTTGAACGGCCACGGAAATAATCGCTTGAGAGACACCGCTTTCCTGCAGGATCCGGCCGAAGCCTCCGCCCGCACCGACCAGAAGCGTGATGGTCGCCGTGGGAGCAAGGCATTCGTTGCTGAAGCGCAGGATGGTCGCGCGCGTAAAGCCTCGCATCTTGCCGAGTGTGAAGAAGCTGAGCAGAACGCCGATTAGCAACGCCAAGTCATCGTTGCCGATCAGATGCAATGTGGAATTGAGAGCGGTGTTGGGCGCAGACAATGCGTCGGCCCAACTGCCAATGAGCATCAGCAGAACAGGGAAAAGAATCGTGAAGAGAGTAATCCAAAAGTTGGGAAGTTTGTGATCCGGACCGTGATCGATGAATTCTGCAGCCATCGGATTCTCTGCCGGCAGGTCGATATGTTTTGCGATGAGCTTGGCGTAGAGTGGACCGGCAATAATGGCCGTAGGCAGACCAACGATCAGCGCATAAAAGATGGTGCGGCCCACGTCGGCGTGAAAGATGGTGACGGCCATCAGTGCAGCGGGGTGCGGAGGAACTAAACCATGCACAACGGACAGACCAGCGAGCATGGGAAGACCGACGAGAACCAACGACGTTTTTGTGCGGCGCGCCACCGTGAATGCAATGGGAATGAGCAGCACAAAGCCGACTTCAAAAAAGGCTGGCAGGCCAACGACAAGGCCAATCACGACCATGGCCCAGTGAATGCGCCGCTCGCCGAAGAGGCGAATGAGCGTATAGGCTATTCGGTCAGCACTGCCAGACTCAGCCATCATTTTGCCGAGCATCGTTCCCAGCGCGACAACGATTGCAATGTGTCCGAGCGTTCCGCCTACACCGGCTTCAAAGGAATGAACGACGGTGGAGAGTGGCATGCCGGTGACGACAGCGAGGGCAAGCGATGTGACGAACAAGGTGATGAATGGGTTCAGCTTAAAGACTGCGATCAGCAGGATCAGGCCGACGACCGCAAGGAAGGCCGAGGCGAGCAGAAAAATGCTGTGGGGGTCGATCATCTGGCTTCCTGTGCGGGACCGAATGAGATCCGCGGTTGCGTTTCACGAGTTTTGACTGAATTTAAGTGCGCGGAGATTTGTAAGCGACGCAGTCGATCTCAACTTTGCAATCGACCACCATGCTTGAAACAACGCAGGCGCGGGCGGGAGGATTGTCGCCGAAATACTCTTTGAAGACGGCATTGAACGACTGGAAATCACGCGGATCATCGAGCCACACTCCGCAGCGAACGATGTCCTTCGTCTCATAGGAGGCTTCTTTGAGTATCGCCAGCAGATTGCGAATCGTCTGGTGCGATTGCGCAACGATATTGCCGGCCACGACCTCGCCATTGACCATCGCAACCTGTCCTGACACATACAGCCATCCGTCCGCTTCAACGGCCCGCGCAAAGGGAAGATGCTGTCCTCCGGTGCCTTTGCCGCCTTCCACTCCATACCTGATAATGCTCATGCTTTGCTCCTCATAGAAAGTGATTTATTGAATCCAGTTTGACTTGCCGCGCGGTACAAACCGTCCGGCGCGCTGCTGTGTTGAACCTTGCTCCGTATAGGAGAGAATGCCATTCACCCACACGCCGATGATGCCGCATGCGGGACGTGCAGGATCGGAGAATGTGCCCTTGTCGATAATCTTCAGCGGGTCGAAAAGTGTGAGATCAGCGAAGTGACCTTCGCAAATGAGTCCGCGTTCTTCCAAACCGAAACGCTGTGCCGGCAGTCCGGTCATCTTATGAATAGCTTCGGCCAGTGAGAATAGTTTTTTGTCCCGGCAATAGCGGCCAAGTACGCGGGGAAAGGTTCCCCACAGACGCGGATGAGGCAAGGGATCATTGGGCAATCCATCTGACCCGATCATCGTGGCGGGATGGCTTAGAATGCGGCGCATGTCCTCTTCGCTCATGCCGTGGTAAATGGCTCCCGCAGGTTGCAGACGACGTGCCGCCTCAAGTTGCGTCACATTCCACGCCGCGGCGATCTTGGCCAGCGACTCTCCTGCCACTTCAGGATGCGGGGTACTCCAGGTAATGTTGATCGTGATGCGCTCATCCACTTGACGGAGATCCAGTGTCGAGGACGAGGCGGAGTAGGGATAACAATCGCATCCGACTCTTTGTATAGAGAGGGCAGTCTCCAACGATTGCAAAACTTCGGGGCTTCGTCCCCAATTATCGATGCCCGCGCACTTCAGATGCGAAAGGATGACGGGCGAATGTGTTCGGCGCCCAATGTCAAAGGCTTCATTCATCGCATCGAGGATTGTGTCTGCTTCGGTGCGCATGTGGGTGGTGTAGACCGCACCCGCCGCGGCCAGCGGCTGTGCCATCGCCAGCACCTCTTCAGTTGATGCGGACTGCGCAGAGAGGTAGGCAAGTCCGGTGCTGAGTCCGAGCGCACCACCATCCAGAGCCTCCTGCAACTGCATCTGCATCCCTGCTATTTCCACTTGTGTCGCGGTGCGGTCCAGACGGTCCATGTGGTTATTGCGCAGAGCTGTGTGGCCAATGAGGGCGGCCACATTGACAGAGGGCTGCGCAGCGTCGACTGCTGCCTTGTATGCCGAAAACGTAGGGTAGCGGAAGGCCTTCGCACCGCCCAACAGATTCATCGGGTCAGGGAGCGCACCGCGCAAAGACACCGGAGAAGCACTGATGCCGCAATTGCCCACAATCACAGTGGTGACGCCCTGAGAAAGCTTCGGCATCATCTTGGGCGCGTGAATCACGCTAAGGTCATCATGGGTGTGCACATCGATGAAGCCGGGCGCCAGTGCAAGGCCCTCGCCATCAATTACATTCTGCGCGCGATGGCTGAGCGCGGGCCCGACGGCAAGAATGCGACCATCGAATAGCGCAACATCCGCGATTTCCGGCGCGGTTCCGCTGCCGTCGACGATCATCACATTTTTGATCAGAGTGTGTGCGTTGGACATGTTCCTTCCCCAAGTCTATAGGCTATATTCATTGCAGTTACCTGGCTGCGGAAAGTTTCTCTCGCGACGGGACAGGGGTTGATTCGTTGGAAAATCAAAAGCCGAACATTGCGACCGAGAATGAAGTCGTTGGAACCCTGAACAAGGGGGTGGGATATCTGCAAAAGTCCACCCCGCGCGAGACAATTGGCGGGCTCGGATGGAACTTGCTGCGCGAAGATCTCAGCCTGCCATCGGCTGTCCTCTACCAGGATCGCCTGCAGAACAATCTGAAGTGGATGCAGCAGTTCATCGCCGCTTATGGCGTGAAGCTTGCGCCTCATGGCAAAACAACCATGGCGCCACGGCTGTTCCAGATGCAGTTGGACGCCGGTGCTTGGGGCATTACGCTCGCCACCGCGCATCAGGCTCGTGTGGCTTATCAGCATGGAGTGCGTCGCGTGCTGATGGCTAACCAACTTATAGGAAAAAGCAATATGGAAGTTGTGGCGCATTTGCTCCGCGATCCGGAGTTCGAGTTTTATTGCCTCGTGGACTCGGCCGCGCAAGTGGACCAGCTTGGCGCCTATTTTGCGAAGAGCAGGCAGCGACTGCGTGTGTTGATCGAACTGGGTGTAGCGGGGGGCCGCGCCGGCGTCAGGGATGAAGACCAACTGCGGTCCGTGCTGGATGCATTGACGCGCTGGTCTGGTGCGATTGCTCTTTGCGGCATTGAGATCTATGAAGGGGTTCTCGATAACGAGGTCTCGATTCGATCTTTTCTGCGGCATGCTGTGGCGGTCACTCAGAGGCTGACAGCGGAGAAGACGTTCCAGCGCAATCCTGTTTTGCTGTCCGGTGCAGGGTCGGCTTGGTACGACGTTGTCGCAGAAGAATTCTCTGCCGCGCACTTCAGCAGCGAGGTGGAGATTGTCTTGCGCCCTGGCTGCTATCTGGCCCACGATATCGGCTCTTATCGCGCCTCGCAGGCGAGGATTATGCAACAAAATCCCATTGCCCAGCGCATGGATTCCGGTCTTCTTCCTGCGCTCCATGTGTGGGCCTATGTGCAGTCGATTCCGGAAGTGGAGAGAGCGATTATCGGGATGGGTAAACGCGACGCGGCTTTCGATTCCGGCCTGCCTGTGCCCGCGCTCCACTATCGGCCGGAAGGCCCAATGCCTCAGGCGACACCGAAGCATTGGGCGATCACCAAGATGATGGACCAACACGCTTATCTGAGCATCGCTCAAGAGGATGATTTGCGCGTAGGGGACATGATCGGTTTCGACATTGCTCATCCTTGCCTGACCTTCGACAAATGGCGTTCTCTGCCTGTGTTGAATGCGGAATATGACGTGATCGATTTGGTGCAAACTTATTTTTAGAATCCAGCCGGTGCCTTGACCGGGTTGATGTGCGCCCTCCCAGGTCCTCAAAAGCGAAGGACCTGGGGCACACATTCCGCACGGGCAATGCTTACAAATCATGAAGCCCCGATTTGCCCAATCGATACGTCGTGAACACGACTGGGCAAATCAAGTGCGGGCCGCTCCACATGCCTATTTCGAGACTTTCGCAGGCATTCCGAGAGTAGTAGCACTGGGTAGCTCCTGGCCTTCTTCCCAGTCACGGATTGCATCTTGAAATTGATCGCCGCGCTGCTGCCAGCGAGAGGCCACCATGTCGAAACGAAGCAGCACATTGTTAAGCGCGTAAGGCCGATTTTCACTGAGCCAAACCTGACTGTACTCAGCCTTCGAGGCGGAATAGGCATCGCGCAGATCCTGGCACCGGCCGAACATGCTGGTGATTTCTTGTAGGATGTTGCGCGTCTCTTTGTGAAGTGCTTTGTCGTTTTGCTGTGCAGCGGCCTGGGCATAGGTTTCCACAATCTCCTGCGCCAACTGGAATTTCAAGCCGATAAGGTCGAGACGGCGTGCACCCAGATCCATCGCAATCAGCGCGTCCGACTCCTTCAGTCCCGGGTTTGCTGCACGTGCCTGGGCGACCAGGATAATGGCGCGCTCGGCGTGGCGGCGCATCTCCTTCGCCACCGGCAACAGCTTTGCAGACATGGCCTGGCCACGCGAACTCCAAGGATCGGTCCAGAAGATTTCGTCGCTTTCATGATGGATGCCGGCTTTGGTCAACGCTTCGTGCGCGGCCATGATTTCCTGCTCGGCCTCGCCGATTTTGCCGCTGGGGTCGCCATGAAAGATTTGCCCAAAGGCATCCTGATAGGCAGGGATGGAACTTTCTCCAGGCTGCCAGGCGGCGACCGCGCCGAACATCACGCTGTACCAGTCTTCGTTGAAGAGTCCTTCGCCATCGTCATTCCAAACGGTGGTCAAGGCGCCGGTTGATCCCAGTCGCTGACCGTCGCGAATGAAGCCCTGAATGTTGCCGAAGGCTACCTTGGCGACAGGATAGACTTCCTTCCAGTTGGCATCGCCGGGTGCGACCCATGTCTCGATTCCAGCCTTGACAAAGGGCACGATCATGGCGTCGAAGTCTTTGGTTTTCGAATAGTTCCAGGGCACGGCGATCATGTCTTTGGGCAGTCCGGGAACGGCTTTCGGGTCATCCTCGCCGATATCGCCCCAGAAGAGAAGACGGCGATGGAGAGGGGCAAGTTCGTCGTGAATCTGCTTCATGAAGTCGACGTAAACCGGACCGTAGCCGCGCGACTTCACCTCGGCTTGGGTGAGTCCGCGACCCAGGTCGAGAGTTTCATCGGCTCCCACATGCAGGAACTGTGAGGGGAACTCCTGAGCGATCTGCGTGAACCAATCCTTGATAAGGGGGAGCGTGCCGGACTGGCCAGGCGCCAAGACGTGACCGTGCGGAGTCTCAGCCAGATCCTCATACAGATCGTATTTGAGCACGTGATGCAGATGTCCGAAGGCCTCTTGCTCAGGGATGATGTCGATGTGATATTGCGCAGCGTAATGAACCAACTCCGCGATTTCCGCGGGCGAGAGGGAACTGCCCGGCGGGGCGGCCAGCGGCTGGTTGGGATAGAAGAGCGTGTGTTCAAAATAAGGCGAGTAGATATTGATCTTGAACGCGGCGAAGACACGAATCTGATGCTTTTGGAACTCCAGCGTGGGGAAAGGGCCGCGGGAGAGATCGTCGTCGATGCCGCGATACTTCATGGCAGGCCAATCGCGCACCGTTCCCAGCGGCAACACCCGCGGCTCGCCGGTAAGCGGCAGCAGTTGTTTGAGGGTTTGCACTCCATAGAAGATGCCGGAAGCGGTGGAAGCCACGACCGTCGCCCGGCTGGGTTCGGTCACCAGAATGTAGCCCTCGGGTTGCATGGCCGGATCGAATACTTGTCCGTGACGGGCGAGAAAGGTCTTGGCTGCGGGTGAAGCGGCGCGTAGCAGAACCACTTGGTAGGCGGTCTTTCCCGGGGCACTGGGGGACTTGAGCGCTGTACCTTCGATTGCCTCATGAAGATCGCGCGCTGCAAACTCGTCTTCCGCGTCATGTCCGGGGATGCTCACCGTGATTGTGGGTGGTAGGGAAGTTTCTCCGGCGAGATGGGCTTCGCGCGGAGCAGGCAGCAACTTGACTTGACAGAAGGCATGCAGCGAAAGTGTCCCTAGCAAAAGAAAGGATACCTGAGCCGCTCTGCGCAGGTGGAGGGAGGATCTGAACTCATAGGTCTCTGACATCTTCGCTGTCTCCGATTCCTTGGATTGCTTGCCTGAATTCGACGGAGTCTTTGCAGAACCCCTGTATTCCGCAGTCCGATTCTCAAAGGACGGTTTCGTGCGGAGCTTCAATCGTGGCAAAAATAAGTTTCCGATGCTTTGGGGAATGGTGCAAATGAATCATTTCAGACAAATACAGCGCGAATCAGTTGAACTGCTTCGCGGATGTCTGCTTCCTGGACCTCGGGGTTGGGCCTTCCGGGGACTTTGCGGATGAGCGAGCCGTGAAGGTAAGAGACACCTGTCCGTTGCAAAATCTCGGCAAGATCGGTAAGCCAAAGTCCACCGCCAGCCATCACCTGGATACGACCTGAGGCCTGCTTCGATATTTGCGCAATCGCATCTGCCCCGGCACGAACATCCGGCGCACCCCCCGAGGTCAGCAGGCATTCCGCGCCGGTCTGGATCACGGCCTCGAGCGCCTCGCTCAAATCAGGAGTGTGGTCAAAGGCGCGATGGAACGTGACAGCCATGGGGCGAGCTAACTCCACCAGGGCGCGGGTATTCTCTAAATCCACCCGGCCATCCGGGAGCAAGATTCCCAGTACAACGCCGTGGGCACCGGCCTGCTTTGCCTGCTCGACCTGGGTTTGCATGAGTGCGAACTCTCCCGTCCTCAGAACAAAATCGCCGGCACGGGGACGTATCAATACATAGACCGGAATCGTCAGCGCGCCGACGATGGTTCTAACCAAGCCAAAATCGGGCGTGACCCCGCCGATCCGCAACTCCGCGCACAGTTCAATGCGGTCTGCGCCTCCAGACTCGGCCCGGAGGGCGGCCTCCAGGCTTTCCCCGCACAACTCAAAAAGAAAGGTCTTCATGGTAATTCCCGGAACAATCCATTTCTGATGAAAGATTCAGATTTCGCGCAAGCGTGCGAGGCGGAAACAGCCCACATAGAGAACATTGGGCGGGCAACGAAACCGAGTTGAAAAAGCTGAATCCGGGTGACATGCGTTCAGAAGAGAGGAATGATTCATTCCGGTCTTCTGGCGGTTTCGAGGTTTTCAGGTTGGTCCTTCCGGGCGGTTAGCAAGGGATGCTTGGGCACCTCTGCGGTTGTCACGGGAAAGGATTGAGCAAATGAATTCGATTTGGACTTCTTCACCAGGTCGATAAAATGGAGGCGCAAGGGAGGAATCCTGCGCCCATAGTGTCCACATGATTTTCAAATATACAGGAAAAAAGCTTGTCTCATGGCAGAATTTTGATTGCTTTTAGCTAAAACGATCAAAGTAGAACGCCTATAAAACAAAATGCAGTCATTCTTCTGCTTCGATACAGAGACCCATCCTTATCGAGCCCTCGCCGCCTATTCTTTCCTGGAGCGCCTCGGTAGAGATCCATCACTGCTGGCCGCTCCACTGCGGACGGCCGCGGTCGAAAGGGCGCCTAAACCGACCGGAGGCGCGAGGAAAGCGGTGTCGGACGGTGCGGATGGGGGGAGGGGTGGAAGATCTGCTGGCAGCCCTTCGCCTGGATTTCTCCTGTTGGGTAGAGGCAATCGATTGATTGAGGCGATTCTGGCAGCGACGTCTCCGCCTGCATTTTGCCTGGCGTGCGGGTGTGGAAGGTCAGGAACCTACTGCATTCTCAAAAGCGAAAGCAATGAACCTGCCTGCCGTGCTGCTTGGGGAGGGGAAACGCTGCTCCTGTCTTTCATGGGGAGAACCAGAGCGGTGAGGCATGTCGACAGCCCTGACCGTGCAGGGGGCAGGAGGGGAGATCTTTATTGCATCCTTACGCGGTCGATGCACTACTGGATTCATTGGCAGAATTGCTTTACTTGGATCATGTTTAACAAAAATGTGATTGTAAATAGCTGATTCGTTCATTTTCCTCTTGTCAATTGCACACTAAGAGTCCTATTGTTCCTCTCATCAAGTAATGCGCATTTTGCCGCAAATCGATCATGACGGCAACAATGAGGCGATTGTGATGTACACGGACAGAATCTCTCGCGGGCTTGCCCCGGATGGGACTGTCGGATTGGAAACACCTTGTGGGGGACGTGATGCAGAAGCAGAGAAGTTCATTCGAAATCCGGAATCGCAGGGTGAGCGCGATCCGGGGAACTGGCAGACAGCAAAATGCCGGTTCATGCCCAAACTTTTCTGAAACACCTGGGGTG
>Ga0302140_10009592_pt1 | contig 12000 bp, 6 predicted proteins | sample I_Bog_E1_1_FD_202095 | JGI IMG/M metagenome (GOLD analysis project Ga0302140, IMG submission 202095) | Peat permafrost microbial communities from Stordalen Mire near Abisko, Sweden - I_Bog_E1_1 | ecosystem: Environmental > Terrestrial > Soil > Wetlands > Peat | place: Sweden: Abisko, Stordalen...
GCTGTCGAAGGTCAGGTCCCAGATATAGCGCGATTTGCCGTCCGTCTTGTCTGCATCCTGTTTGCCTTCGCCCGTTTTTTCATCGCGTTTTCTCTTCCCGGGCTTCTCTTCATCCAGCTTGGCCATGTCGAAGACCACTATGGCCGTCGATTCATCCTGCCTGGTTTCGGCGCCGGCGTTCAACTTGTAAACTTTGCCACTAGGCAGCGTGGCGGCGTAGAGAAAACCACCTTGCAGCCGAATCGCCTGCACGCTGACATCTTTGGTTTCGAAGAGCGTAGAAGGCTTGCCGTCCTTGTCTACTCGCAGGACAGTGGCAGGCGAGGCGGTGCCCACGTATGTTTCCCCGTTCTTGCCCGCGGCGACAGACCATACAAAGGTCGACGGCGTGGTGAGCACCTCGGTCAATCCGGGGCCCTCGCGCAGGTGGCCGTCGCTGGTAACGGAGACGCCTTGAGGCGTGCCTTTTTCGAACTCGTCGATGCGCGACTGGGTCCACAGGTGGGTGCTCTGCGCCTGGCCCGGTTGCGCTGCGAAGACGAAGAGCAGCACCGCCGCGAGAGCGGGCAATCCTGATGCGGGGGGGAAGAAATGGGGGTGCGGTTTGAAGACAAGCATGCTGCCGTTGAGTCTACTAAAGTTGGGGCTGTCGCGGCAGGGCAGACTGCGGACTCGAAGCACCCAGTCCTCTTCGATTCAGTCCGAGCAGGGTTGGTTACGCTGAGGCTCTGGCCCAAACCGTCGGCAGGTAGAATCCGGTTTCGCGTGGCATCAGCCAGCGGACATCTTCAAATCCGGCACTTTTCAGCGTCTCTGTGAGTTCCTGCCGGAGCAGGCATCGATAGGTGGAAACGAAGTGATGGTTTTGCCAGCCTCGTTCAGATTCAACCGCAATGTACACGTGCAGCACGTAACCGGAACCCTCTCCCGCATAGGCGTCCCAGTCCCAAATCTGGTGGACAATCCTGCGGTTGCCGGGCGCTCCGTAAAACGCAGGCGCTTGCGCGGGAGGTTTTTCGAGAATGAGCGAGTCGTAATCACGCATATTGGCAAGGAAAAGCCCTCCCGGCCGGAGCTTCGAAGCGATTGCCTTCGCCGCCCGTTTGAGCTGATCGGTGCTCAGATGCGGCAGCGCGTTGTCCAGGGCCACGACGACATCGAAGCCGCTTTCGGTAACTTCACAGAGCGAGGTCATATCGGAGACGAAAAAAGAAATTGACAGTTCGCGGCGCCGAGCCTCAGTCTGCGCACGAAGAACCGCTGCTGCGCAGAGATCCGATGCAACGACCCGGTGGCCTAACATGGCGAGCCCGATGGCCTGCGTGCCGATTCCGCATGCGCAATCGAGAATCCTGAGCGGTTTATCTGTGGTTTCCGAGATCAGCAGGCTTTTCAGCACTCCAGCCTGGCGCTTGATGGAACTGTCCCAATCTTCAAAGATCAGGTGATAATAATCGGCCAGCGCTTCGTAGAATCCGTTCACTTGTGCATTCATTTGGAACACCGGCTGGCGATGCTTTTCATCGCGAATACAAAGATACTCATTTCGAGACCGCAATGAGACAAAGATGCTGCGGCTGAGTCTACTATGGTGGGGCTCCGGCCGCATTCAGAAGGCCGCTTCCCCCATGGCCCGGCCACGCCCGCTACACTCGCCCATAAGGAGCATGCCAATGAAGTACGGTGCCGCCGTTGCGTTGCTCGCGTGTCCTCTTGGCATGGCGCACTCGCAGGCACCTTTGGTGCCGCCGGCTCTGCGCACGCAGACCAATGTGGTGCTGGTTCCGGCGCTGGTGAGGAATCCCAAAGGCGAGTTGGTGTTTACGCTCAAGGCGAGTGATTTTCGCGTGACCGATGACGGCATCGAGCAGCCGCTCACGCTGGATGAAGACACAGGCGGCGAGCCGCTGGCGCTGGTGGTCGCGGTGGAGACGGGCGGCGGGGGCCGCGGCAAGCTCGACGATTATCGCAATCTCACGGCGGTAATTGACGCGGTAGTGGGCGGGGTGCCGCATCGCGTGGCGGTGGTGGCTTTCGACAGCACGGCGCAGGTGGTGCAGGATTTTACGCCGAATGTGGATGCCGCGGGCGCCGCGCTGCACGATCTCGATGAAGGAGACAAGGGCGCGGCCATTCTGGACGGGCTGGCGTTCTCAGTGAACCTGCTGCGCGAGCAGCCAGCGAATTACCGGCGCGCAATTCTGCTGATCGCGGAGACTATCGACCGAGGCAGCCAGACGAAGATGGAGGACGCGCTGCGGGCCATCGGCGATACCAATACGGCCATTTACAGTCTTGGGTTCTCATCGGGCAAGGCGGATGCTGCGCACTACGCCGACCGGGAGCTCCCGATCCATGGAGGTGAAAACGCGCACCCCGGTCCGCCGCATGGATGCATGGGCAAGGATCCCGACCCAGACGCAACGCGGAACAAGGCGGTGCAAGCGTTTGACTGCCTGGCGTTGCTGGCTCCGCCGCTGGCGCTGGCGAAGCTCGCCGCCATTCGCGCCGCCGATCACTTGCAGCGCAATGTTCCCGAGACGGTGGCGCAGCTTACGGGCGGCGAGTACTTCAAGTTTGAGAACGGCAAGAGCCTGGTGCGGGGTTTGCTGACGATTTCGAATCATGTGCCGAACCGGTATGTGCTCAGCTTTCAGCCGCAGTTTCCCCATGCTGGATTTCATGCGGTGGAGTTGAAGCTGTTTGGCCATCCGGGGCTGCTTGTGACGGCGCGGAGCGGGTATTGGGCGGATGCGGATGGAGTGCCCGCGGTGGGGCCGTGACGGCTGTTGTAATTTTTGCAAGGCGAATGCGAAGGAGTCGCATCCGTTTTTCCGTGGCTAAAGCCAACGTTGATCCTGTGGGCGTTATGCGGGGTTAAAACCCCCGCCTCCCTCCGTCTCGAAGATTGGCGTCCTATCGCTCGCTGCGGAACTGGATGATGCGGCGGCGGTCGCGCTTGGAGGGACGGCGCTCTGGGAGCGGGGCGAACTCCTGCATGGCCTTGCGCTCGGCGGCCAGCTTCTGGCGCGCTTCCCTGCTGGCTTCGGTCTCGCGGAAGAGGGTCTGCGCCACGGCCGCGGGGCCGCGCATCTCGCTCAGCAGCAGGATTTCGACGTTGAACTCGCCGCCTTCGTTCTTGATCAGCAGCATGTCACCCAAGCGCACTTCGCGCGCCGGCTTGGCCTGTATGCCGTTGGAGTGGACGCGGCCCAGGTCGCAAGCTTTCTGCGCCAGCGCGCGGGTCTTGAAGAAGCGGGCGGCCCACAGCCACTTGTCGATGCGGACGGAGGTCATGCACTCATTTTCGTACAGGGAGGCGGGATTTGCCCAAGGTTTCCGAACTGCCCCATGTGGCTAATTGAGCTGAGCACTGTTGCTCAGTCTTACGCACCTGAGTTTGAGACAGTCAAAGTAAGGCTCCCCTAAATACCGGGCGTCCGAGCCCAGCCAGACCGGCGGGGATGTGTCGCTCTCTCTCACTCTGGTCGCGAGTCAGGACAAGTTGCAGAGACCTCCATCCTTCTGCAAACCGGCCGAACGGCAGTTCGACGTCGGCCCAGGACGCGGCAACGACTAGGGTTGCGGCAACCGAAACGTTTCCTTTCCAGTGCCTTCGCAGAACTGCGGGGGCCTCGAGTCAGGCCGGCGCACCGGACTCACGTCGGCTGAAAAGCTGTTACGGTTAGATACCTTCGAAAGCAGGCAGCATGTCTCTTGCTGAAAAGAAGTATAACGACGACTCTCCCGAGCGCATATCATCAGTGACTCTTTCGCACGGTGAGCCGGGCGGCTGTAGCCTGCCATTGCCGACGCGCATCGCGTTTGTGGGGAACTACCTGCCTCGTCAATGCGGAATCGCCACGTTTACCACCGACTTGTGTACCGCGCTCGCAACCGAATACGGCAGCGATCGGCTCTTTGCGATCCCGGTGAATGACCCTGAGTCGGCCTACGACTACCCCAACCAGGTGCGCCTGGAGCTTGCGCAGGAAGACCTGACTACGTATGAACAGGCCGCCGAGTTTCTCAATTTCAATGGCAACGACCTGGTATGCGTGCAGCATGAATACGGCATTTATGGCGGGGTCGCTGGCCAGCACATCCTGACCCTGCTGCGCAAATTGACGATGCCTGTTGTGACCACGCTGCACACTGTTCTGCTCGAACCGGACGAGAATCAACGGAGGGTGCTGGAGGAGGTTGCGCGCCTTTCCGATCGACTGATCGTCATGAGCGAGCAGGCGGCGCAGTTTCTCCGCGAAGTGTATGCAATTCCGAGCGAAAAGATCGATATTATTCCGCACGGTGTTCCCGATTTCCAGTTCATGGATCCCAATTACTTCAAGGACCGGTTCGGCACCGAAGGCAAGTCGGTCCTGCTGACCTTCGGATTGCTGTCGCCGAACAAGGGAATTGAGAATGTGATTCGAGCCCTGCCGGAGATTCTGGCAAGGCATCCCAATGTGGTTTACATCGTGTCTGGCGTGACGCATCCGCTAGTACGCCGACGCGACGGCGAGAGATACCGGGATGAATTGGTGGCCCTGGCCGAAGAGCTCGGGGTTTCATCGAACCTTCTGCTGGTCAATCGGTTTGTCAGCGCGGAAGAGCTCGTGGAGCACGTGGGCGCGGCCGATATTTACATCACGCCTTACCGGCAAGAGGCGCAGATCGTATCCGGAACTCTTGCAATAGCGCTGGGAGCCGGGAAGGCAATCATCTCTACGCCGTATTGGCACGCGAAGGAGTTGCTGGCAGACAACAGAGGCGTGATTGTGCCTTTTGAAGATCCCGCTGCAATTGCTGAAGCCGTTCTGCACCTCCTGGATAACGAAGGCGAACGGCATGCGATGCGCAAGCGGGCTTACCTTCATTCACGCGAGACCATTTGGTCGAAGACCGCGCAGAAGTATATGGCCAGCTTTCAGCGCGCGCGCTTCGAGCGCACGTTGCGGCCAAGGGCGGCGCACAAAGACGACGTTGCCATGGACGCGATAGATTACCTGCCGGCATTGATCGCGGATCACATGTTGAGGCTGACGGACGACACAGGCATTTTGCAGCACGCAATCTTTAGTGTGCCCAATCCAAGCGAAGGGTACACGACCGACGACAATGCGCGTGCGCTCATCGTGTCTTCCCTTCTCGATGAAATACCGTCGAACAGAGCCGGTCGGTTCTTTGCAAATCTCTCCCATCGTTACCTGGCGTTCTTGTGGCTGGCATTGAATGGCGGTACGGGGAGATTCAGAAACTTTCTCGGCTATGACCGCAGATGGCTGGAAGAAGTTGGTTCGGATGACAGCCATGGCCGAGCTTTGTGGGCTCTAGGCAACGTGCTTGGCCATTCGCGCAACGCGGGTTTGCGCGGAGCGGCGGGAAGGCTCTTTGAAGCTGCTGTTCCGGCGACCCTCACATTTGGCAGTCCGCGTGCATGGGCTTATAGCATTCTGGGCATGCAAGCCTATCTGGACTCGTTTCCAGGGGACCGGGCGATTCAGGGAGCCCGCAATGCACTTGCGAATCGACTGCTCGATATCTATGAGCGCACCCACTCATCAACATGGCGATGGTTTGAGAAGAGCCTCTCCTACGCGAATGCCAGGCTGTCGCAAGCGCTCATCCTGGCGGGATGGCAGAGCGACAACCAGAGAATGATCGAAGCCGGAATGGATTCTCTCAAGTGGCTTGTCGGCGAGCAGCATCGCGACGATGCCGCGATCTTTGTGCCGATCGGGTCCAATGGCTTTTTTGTCGAAGGAAATGAAAAGGCGCGCTTCGATCAGCAGCCCGTGGAGGCGTGCGCGACCATCTCGGCTTGCCTTGAGGTATACAGACTCACCGAAGAAGGACTATGGTTTGAGGAGGCACAGCGAGTCTTCCATTGGTTTCTCGGCAGGAACGACTTGCAGGTGCCGCTCTATGACGCGACGACGGGCGGCTGCAGAGACGGCCTTCATCCCGACCGCATCAATGAAAACCAGGGAGCGGAGTCCACGCTTTCGTTCCTCATGGCCCTGCTGGAAATGCACGAGGCCAAGGTGACAAACGCACGGGAACGGCATCTGGAAATGAGTTCCTCTTCTTGAATACCAATGGCTCGCCGGTTTTATCCGCAGACTGCGGCTCCTCTGATTCTCACGTGGAGACGCATACAGGGCTGCCGCTGTTCACCCGCTACGCGGGTAATCCGATTCTTTCGCAGAACGATTGGCCTTACCCGATCAACAGTGTCTTCAATGCCGGTGTCGCAAAACTGGTTGATGGAGATACATTGCTCCTCTGCCGGGTCGAGGACCGGCGGGGCCTGTCCCACTTGTGCGCGGCGCGGTCAGCGAATGGCATCGATGACTGGCGGATCGATGCGCAACCGACGTTACCGGCGAATCCACGCGATTATCCCGAGGAGCTTTGGGGCATCGAAGACCCGCGCATCACCTACGTCCCTGAACTTGAGCAATACGCGGTCGCATACACATCCTATTCGCGCGGGGGTCCTGGGGTCTCGCTGGCAACGACCAAAGACTTCAAGACTTTTGAACGATACGGCGTCATCGCGCAGCCAGAGGACAAAGATGCGGCATTGCTGCCAAGGAGAATCGGTGGACTTTGGGCGCTGATTCACCGGCCAGTGACGACACTTGGCGCGCACATGTGGATTTCCTACTCGCCGGATCTGCGCCATTGGGGCGGTCATAAGATCATTCTTGAGGCACGTCGCGGTGGATGGTGGGATGCGAATAAGATTGGTCTCTGCTCCCCGCCCATTGAAACGAAAAAGGGGTGGCTGACGATCTATCACGGTGTGCGTCAAACGGCCTCGGGAAGCATTTATCGGCTGGGTCTGGCATTGTTTGACCTGGATAACCCGGAGATCTGTTTGCAACGTGGAGACTCCTGGATGTTCGGCCCTGAAGCGCCGTATGAGCGCGGGGGAGACGTGAAGGATGTTGTGTTCCCGTGCGGGCAGACCATCGGCGCGGATGGGGATACCATCAACCTCTATTACGGCGCAGCGGATTCGTCGATTGCGCTGGCGACCGGCAGCATACGGTCTTCGCTTGCGTGGCTGGATTCGAACTCTGGCGCAGCGGAAGGAATCGGCCGGGAGCCAGAGCGTGGAACACGGATCGGCTGAGATAGATTTCTCAAACTGTGCGTGGTGCAGTTGGGGGCCGCAGTTTGTGTAGATTCGGCGCGAGTCCCGGCGTTGGACATGTGTGATTGTCAGGATCCAGGCGAGATACTCTCTTGGCGCCACCAGGAGTTAAGCGCAGTTCTGTTGCCGACCCTAACTCCGGATCTCACACACGATTCGTCCTTTTCGATGCCTCAAATCGGCTCGGTTCGAAAGCGACCATCCCACGAAACATCTATGCTCACCCGAGGATAGATTGGTCGCTCCGGTAATACCGGCAAACCCAAATTTACCAGTCCGTTACGATTCGTAACTCAGGCAGTTTTCGCATGGTCGAGCGTCCGCGGCAGCGCTCGAATTTCAGTGCGAGCGAAAGGACCGGCCAGTTGCACAATCTTTAACATGCCGGTCATACAGGCGCAACACGCGCTTGTTATCAATCTCCAAGCGGTAGTGTTGGCCGTCCGGGTTTCCTGAAAATTGTCCGAGAGGCGTTCCGCAAGATGCCGCAAATCCCCAAGTTGGAGGTTTCAATGTCTACCATCTCGCTTCGCCGTTCCTTTGCCGGGCTGGCGCTTTTAGCCACACTGAGCACCTGGAGCGCAAACGCCCAGGACGACCGGGACATCAAACACGTATTCGTCATTGCACTGGAGAATCACGACTGGACTCAGCCGGCCACCGTTCCCGGAGGCATTCAGCCCATTTTTCAGAACCCAAATGCGCCGTTCATCAACAGCCTGGTGAATGGAACCGGGGTTGCCTTTGTCGATGGCCACCAGGAGAACATCAGCAAACACGTGGCCTACGCTACCGCCTATCACAACGTCCTGGCCACGCCCAGCGGAAACAACCCGCACATTCATCCTTCCGAACCCAATTATCTGTGGGCTGAAGCGGGCACAAACTTCGGCATCCTGGATGACGACGACCCGTATGCGGACAACCCGCCGAATGCTCAGAGCACGACCCAGCATTTGACCGGTCTGCTGCAAAAGGCGGGCAAGAGCTGGAAGTCGTACCAGGAAGACATCGATCTGACCACCATCGGCGGCCAGCTTACCAACTTGCCTTTGCCGGAGGACGAATGGACCGTTCCGCTGGTGAGCCAGTCGGGCGTGTTCGAGCCGGGCAGCTACCTGAACGCCTATAACGATTCAACCCAATACAACTACGCCTGCAAACACAATCCTCAGGTGTTCTTTGCCGACACAAACGGCGGCGACAATACGGGCACATCGAATCCGCGGCGCCTGTTATACGCGCCGCTGCAGCAATTGGCCTTCGATCTGGCCAACGACCACGTGGCCGACTACAACTGGATTACCCCCGACCAGTACAACGAAATGCATAGCGACCTCAGCGGCGGCTTTGCGGGCCTGACCGGCGATGCAGCACAGGTCAGGTTGGGCGACAACACGCTCAGCCGGCTGGTTCCTCTGATCATGTCTTCAAAAGCTTACAAGGACGGCGGTGCGATCATCCTGTGGTGGGATGAAAGCGAGGAAGACGGTGAGCCCGGCGACAACGCGGACGATTTCAACCACACCGTGGGCGAGATCGTGATCTCCAGCCTCGCTCATCACAACGAGGGCGGCCTGCCCTACGCAAGCTCGGTTGACTATTCTCACTCCTCCGATCTGCGCACGTTGCAGGATATCTTCCACGTAAAAGCCACCGGCAAGTCGCCGTATCTGGGCGATGCAGCCAACGCCAACGATCTGTCGGATTTGTTCGAGCCCGGCGTGATTCCGAGAAATCCGTAGGAAGTCTGCATTAACGCGGATTTTGCCGATTCCAGGAACCTGCACCACGACGGATGAGAGAGCATCGCTCTTGCGTTCTGTTGCAAATGGCGCAGGTTCCGCATTTCGGCAGGAACTCAACGACCGGTTGGGGACGGGGGACGCAATTGAATCTCCAGCGTTCCGGTTTTTTCTCCACCCCGGTCGAAGACGCCGGTGACCATGTACATATCCTCACTGGGCAAGTCGATCTCCATGTGGGCGGGAATCCCGGACGTCTGGATCGCGTCGAAAGCGTCAGCCTTCAAATTTATTGCCTGGGTCACGCTATCCCAATTGACGGGATTGCCGTTCCGGTCGTAAGCCACGATGGCCAGCTCGATCTGGCCGTCTTGTTCGCCTTGCGGGTTCAGTTGGAGATCCACGTCTGTCGAGCGGATGAAGAAGTCCACGCTATAGCGAGTCAACGGGCCTTCGAGCTTCGGATTTTGTCCGGCCGTTTTTGCATCGGGGACGGGCTGAGGTGTTACCGGAACCACCCGCACTCCAAAGAGCAGCCCGGTGGCGCTGGGCAGGCCGAGCTTCATGGACGGCGACAGCGGATCGGTCCCCGATTCGGCTTCGACCGCGGAGGGCGCGTCGGCGTTGTAGCCGTGCCGGTAGGCCACCGTGTAATGGCCTTTGGAGAGACGGACCTCGATGTTCCGAAAGGATCCGTCCATCTTTGCGTCCGCAGGGGAGTAGCTCAGCGTGTAGTAGTTGGCGCCGTCGTTGATGGCGCGATCCAAGGCGCCATTCAAGTCGTTGGTGTTGAAGTAGGCTTTTCCGCCGGTGGAAGCAGCGATCTGCTCCATGGCGGCGACGGTGTCTGCGCGTTCGGCGGAGCCTGCGACGAACGGACTCATGGTTCCGTTGCTACCGGGGCCGTCTGGCGTGCTGCCCATGTGGCCAGGGCCCTCCAGCGCAGCCGGACCGGCGCTGTCGGCTTCCCCGATGTGCTCCGTCATCACCCCTTCGGCACTCACGGGATAAACCGCGACCTTTGACACGGTGAGCAGGTCCGCGGTCTTCTTCACCTGGTCCAGATAGCCACGCGCAGCGGGTGAGTTCTCGATGCTCTTGCGCTGTGCTGGAGTAGGAAAGATGACGACCGGAAAGGAACTCGAAAACCAGATGAGATTCTTGCGTCCCGGCACACCGGCCAGGTAGTTGGCCAGATGGTCGAGCGCCTCGAAGGTGATGGCGGCCCGCGCGCCGAAGTCGATGGCGGCCATGTCGGCCTGCGCTGCTTCGAGCGCACCAACGCCGTTAGACTGCATCATGGTCAGCCGCGCCATGTCCGCTTTGTCGTCAGCCTGATCGCTGCGGTCCCGCGTTCCCGCCGGCTTTACTGCCGCAGCGCCGTTGCGCTTGTCGTTCAGCGCCGCCAGCAGCACGGAAGTATCCGTGGTGAACCCTTGCACATAACGGAGCTTGGAACCTAGCGCAAAGATGGCGACGCGCGTGCCGGGCCGCATCTTTTTCAGGAAATCCGTGATTTCATGGTGAACATAAGCCTGGTCCTGCTGCGCGGTGTTCAGGGTATCGAGCAGCAGTACGTTGACCGAGTCGCCGTGCGGAGCCGGCGGCGCATTTGTGTATGTGTTCGGCGGCAATTTCGGCAGCGGTTGCGAGGTTTCGCGAGGCAGGGTTTTCGCGGTGTGCTCTTCAAAGAAGTCGATGGCCTGCGCCTTGCCGTCTTCCTTCAATTCAAAGTCCTGTTTTTGCAGGCCGAGCGCCGGGTCGCCATTGCGCTTGGTCACCACCACGTCCACCAGCACATCGCGGGCATTTGTCTTGTAAACCGGCAGCTTGCTCAGCAGAGCTTCCTGTTCCGCCTCCGCCTGGTTATGTGTGGGGGCTGACGCGCCTGAAGGAGAAGCAGTGGAATCAGTGGGCGGATTGGACGCTGCGGCGGTCGCGGTTGGAGACGCGGACGGATTCGCCACTGCGGATGTGTCCGCTTCGGCCGGTGCCCGCCCGGTTGGCGCGGGAGCGAGCTTGTTTGCGGCAGATGGAGCTGCGTCACTACCGGACTGCGGGGGAAATGATCTTCCCTCAACGTTGGCCGCTTCGGCTTCAGAAAGCACGCGCGCGTCCCCGCGAAGCATGTGGTAGGCGCCGAAGGCAACATCGTTCAGCGATGTCTTCAGCGGCGGCTGGAGAACATCTTCGGGGTTTTGGTTTGCCGGGGTGATCGCAATCGCGTGCTCCACGGCGATGGCTACACTGCGAACGGGACAATAGTAGTGTTTGCCGCCAATCTCTACCGGCCCGTATTCCACCACGATGCTGGACTTGACGGCGAAATCTTCGGGCCGCAAATCCGCGACAAGCAGCAGGCGAAGGATGACGCCGCTGGCGGGATCGATGGCTATCTGCCCGTGGTAGGCAACCACTTTGCCTGGGGATGGCTCATGATCGGAACAGGAATAGGAGTCATCGCCATTGCAGCCGTAGTTCAATTTGTAGTGCGATTTCTCAATGGGGACGGCGTAGCTGAAGACCGCCTCGGGTCCGGCTGCGCCTGCTTGCCAGCGGCTCCATGCAAGCTTGCTTCGCGCCGCATCCACAAGCACGGTGGCCAGGATGGGCCCGAACACCCCCGCGGTGGTGAGCGTGTGAGTCACCGGGCGGTGGTTCTTCTTTTTCTCCGCGTCCACATCCACCACCTCGCGGCCGTCGCGGTAGAGCACGGTGGCGGTGAAAATGCCCACCGGGTGTATGGGCAAATAGAAGGTGGAGTTGTCCCAGCCGGCCTTTCCCGCTGCCGGAGTGTCCTCAAAGCTCGAAATCACGCGCGTTGCTGAAAAGTCGGGCAACCGATGCTCCGTCTGGCTGACATAGTTCACGGTCAGGGTCAGCATGTTTTTTAGGGCGGCCAGATTTGGAGCAGGCATGGCGGGAATGTCTGCTGCGGGGGAATCGAGGAAAGCGGAGGAATCCGCGAGCAAGCGAAGCGCCTGGCGGGCTTTTTCACCGGGCAGTGCAGACTCAAGGCGCGCAAACCGGACTTCGCTCAGCCGTTCGGACAGCTCCATGTCGGAGATTTCGCCGGCAACCTCCCCATCGGAC
>Ga0302140_10009593_pt1 | contig 11998 bp, 13 predicted proteins | sample I_Bog_E1_1_FD_202095 | JGI IMG/M metagenome (GOLD analysis project Ga0302140, IMG submission 202095) | Peat permafrost microbial communities from Stordalen Mire near Abisko, Sweden - I_Bog_E1_1 | ecosystem: Environmental > Terrestrial > Soil > Wetlands > Peat | place: Sweden: Abisko, Stordalen...
GATGATCTCCGCGATCTTGGCCTTGCCCAGCACCTGAACCCCTGGGGTTATGACGATCTGGCCGCCTTGCCCGGTGGTGCGCAGGCGGTCGTTGAGGGCACGGATTTTGGCGGTGGGGTCATCGTCGGTAATGTTGGTCATGGTATGTCCTTCCCTGTAGGCATGGCTGAACGCTCCGGGAAATCCCGTGGCAGCCCCGATTGAGGTCCTTGTCGGTGTCCGTGCGCGTTGCTCGGCGTGTGTACGGTAATGCCGCTCTTTGACTGGTTCAACGCCCCAATGGCCGTGATGCGTCCTTATCGGATAGAAACGCGCTGACAAATTCGCCTGCGACATCCGCGAAGGCTGTGTTTCTTCGAGATTTCACGATACCAGTCAGAAACTGGTTGCCGTCGTTGGTCAGTTGCGCACCAAAAGTAGGTTCGGGCAGCCAAGCCCCCATTGAGGCTGGCCGCCGGCATGCCGGAGGTTCACAGCACCTCGACAGCGGCCCGCATCAGGTCGTCATTCACTTCTATATATCGCTGGGTGGTGGTCAGGTGCTTGTGCCCGGCCAACTGCATGATGACCTTCGCGCTGATGCCGCTGTGGGCCAACTTGGTGATAAACCACCGCCGCCCCGAATGGCTGGTGGCACCGTCGAGTCCGGCTTGCTCGTAGAGATCGCCCATGAGCTGGCACAGGGTGTTGGCGCTGAACGCCGTCCGCTTCTGCGTCTGGAGCAAGGGCCGGTCATGAGCAACGGTGTCGGCAAGGGTGGCGCGGTACCGTTCCAACTCCTTCCGCAGCCGGTCACTGACGAACACCACCCGAGCATGCCCGCCCTTGGTGATCTCGCTGGACAGCCTGATCTGGCTGCGCACCGTTTTGGAGTCGGCTTCAAAAACGTCCCCGATCGTCAGCGCGGCGATTTCTCCGACCCTCATTCCGGCTTGGTACGATAGGATGAAGGCCATCCGGTTCCGGGCGGCGTGCTTGGTTTGGCTGACCACTGCAAGGATACGTTTTTGCTCGTGGTCGGTGAGAACTCTGGCTTGAGACATCGCAAACCTCATTGTTTTCTGTGTTTCGGTGCCAAAGATTATGTTTCCAAGTTGGGGGAAGGTCAAACGAAGGTTGAACCCCAGCATTTGCGGGGGCTTGGGGCGAAACCTCACATAATGTGTGGAATGTGAGGTTTGGATGGAGGGGAAATGTTCTTGTCTTGCGCCAGTTCCAGCGCGATAATTTCAAAGAGCAGGATGGGCGGTTGTATGAAGTTGGCATCGTGCCCGTTATGAACGACGACCAAGTCGAAGGAGATATGCCTGCCCATGAAAACATCATGCAAACCGTTGGCGCCAAGCCCGAATCCAGGTGATCCACCGCCATTTCATCGGATGGCAGACGATTCCTTTGAAGAGATGTGCTGCGCATTACTGGCGAAGGAACCCGACATCGTTTCGGCCGATCTTTTTGGTCGCCCGCGCGAACGACAATATGGAATTGATGTCATTGGTCAAATCGCGGGTGACGAAGGGATCGAAGTCATTTCCTGCAAATGTCGCGGTCGGATCAGATCGAATGAATTACGCACGTGGTCGGATGATTTCCTATGTTTCTGGGATACATATTGGATTGAACGTCGTGTGCGTCGTTTTATTATTGCGGTTGCGGCCGATATAAAATCATCGACACGTAATCAGCAAATCGAAGCCGAGAAAGCTCGCTTCTCCGCATTTGGCATCACCTATGAGCCGTGGTCGCCACGCCTTCTTCAGGAGAAACTACGCTCTCAGCCCGGAATAGTTGCCCAGTTCTTGGGGGTGGAATGGGTTTCCCGGCTCTGTGGCACCATCGGCGCCATCCCAGCAGATCCTACCCAATTGCTCAACGAAAGATGGGCCCACAGCCAAGCTTGCGAGTTTGAGAAGGCGGTCGCCTGTGCGGAGAGCGCGGCTCAGATGGCTCGGGATTCGGGGGACAAGAATACTTTACGTAAATCTCTTCGATGCGCAGCGCGGGATCTCGGTGATCACCTGATTTCCAAGCGATTTGATGAGATGGCGGTCAGGCAAATTGCCTCCCGCATCGCAGCTCACATCGCGGAGCTTGAAACCTTGGATATGCCGGAGGCTGAACTTGCCCTGGAGAAAGCGCTGTTTGCGCGGCTTGAAAAGCGGGGAGAAGACGCTCTGAATTATGCCAGAGCGGCTGAACAAAGCACTGACGATCCCGAGACGGTGGCCGAAGCGCTCCTGGTCCAACTTCAAGCCCACTGGCAAACGGAAACCCTTGAGAACGGCTTGAAGCTTAAACAAAGAATATATGATGTAACCGGTCGCCTTAAGAGTGGCGATTCGGAACTTGTTCTTGGCGCTAGCTGGTTACGGACCTTGAGAAAGGCTTCAAAAAGCACGGATGACGATGTTAGCTACTTCATTAACGTCGTACAGACTGTTGTTTCTGACAAGAGAGCGCCCCTTGCCAAGGCGCTCGTTGTGGTCGATGAGGTTGTCACCGAGTTCGGGCGGGCAAACGATTTGAACGGGGCGCTGGCTCTTTTGGAATTGGCACTAGGTTTGGCAACCACCGCCCGAGATTCTTTACGCGCCGCGACAATTGCCATTCAGATCGCCGAAGTTAATACTGAAATGGGGAATGCTGCGGAGGCACGACAACATCTGGGGATCGCTGATAAATGGATCGATGCTCTCAAATCCAACGGCAACAGACCCGGATGGGCAGGCAGAAAGTTGGCGTCCCTGGTTACGCGAGGCCGCATCGAAGCCAGACTTGCGAGGCAGACGGAGCTAACCGACTATGATGTGTCCATTGGGCACCGCAGGGCCGCCTACGATGTTCTGAGTGAGGCTATGGAGTTCATGAAGGCCCAAGAGGCAGATATTGTTGGCGACGTGGAACCATTTCGTGCTGATCTCAGTTTCAGGTTAGGAGAAGCGGCCGATGCTCTGGGCAGACATCTTACCGCTGCTCGCCATTACCACCATGCACGATCTGACCAGATCATGGCCGACGAGCGGTTTCGGGATATTGGAACGCGGGCTTGTATGCGGGCAGCCAAAGCGCTCCTGTTGGCTGGTAGGCACGTTGATGCCCTTTCACTCTTGGGGACAATACTGGAAACACCGTGGATCAATGAAGGCACTCGCACTGCGGCCCAAAGGAATATCCATTGGATCGATGAACACGTCGTTTCTATAAAGGACTGGTTCAAATCGGATCCAGCGGACAATATTCGTAACGATGTAATATGTAGCGGTCTTCGCCCCGTGATTGCCGAACAGATGCAGCCAATTATCAAATGGTTCAGTGAATTTCCGCCACTTGGCGAGGCAGGTCATGCCTATTCCGAGCTTTATGATATCTGGGGGCGAGGGGGACTTTCCCGGATTGTTGCCGCTGTGCGTAGTGATCCGCTGAATTCAATTTCGGTCGATGCCACATCTCTTGCTGAAATTCGTTTGTGGGCGCGGGTTTTCTGCCCTCTCTACGACACCGTTCTGGTGAACTGGAAGGGTCCTCTCTACCAGGGATTTCAGGTGGTTCCTATGCCGGATAATTTGGGGCCTCCTGGAGAGTTTGGAGGCCAAGGATATATAAGGACCGCAGGCGTATTGAATGGTAAAGAGGACTGGCACGCGGCCGTTGGCTGGGGCAATTTTCTTCCCAAGGATGTGTCAGAATTCCTCGCGACAGAGGCGCTCGCACTCGTTCGCTCTGGGCGTATTGTTCTCATCCCTGCACCGCTTGTCGGATGTACCCAAAGTGCCGTTGGCTGGTGTGACAACTTATTTGTGGATACGCTCTTGGGTGGTGTCGTAAAGACCGCCGTGAAACAAGATGATGACGACGGAGTCGAATCAACGATCACGCGCTCGCGGTTACTCGATCTAGGTTCGTTGAGCGTTCCTTTCATCGATAATATTCCCCTCAACGAACTCAATTTGGTTCTTGACGATACTGGCGAGTGGCTTGCTCCGCTCCGCCGTCTTCTTCAAAAGTCTCTGGGCAGCTCCCAGTTGCGTCATGAGAGTTGGGATGGCTTGCGGCCTTATTTTTCCGACATAAGGGACGCATTTCGCGAACTGAAAGAGCGCTGGGGGGCGATAACGGCACCACACACTACTGAAGCGGGGTGGTTTGTCGGCCGGGTAACGGGTGCCTTCTCGGCTGCAACCAGAGGAGACGATTGCCCCAGTTTCGAACCGATGACGGACCTTCTTCGCGCCGTGACGACGAGCAACCCGGACCTTGGTCCCTGGGTTCCGTTTTGGCGTTTGCATGAAGCCGGCGGACGAATCAATTGGACGAAACCACTCGACAACCCAAGCACGCCCCCCGATGAAATGGCGCGCCTTCATGGGTTTCGCAGTACCGTTTGCCAGGGGTGGCTGTTCCCCGGGGACGGAGGACCGGGGATGGCCACGGCCTTCCTTCCTACGTCTATGGAATAAAGTGATGCGTGATCTTTGCCGTCCATCAAGATTTACGCGACAATATAGCGAGTACTAATATCTTCATAGTGTTGATCTTGTCAATGGCCGCCACCTTGGCGATCAAAAATTGAAAGCAGAAACCATGAGCAACACTACATCCACCCCGAACATCGACGACATGTGGCTTCATCGAGCCGCCGTCGCGATCCATGATGCCGAGCGTGGGCTGGCGTTGGTTGGGCTCCGTCAAACCCCCCGATTTCAGGCGGAGCTGAAACGACTCCAGCGCCTGCATCAAGAGATCATCGATGGGCTGGGTGGCATCTTCAACGAAACCTCCAGCATGGGTCAGCGCGACATCGCCGTTGCCGGAGCCTGGATGGCGCCGGTTTACTGGGAAGGTCGCTGCTCTCCGCCCGCGAAAATCGTTTCTTTGCCGAGCGACGACACTCACCCTACCGTCGAGGCCGCGCTTTCAGAGCTTGGGACGCTGCTTGGTGGAACGACGCGCGCCCTTACGGTTTCGGCCGGGCGATGGGGTTTGGGCACGCAGATTGTCTGGCACGACGAGGACGTTGAACTCCTGGATATCACGTTGGATGAGGCGTTGGTCCAATTGTTCGAGCGGCTGCGCTGGGAGGATGATCCGATTATTGTCCAACGCTTCCGCGAAATTTCGGACGCCCTCCGCACCGGCGGCATCCCCGCACCGCCGACCTATGTGTGGCCAGCGGAACGACGCCGGAGCCCGAAGCAATGAACGCCTCCATTTCCGAAGCTCTGGCTCCGGCGACCACGGATTTGCTACCGTATCCCGGCAGCGAGATCGCGTCCGTACAAAGCCGGCTGAAAATTGTGCATACCTGTCGATGACCGAGCCAACCCAACCTCACGACAAGCTCTTCAAGGGCCTGCTCGATCAGCCTGGAACGGCTGGCGCCCTGCTTCGTGAGCGGTTGCCATCCGAAATCGCCTGCCTTCTGACCGACGATCCGCCCGAGTTGCTGGATGGCGAGTTCATTGATGAAGCCCTACAAGGCAGCCAGAGCGACCGGCTGTTTCGGGCGAGCCTCAAGACCGGCGACGACATTCTCCTCTATGTGCTGATCGACCACAAAAGCACTCCGGAGCCGGGCATCATATTGCAGTTGCTGGGCTACATGCTCCGCATCTGGGTTCGGCACGCAGGTGGCAAGGCGGAGGCCCTGCGGTCCTTGCCAGCGATTCTTCCCCTGGTCGTCTATCACGGCTCCAGCGAGTGGAAGGTGTCGCTGTCGTTGCGGGACACAATCAAGGCACCGGAGGCGATCAAGCGGTACCAGCCCGACGTTCGGTATGTCCTGGTCGATTTGGGTCCTATCCCCAACGAACACCTTTCGGCCTATCCGCCCTTGCGGGCTGGGCTCCTGGCGCTAAAATACTCTCACCAGGACGGCGATGCGGAAGCGGTGCTGGTCCAGGCGTTCACCGACGCTCGCGATTTGCCGTCGCTGTTCCGGATGCTGGTGACCTACGTCACTACCGTCTATGCGAGCGTGAACTCCGACCTGCTGCGGAAGGCCGTTCGCAAGGTCAAACCCGAATGGGAGGACGAGATGCTGTCAATCGCCGCAAAGGAATGGATGGCCGAGGGGAAAGCTGAAGGCCGTGCCGAAGGCCGTGCTGAGGCCAAGGCGGACACCCTCCTTCGCCAGCTTCATCGACGGTTCACGGTTCTGCCCAACGGTGTCGAGGACCGTGTTCGGGCGGCTGTTAGCGACCGTCTCGATGAATGGCTTGACCGTATCCTGGATGCCCAAACCCTGTCAGATGTCTTTGGACCAGAGCAGCCGCACTGATCAATGAGCGAACCAAAATAGGCGAACTCGTCTGTGATATTACCCGTGACTACCAGGAAAATTGTCAGCGGCTCCATGGCGCTTAATCTGGTTGCAATGACCGTTATCATCTTGACATGAAAGGTTGGCATCACACAGCAATGATTGGACAAGCAACGATAAGTCGTCCACAACCGTTTTCAAAGTCACCACTAAAGTTGGCCTAATGTTCTCCGCGATCATGGCCAAAGTCAGTCAGCTGCTCTATCGATTGGTTGTTTTACACATATTTTACACGTCCGAAAAAGTGTGCTATAACTTATTGATTTTTCAGCACCAATCCAGACTGCTCGCCCACTCTTAATCAGCGGGCCGAAGGTTCGAGTCCTTCATCACCCACCAATCTTTTCAATAGGTTATGCCATTCCCCTCAGGGGCAGGATGAAGCGGCATTTCAGCCAACCTATTGATTTTGAACGATTTTCCAAGTTTACACATATCTGGCACAGGCGAAAAATCGCGAAATTTCGGTTGTTTTACACAGAGTTTGCACACGCGATATTGATCGTGCGGCGGGCCACTTGACTAATCTGCGCAGATATGCGGTACTCAATATGCATATCACAAGTCATAGGAGGCCAGAGTGGCGCAGCGGTCGTCAAACGAGCCTCATCGGCCTGTTGAACCCCTTGAGACACGACATGTTTTTTTGGACACACAGGTTTATCGCGCCTTAGGCCATAATCCGGGGAATCGGGCTCTCACTTTACTAAAAGAGCAAATCGATTCTCATCGCGTGGTGCTGCATGTCACTGATATCACCCTATTGGAAGTGAAACGTCAAGTTCGCGAGCAGGTATTGGCCAGGCATCGTAAGCTAAAGTCTATTGAGAAAGATTTGGCGCAATGGAGGGTCAGAGCGCCAAAATTTGCGCCGAAAAAGGAAATTACGTTTGACGCAGACGCTTTGTCGAAACAGCTATTCGAGCAATTTGTCGTGTTTCTACGCAGGAAATGCGGCGCTGTTATCCATCAGGCCCTTGCAGTGGCACCGACCAAGGTCTTCGATGCTTACTTCGATCGAAGGCCGCCATTCGACGGAGAACAGAACAAAGAGTTCCCCGATGGCTTTGTTGTGGAGGTTCTGAAACAATGGTGTCACGAAAAGGGAGATCGAATACATGTCGTCACCGAAGACAAGGCGTTGACGCGCGCGGCATCGTTATGTGAAGAACTATTACCGCTAAAGCGTATCCACGAAGTGCTCACTCGCGCCGCAGCAAACCTTGGCGCTGACGGTGAACAGATCGCTGAGGACGTGCTAAACAATCCAGCATTTGACGACAGTTTCGAGGAAAGATTGCGCCCGCGAGTGGCTGATATAGGCTTCATATATGCGGGCGATTTGGCTGAGGGAGAAGCATACGAAGGAGAACTTCTAAACATCGAAGGAGTCGGAAACTGGTCCGTCGTAAGCTTGAACGATCGCCGAATTACGTTGATACTCGATGTAAATGTGAGCGTTAAAGTTGAGGTCCAATACGAAGACCGGCACTCTGCTATCTGCGATCGCGAAGATGATTTATGGTTCGGGGCGGAGATTGCATCGACGGATATAGAGGACGAGATTGATATCGAGGTATTGGTTGAAATCGAGCGGGAAACAGGCATCGTAAGCGAGGCAAAGCTATTAACTAATGAAGCAAGGGTCTCTGAGCATTATGATTGGGATAAATGAAAATTTGATCCGTGGAATTAAGGGGACATAGCACAAAACTCCTGTGAGAGCCGATGCCACCATTCAAGCGCGTTTTTGGAAGGATGAACGGTCTCTTGACCACCTCGTCCAGACCTGCTTGGATTCGCGCCAAGCAAGGGGTGTGCAATGGGCCTTCATACCACATCCGAACGAGAATTGTGCGACGGCCGCGTCGTCATCTACCAGCGCACCGACACCATGACCGCCGTCTGGCAGGTGCGAATCGCCTTTCCAGGCCAGCCCTACATTCGCCAGAGCCTCAAGACCCGCAACGAAGCCGAAGCCGTCAAGCTGGCAACCAAGCTGTACGAGGACCTTCGCTACCGTCATGAATCCGGTCTCCCGATTCGTCGCAAGCGGTTCGAGGAGGTTCTCGACCTGTATCTCGGTAATCTGGCTCAAGAGGTCGAGTTCGGTCAGGCCAAAAAGAAGAAACTCGATGACCACAGGAAAATGTCGAGATATTGTCGAGAATATTTCGAAGGCAGGCTGATCGATGCGATAAAAACCAGCGATTGCGGAAAGTTTCAGGATCGGCGTCGAACGTACTGGTTAACGGGTCCTGGCTCCAAGGTGGAGGAATACACATATCAGCGTGAGGGAAAGACCGTTCGATCTAAACGGGTTCAGGCAGTTATTCCAGCGGCCAGCACCTTGAATTCAGAATCCGTCCTATTGCGATCAATCTTCGCATACGCGGTCAAGCACGATTGGATCGCTGACAATCAGGTTCCCGACATCGGCGAGAAGATACCCTCCGCCAAGAAGGCCCGTGACGCCAAGCGTCGGCCTGGGCTTGATCCCGATCAGGTCCGCCATCTCCTGGAAGTGGCGGAAAGGCGGATGTACGAGGTCAAGGACAATGCCCGGCTCTGGCACCAGCGGCTGATGCTGTGGGCCTATACCGGGTTCCTGGCTCATACCGGCATGCGACCGTTCGAGGCCATCCTGGTTCGGTGGAAAGATATCAGCCTGACCACCATCCACGGCGATGAACCGTGCTGGCGCATCAGGACGATGGGCAAAGGTGGTGATCGCGAACGGTTCCTGATCCCGTTGGACGGCGTTGGGGTCTACATAAACGAGCTGATCGAATACCAGTTGGAACTCAAGAACAGAGACCTGGCACCCGAACAACGGATTGGCAATATCGACTGGGATGATCCGTCGCCAATCTTCTACGAATATCGTGGTGAGGAGATCGGTAGTTTCTCACGGGGATTTGCCGCGCTGATGAAGGAAGCAGATTTGTATCTTGACGAGAAGGGCAAGACCAGAGATGCCTATTGCCTTCGTCACTATTACGCCACGGAACGCCTGCTGTCTGGGGTCAGCATCTACACCCTGGCCGAGAACATGGGAACCAGTGTTGGAGTTATCCAGCAACATTACGGCCATTTGCGGCCGGAGATGGCGGCCAATGAGTTGACGCAGATCGGTCAGGCGGAAAAGGCGAGGCTCAAGAAAGCATCGATGGCTTTCGAGCAAATCGAGGATGGTGACGAATAGAATGGCATCCTGCGAGGTTCGTGGCAGTCAGTGCTTGAAAATACTTGCCTCTCCGATTGGGCGCTGACCCGCAAGTTATCTGTTGATTGGAGCATTGCTTCCCTGATCCTTCACCACTTATCTGCGATAATATCGCGCGAAGACCAGAATTCTGGCAAATCCGTCAACCTTTTGTTGATCCGTAGAACCATGGTTATAGGCTCGTGGCAGGTGAACAATTTACGGAGTAATCAGCCATGAGCTTGTTAGATAAGTTGACCTTCGCGACGACAACGAAGAAGGCAGAGACCAGTTTGCCAAATTTGGTGCTCCGGCGGAAGATGGTATCCGCACTCGATGACCAGATCGCTGGAGCACAGGCAGAGATTGCCGGTCAGCCGTTCGTGAAACAGAAAGAACGGTGGATGCCAACCGAGAACGGCAGCAAGGAGCGGCGGGTTGTTCAATCCGCTCTTCGCAAATTCTGGTTCAAGAACACCCAGGGCCAAGTTTTGTTGGAAATGCGATTCGGGAACAAGCCATTGGTCATCCAGGGCAAGCCCAGCATCCTGGTCGGCGAGATGGCGAATCTGCCCGTGGTCTTGAACACGCTGCGTGAAGCCGTCCTTGCCGGTGAGCTTGATTCCGAACTGGCCGCCGCGTCGGACCAGCGGCGGCGTGGTCGCAAGGTGAAGAATGGCAAGCCGGTCGGCACCACCAACGCCACGACTCCGGCGGCGTCCAACGGTAGCGCGAACGCCAAGGCCCTGTTTGCCAGAAGCAAATGACCTGCTCTGGACACAGCCGGCCGCTCGCGACGGCCGGCTGTTCAGATCATTGGCCGACCGTGGTGAACCGGTCGGCCATCGTGTGATTGGCGATGCTGATGACGGCGCCCCTGGGAGGGGACAGGAAGGGCGATTGGGCTGGGATGCTGTTCGGGTAGCGGGGAACCGTCGGGTGCAATGGCCGGGCACCGTAGGGTGAACGCGACACGCTGGCAGGACGGCTTCCCCCGATCATTCCGCCCGCTTGCGACCCAGGCCCAGTTTCAGCGCCAGGTCAGACCGCGATTTGGCGTAGTTCGGCGCGACCATGGGGTAATCGTCTGGCAGGCCCCACTTGCGGCGATATTCCTCGGGGGTCAGATTGTAGGAGGATGACAGGTGGCGCTTGAGCATCTTCAGCTTCTTGCCGTCTTCAAGGCAGATGATGTACTCCGGCGTGACGGATTTCTTGATGGACACGGCGGGCTTCAATTCCGTGGCGGCTTCGGCCGGCTCCTGTGGCTGCCCAAGGCCCTTCAACGCCTGCTGAACGGTCGTGATCAGATTCGGGAGGTCAGCGACCTGGAGGTTGTTCCGCGTGACATAGGCGGCGACGATCTTCGTCGTCAGTTCAGCCAAATCACCCTTCGCGTCGTCGATAGCCATCTCCATGCCCCCTGTTGGAATGCTTCGCCGTGATATACTGGATGGAGTGCCTCTCGACAAGGTCAATCCCAACATATGGTGTCTGGTGTTGCTGGGCTGCCCGATCATGCTGATAGGTGGCTTGCGTGCGCATGGATAGCATGATGACCGCCGCCGCCACCGGCTGGTGGACGGCCGCGGCGTGCAGGTTTATTGGTGGCAGCAATGAACGCTTGGGTATTCTTGCAAGTCTTTGAGAATGAGGTGCGACACAATCTCATCGGGATGGAATTCCGTCGGCAATGTATCGTGATGGCAATAGAACATACCGTTGATAATTCCGTCGCCCTGCTCAACAATCAGATGATAAACTATCTCACCACTATCTCGTGATCTGTCAATCGTAGCGATGTATCTCTGGATTTCTCCAAGCGTGACAGTGTGTATCGAGCACCACGACAGATGTATGCCGTACTTGCTATCTTCCATATATCCGAGTGAGGCTCTCATGCTGTGGTCATATGGGTCGCCAATATTAACTATATCCCATTCGCCCTCGCCATAATCCAACTCCCCATCGATTAATCTGGTATGTATTTTTTCGAAGTGGTTAAAAATCATCGCCGCTCTATATGTGTCAATTTCAAATTCATTCACGTATTTCATAATAATTTCCTCTCAATATGATCCCGAGCCAAAGTTCGGAAGTCTGGCTCGGGATTAATTTTCGCGATTTGAGAGAATATGCTTGGGCAATTTTGTAACACAGGTCAAGATGCCCACTCCCGACTAGAAACCGTTTATCAATAACCATAAACTCTCAATATGCCTTGAACATGACTTCCGGTAATGCTCTAAAACATAATGGAAGTATATAACTTGCCACAACAGACATCAAATAATAAATCTGCCAAACAATAATTGTTTTTGCCAAACTCATCATTACCGCTTGTTATCGGCTCTTCGCTGTTTCACATGGGTAGCTGGAGTTCCAGCTTGCCGGCGATCAGGTAGATGATCGCCTTCAGGTTGCGGGTAGATCGGTAGCCCCGAGCCTTTGCTTTGGCAGCCTGGATAAGGCTG
>Ga0302140_10009596_pt1 | contig 11998 bp, 10 predicted proteins | sample I_Bog_E1_1_FD_202095 | JGI IMG/M metagenome (GOLD analysis project Ga0302140, IMG submission 202095) | Peat permafrost microbial communities from Stordalen Mire near Abisko, Sweden - I_Bog_E1_1 | ecosystem: Environmental > Terrestrial > Soil > Wetlands > Peat | place: Sweden: Abisko, Stordalen...
CGGAAATTCAATCATAAGACTCAGAAGCGTTGACGTTTACCAGCAAAAACACCTGGTATTAACCAACGTGAACCTGCACATCGACAAGGGTGATTTTGTTTGGCTGATCGGGCAAACCGGCTCGGGTAAAAGCAGCTTGCTGAAAGTGCTTTATGGTGATGTTCCCGTTTCAACCGGTGACGGGATTGCCTGCGGGTATGATCTGAACAATATCAAGACAAAGGATATTCCGTTTTTGCGCAGGAAACTGGGCATCGTTTTCCAGGATTTCCAACTATTGATCGACCGCTCTATCGAAGAAAACCTGCTTTTTGTGATGAAAGCGACCGGCTGGAAGGACAAAAAATTAATTGCCGATAAAACGCTTGATGTGCTTGAAAAAGTTGGCCTGCGCTCCAAATTGAAGAAAATGCCGCACGAGCTTTCCGGCGGCGAACAGCAACGCGTGGTAATTGCGCGGGCACTGTTGAATGATCCCGAAATTATCCTGGCCGATGAACCCACCGGCAACCTCGACCCTGATACCTCCGAAGAAATCGTGCTGTTGCTGAAACAGATCAGCCAGATGGGTACGGCAGTAATTGTGGCCACGCACGATTATCATATTATTCGCACTTTTCCTTCACGCATTATAAAGTGCGAAAACGGGAAGGTTTTGGAAGACGCGACAATTGTGTAGAGACGCAATATTTTGCGTCTCGAACCCAAATGATCAAAAAAATTATCTCAAGTTCTTGCATCAGTTCAGAGACGCAAAATGTTGCGTCTCTCTACATTTTTGACTGCCATTGCAACTAACCTAATGTCACCCCCCAAGTAAACAAACTGTCACCTTGTCCTATCTACACTAATGGCAGGATACTTGATTGGCACTATGCGTTATGAAATTTGACGATATGCTCAAGAAAAAAAAGAAAGAAGATACCGAAAATACGGAAAGCTTAAACGATATAAATAACGAAAACGGACAGGCTGTCATTCCTGAAGTTGTTGAAGAAGAAAATATACCTTCGGCGGCAGATGTTTTAAAGGAAGAACTGGCTACCGCCAATGACCGTTATTTGCGTTTATATGCCGAATTTGATAATTTTAGAAGGCGTACTGTTAAAGAACGCGAAGAAGCCCGCAAAATGGAGGGGAAAGACCTGATGGTTGCCCTTTTGCCGGTTTTGGATGATTTTGACCGTGCATTACGGTCGATGGAAGGCGCCACGGACGTTACCCCGGTTAAGGAAGGCGTGGAACTGATACAGAATAAATTAAAAAATACGCTAACGCAAAAAGGATTAAAGCCAATGGATTCCATCGGAAATCCATTCGATCCTGAATTACATGAAGCGATCACCAATATCCCCGCTCCTACCGAGGAATGGAAAGGCAAAGTGGTAGATGAAATGGAAAAAGGCTACCTGCTGAATGATAAAGTGGTGCGTTTTGCGAAGGTTATAGTAGGAGCGTAATTAGTTAGTGAATTGGTGAATTAGCGAATTAGTGATTGATCAGCTTTTGATCAGGGCTTATTCGTCAGTTCGCTAATTTTGAATTTTTAAAAAATCACTAACTCACTAATTCACTAATTAAACAATTGATATAGAAGATGGCTAAAAGAGATTACTATGATGTGCTGGGTGTAGCGAAGGGATCAGATGCCGACGAGATAAAGAAAGCTTACCGCAAAATGGCCATCAAATATCACCCGGACAAAAACCAGGGCGATAAGGCTGCCGAAGAAAAGTTTAAGGAAGCGGCAGAAGCTTACGAGGTTTTGAGTAATCCCGAAAAGCGCCAGCGGTATGACCAGTTCGGCCACGCTGCCAATGCACATTCAGCTAATGGCGGTGGCGGTTATGGTGGCGCCGGTATGAATATGGAAGACATATTCAGCCAGTTTGGCGATATTTTTGGCGGTGGCGGCAGCCCGTTCGACAGCTTTTTTGGCGGCGGACGGCAGGGCGGTGGCGCCGGCAGACGGGTTGCGCGCGGCAGTAACCTGCGCATTAAAGTTAGGCTGACGTTGGAAGAAATTGCCAACGGCAGCGAAAAGAAGATAAAAGTTAATAAACAAATCGCCTGTAAAACCTGCGACGGCACAGGCGCCAAGGACCAGGGCTCATTTCAAACCTGTAAAACCTGCGGCGGCTCGGGAGCGGTGCGCAGGGTAACCAACACCATTTTGGGCCAGATGCAAACCACCAGCACCTGCCCTACCTGTAACGGCGAAGGTTCCATCATCACCTCAAAATGTACCGTTTGCCATGGCGACGGCGTTGTGCGGGGCGAAGAAACCATCAGCATCAATATCCCTGCAGGCGTGAGCGAAGGGATGCAGCTGAGCATGAGCGGCAAAGGCAATGCTGCCCCGCGTGGCGGCATGCCGGGCGACTTGATTATCCTTGTGGAAGAAATACCGCATGAAACCTTGAAGCGCGATGGCAACAACGTCATATTCGACTTGCATATTAGCTTTGTGGACGCAGCTTTAGGCACCAGCGTCGAAGTGCCTACGATTGACGGCAAGGTTAAAATAAAAATAGATCCCGGTACCCAGGGCGGAAAAATTCTGCGCCTGAAAAGTAAGGGCGTTCCGGAAGTAAACTCCTATCACCGCGGCGATCAGTTGGTGCATGTAAATATATGGACGCCAAAGGCCGTGAGCCGCGAAGAACGCGAAATACTGGAAAAACTGCAAAGCTCGCCCAACTTTAAACCCAGTCCGGGCAAAAATGACAAGACCTTTTTTGAAAGGATGAAGGAGTACTTTGAGTAAGATAGTCCGAAAGTCGGGAAGTCAGAAAAGTCCGAAAGAAGGTGAGAACATTCCTTAAGACTTACGACGTTTTTGAAAATTCGTAAGTCTGATAAGGTCCAAAGTCGATGAGGTTTTGGGCTTTTTGTTTTCTCAAAATATCATTAGGTTTAAAGTATAAAAACCCTCTCTCATGATTTTTAAAATAAATACTCGTTTAAATCGCCTTATCCGAATTGCCGCTATTCTTGAATTAATAATAGTTTTGATATATGATCTGGCTTTGATGATGAATAAATCGGAAGGTAGACTCATCAATTATTTATCAATAGCTGGCGAAATTTTATCTTTTACGCTGCTGTTGTATATAATAAGTGTATTAAATTTCTTCAAGGAGCGAAATATCATTGGCATAGCATTTTTCATTTACATGATCGCAGAGTTCGCCTTTTCAGTATCTGTTGTAATCCTGTTCCTTATTCCATCCTCTGCTCAATTTGGTTTGACTTCTGTTTCAATTTTGGGAGTACTTGTGTTATTTGCTGCACTCTTTATATTCATTATGAGCTTCTTTATCCAAAACCAATTCATTTTTCAGCCCTTATTACTATATTCAGGCAGCCTTGCATCTGTGTTGATCTCCATCTTTTTAATAACTACCGTTTTCCCGTTAATTGACCCAAAAGATGCAGGATCGCTCCACAGTATATTGTTAATGAGAAAAGCCATCAACTGGGTATCACTGCTTTCAACATTAGCTCCGTTAGCGGTAATTTTGCTAACAGTTCGCGTAAACCAGTTCATTCTGAATCAACAGGCTGTGGACATGTAAAATTTTGCTGATTAGTAAGTGCAAATCTTTTGGTCATTCAAGCGAAAAATCCATAAGATTTTTGCCTTTTTGTTTTGTCGGCTGTTGTGTAAGTTTAGCCAGCCATTTAAATAGTTCCTGTTGTGAAAGTAAGCTTAAAAAACACCTGCATCCTTTTTTATGCAAGCGTCGGCAATATCCTTGTTTTCGGTGCGCTGTTCTTATGCTTACTCGGCGGATTTAGCGGTTCGCTAATCAACATCATGCTGGCTGAGTATTGCTTATTTTTTTTACTGGCGCTTATCTGCTTTGTCCGGATCCTGCTATTTTTTAACGAAGCAACGGCCGTTGTAGCCGCCTATACGATGTTTACTGGCGTGCTCGTGATCAGTGTCATCGATACTGTTTTCCCGCGTTTGCTAAATGATGGCTACTCCCATTGGCTTGGCACATTAATCCAGGTGATCAGTTTGCTGGTCGCGTTTCGTTCATTTTTTATAAAAGCGCCTGTAGTGCGTTTGCCATTCAGGTTGCTTGGAGCGGGAATTGCCCTTATAACGCTTCCAAGGCTGTTCATGCTGTTCGTTGTCACTGATTTTACTGAAGAACTCGCCAACATTACCGGCGATCTGGGTATGCTTGTAATTTTACTGGCGACCTGCTTTATTTTGAAAAAGATGATGGATTTCTTGAAAAATGAGGCAGCGCAACCTGTTGACGTTGATGAAGAACCATCTTAAACCGGACCGCTTATTAAATTCCTTTTGGCTGTAAAAAAGCTTTCATCCCGATGAACGAAAATGAACGTTTTTTGGTCCGGGAGGAAATTTTTTGGATGCTGTTCGTATGCGTTTCGCAAGCGTTTCGAAGGGGTTTGAGGGCTTTTTGAGACCGTTTGAAGGGCTTTGAAAGATGACAAAAACGGGGCATAGAGAGGCAATATTTTGCATCTCGAAACGGACACAAAGAAATTACCGAAAACATACTGATCAATACAGGTCCGAGACGCAAAATATTGCGTCTCTACGGGGATGCACAGTAAAATCAAGTGTAAACTCACCACAGGATTATTCACCAAAAGTGTCAACTTTTTTTAGGGATAGACACGTCTCGAAACGTTCATTTGGTGTTCATTTCAGGTTAAAAAAATGAACGTTTTTTGGACGGAAATCCCGATTGCATACCTTAATTAATTTTATAATTATCTTAATATCAATTAATTGACATTCGGAGAAGGGTGTTCATAGTGTTCATAGTGTTCATTTTTCGACTCACGTGAACACGTGAACACCTGCTGCAAAGCATTTAATTTGCTGCGCGCTGGTCCAGCTCGTTTACTTTATCAAACATCACTTTAAAGCAATTCCACTCGGTATTGTCGCCCCTCGTGCTTACAGTGTTGCCATAAAGGCCTTTCAAAAACTGCGGCGGGTTTGACCACACCGTTTCGGCAACGCCATAAAAACGAAACCGCATCTCTTTGCTGGAAATCTTTCTCGAGCGGTAAATGTCTTCTACCTGGTTTACGGCCACCTGCGGATGGTTCCAGGCGCAGGTAACCACACGCAGGCCTTTCAGTGCAAAATAAACGGCGGTTTGGTTATCTTCATCATATTGCCAGTCGCAGATCACCACATCGCGCGGGATAAGGTCGATCGCGCGGTAAGTATCGTTATAGCTGGCGGCCCATTCCCCTATGCCGGTTGAGCGGCCGTCGATAAGGCGGTCGCCCCAAATCCATAGTTCCCTACCTTTCTCGGCCAGGTGGTCGCGGATGGTTTGCACCTCGTTGGCAAAAAGTACAGCTTTGTCGCGCCCGGCGCAGCGGGGGCATTTGTCCTCGCCAAGGTAAAACACTTCGTCCATACCGGCGTGGAAGGCTTTTGCTTCAAAAACGTCGCAGATCTCGTCAATCAGGTCAAATATCACCTTATGAATCCCCGGCGCAAGCGGGCAATAACTTTTACAATACAGTTTATCGTCATTAGGCCATTTGTAAGTCCCTTTGGCTGGTATTTTCACCCATGGAGTTTCGTCAAACTCCGGGTACACCCGCAAAAGGCCTTCCACGTGGCTTTCCCACGATTGGTGCCCCAATAAATTCACCTGCGGGATAATGCTGATACCGTTATTCTTGCAAGCCTCTACTATTTTTTTAACATCGCCCTTCGACAGCGCCGCAGAGTCGCGCATTTCCGGGTGACTTTTATATTGATAGTTATAGTCCACACGCAGGATGAGGGTATTGATCTTTCGGGGCGCCAATTCTTCGTTGATAAATTTCACAAAATCATCCAGGCCACTGGGCTTTGGCGCAGCGATGGCGAAGCCTTTTACAATGAAGGTGCTATCGGATGCTTGGTGTGCGAACACCCGGCCCGCGCAAAAAAACAATATAATCAATAAAAAACAGCTATGCTTTCTCATGGAAACGAAGGTTTTAATTTGAAAAATAAAGTTGTGTTTTATTTGGGAGGAAATGAAAAAATGCAGCCGTTTAATTTTGTCAACCGCACTTTTGACCCCTATTTGACGCTGGTCATTTCAATCCTCCCTAGATTTACACGGTAATTATAGATCAACCTAAAAAATCATCTAATGCAACGTACAGAATGGTTTAAAAGAAAGTTCCCTTTGATGGAGGATAACGGCGTGCTGCCGGCAATCATTGAACGATTAGCTGGTACGCCGGCCAGGGTTGAGGAATTAACAAGCGGGCTGGACGATCAACTGCTTAGCATTAAACCCGATGGCAAGTGGAGTATCAAGGAGGAAATAGGCCATCTGTCTGACCTGGAGCCGTTATGGTCGGGCCGGCTCGATGATTTTATTAACCGTGAGCCTGAACTCAAGGCTGCCGACCTGACGAACAGAAAGACACATGAGGCCAGTCATAATAAAACATCGCTTAGCACTTTGCTGGATAATTTCAGGAAAGAACGCCGGCGATTGGTGGCCAGGCTGATCAGCCTCGACGAATATGAACTACTGCACGCAGCGCTCCATCCACGACTAAAAACGCCGATGCGCGTGATCGACCTCGCGTATTTTGTCGCCGAACATGACGATCACCACCTGGCATCGATAAGATCAATCCTGCAACGAAACCGCCAATAAATACCAGGTAGTGTGCGGCAGCCATTGCTCGGCCCAGCGCCAGTCGGCGTCTTTGTGTGTTTGGGTATAGGGTAGGTTAAAGTCGATGTCGTCTCCATCCTCAAATCCTGACGTTATGCCGTTCACAATACCGCCCGGCGCGTTGGTATATTCCGTGGTGCCAAAAAAGCCATACGCCGGGTTATTATGCCCGGTACCCTGCAGCATGCTGGCATCAAAAGGGTTAAGGCCGAGTATCCAGTTGAGTTGGTCGAGGGCAAAGCTGTCTAACTGATCATGAAATGCTTTGTCGTCCTTAAAAACGGCTGCAGCCATGCGTGCCGCGGCAGCCATCGACGCAATGCGGGCATCGTCACCCTGCCACCAGGGTGAGGCATCGCTGCCATGCGGAAAGAAAAACGTGCTGCGACGGTTGCCCAGCGTATCCTGTACCAACTGGCGGCTATAACCGAAGGGATTGTTCACTTCCTGCGTAATGCGCAGTTCAAATTGTAATGATGCTTTAACGGCATCCTTAATTTTCGCCTGCATTTCGGGCGATGCCAACGGGTAATAGTTCAATAGGCTTACCACAGGCAGGCCGGCGTCAGCCGCGTGGAAGAACGGCCGGTCCTTATCGTCGGCGCGCCAGTAGTTTTTATAGTTTTGCCATGAGGCCAGCCGGTTAATCAAATTGTTCGCCCGTTTTTCGGCTGCTGCCTGGTAAATCTCTTTGTGCGTCACCCTAAATAGTTCTGTAGCGGCAGTTAGGGCGCAATAGTCGTCGAGAATATTTTCCTTACCATCATAATCCATCGCTGAATTTTCCTTTTCCAGGAATGCGAATGCGTCTTCGGCGGCTTTAAGATAGTCGGCGTTGCTGTAATCGCCGCTTACATTATAGGTCGAAGCCAGCGCCAGTGCAGCAATGGCAACGCCCGCGCCTGAACGGTAACTGGCCTGGTAGCTGCGCCAGCTTTTGGCGGCGGGTTTGCTGGTAAAGGCCTGGTCCTTTGTTGCTTTGATGCGGTAGTTGCCTTCATCGGGCTGTATGCGGCGGTCCTGAGGTAGTTTCCCCGGACCGGGTGCGCCCACGGAGCGGTAAAACGAGCCTCCTTTTACATGCATCCTGGTTAGGTAATCGGCGCCATACATCGCCTCGTCCAAAATACGGCGGTCGATCTGGCGGAAATCGGTACCCGGGCGATGCGATAGCAATTCGTAACTCTTAAAAAGGCTCCAATCGGTAAGCGATATCTGCTGTGGGTTGAAGTAGTTGGAAAACGACAGGTGCGACAGGTGTTTGCCATAATCGCCCGTGGCGTCGTACCAGCCGCCATGTGCATCGATGGTATCAGCATCGGAGCCCGCGAGGGCCAGGTGATGGTCGGCCTTGTCAAATAAGCCGGCGCTGCGCTGCCCTTTAAAATAATAAATAACGTCGGACACGGTGGCTTTCTCCAGCACACCATCGCCAATGGCAAATGGATATGAGGATACGGTGCCGTTCGGCGTAGTTGCCGTAAGCCTGTATTTTCCGGGGGTGGTTAAGCCGCTGAAATCTATCGTCCAAAAAATAAAATGTTTCCATTTGCTCACCGGACCGCTGTAGACTGGTTTACCGGCAAACACCGCGCTGCCGGTATTGGCATCGACCAGCTGGAATTGACCGATATTCAATTTTTCATCGGCGACGATCACCGCGCGTTTGGCTTTGGTGGATTCGTAGCCGACCTGGTTAGTGACGATCTTGATGGGCTGGGCGTTCAACAGCGCCGGGAATAGTAATAACAGCGCAACCATATTCCTGCATGCGGTAGTGAGATAGATCATTTTTTATTTTCTGAATAATTCAAATTGAGCGCGTCAACTTTTGCTAAAGCCGCTTTGCATATTTATTTATCCGCGGCTAAAGCCGACGGCAATGAACCGATCAATTGATCAAACCTGGTTATCTTTTCACTTTCACCGCCTGATGCTGTATCAATGTATTGATCAAATCCTGCACCTGGTGAAAATCCACTTTTTCGACCAGGTACGCCTGGCCGGCGCCGCTGTCATCCCATCCGTTTTTGCCGTCATTTGCCACCGTTATCCTGCCGGGATGCAGTGTATACCATTGTGAATAACCTTTTATAGCGACCAGCACTGCGGTTTCGTCCCAGCTCATCCTCCCCAGCGAATCTTCTTTAGCCATCGGGATACTGATGCGGAAAACATCCTTAGTTGGGTTATTTTTGATCGCGTTGTTATGGATCAGGGGCAGGCCCACTTTTATCTTCTCTCCTATCTCGAACCCGCTAAAAATAACCTGCGTCGGCCAGTTGGTGTAAACATTTTGCGAAGCTTTCGCGTCCTTCATCACATTAAATTCATAGCCTGAAGGGAATTTCCCGCCCATACAAACCAATAGCTTTACCTTCTTTTTAACCAGTTCGCTGCCATTTAATGACGAGTATTGATCAGCTGGGGTATTTAATAAATTGGAAAGATTGGTCAAAAATCCGATGGTAACAATAGTAACGGTGTGATCAGGCTGCACGGCCAGTATTTTTCGGTACAGTTGTACCGCATCCAAGGCCTCATCATTGGTTTTTATTTTATGCGGATATTTCGCCAGCAGGGTATCTGTCCAGTGCTGCCAGTCGCGCAGGGTAAGCGCATCGCCCTTTGGCACACCTACCGGCACATCCGGCCGGTTAAAATAGGTATTGAACACATTTAAAACGCCGGCAACGCCATCGTATTTGGTGCTGGCCATGGTGGCCAATATGTTAACGGCCCCTTTATCGGCATAATTATGCAAAATGGTGATGGCGCCAACATCGTCGTAATCCGGGCCCATATCGCTATCGAAAATGAGGTTGACCGAACCGGCCGACTTTTGCGCAAAAACGCCTGCAGCCCAGCAGCAGACCAATAAAAATACCAGGGCTTTCTTCAACATAGGTTTAACGGGTTGGCCCGATAGCTACCGGGTGAGTTGAGTAAGTTAGCGGAAGTTGACATTGTTTGCAAAAAATGTTTGTAAAATTTCCGTTCACCCCTATTCCCCGTCTTCTGTACCATTAAAAAACTGTCTGTGAGGACACAGGCAGCGGAGGAATGGACTTAGAAATTTAACTTAATCAACCAAAAATGTAACTTTACCACCGTCCACGTATCTAAATTACAACCATTAACTGATAAAACTCTCCTATGCTAAGCATCCGCAACATTGTTAAACAATACGCCGGGCACACGGCATTAAACGATGTAAGTTTAGAAGTAAAAAGCGGGCAGATCTTCGGCCTTTTAGGACCGAACGGCGCCGGCAAAACTTCGCTTATCCGCATCATCACGCAAATTACCGGCCCGGACTCAGGCGAAATTTTCTTTAACGGCGAAAAACTGAACCAGTCGCATATCGAACGGATGGGATACCTGCCCGAGGAGCGCGGCCTGTACAAAAAAATGGAGATCGGTGAACAGATGATCTACCTCGCCCGCCTGAAGGGTTTGAGCCGTGATGAAGCCACAAAACGGCTGAAAGTTTGGTTCGCCAAGCTGGGGATGGAGACCTGGTGGAAGATGAAGATTGAGGAACTGTCCAAAGGCATGCAGCAGAAAGCGCAGTTTGTGGCAACCGTACTGCACGAGCCCGACCTGATCATCCTGGACGAACCCTTCAGCGGTTTCGACCCGGTTAACGCGGAAATTATTAAGAATGAAATATTGGACCTGAATAAAAAAGGAGCCACCATCCTGTTTTCGACGCACCAAATGGAATCTGTTGAAGAGCTCTGCGATGCGATCGTACTGATCAATAAGTCCAAAAAAATACTCGAGGGCCCCTTAAAAGATATCAAAGGTGCGTACCGTAACGATGTTTATCTGGTGGAATATGAGGGCAAGCAGCTAAGCCTGAATGGCGCAGCGCCCTTTGAGGTGATTGAGGAAATAGCCGGAGAGGACAACCTGCACACCATAAAGGTAAAGCTTAAGGGTGGTTCAACCTCAAATGATATCCTGCAATACCTCATTCCTAAAACACGGGTCAATATGTTAAAGGAAGTTATCCCGAGCATGAACGAAATATTTATCGAAAAAGTAAGCAAAATAGCCTGAGCCATGAACAAGATATTATTGATTATACAACGTGAATATATTACCAGGGTACGAAAACGCGCCTTTATCATTATGACGTTGACGGTGCCTGCCCTTTTCGCCCTGATGTTTGCCGTTATTGCATTGGTTGCCAATCAGAAAGATGAAACAAAGCACGTAGTTTACGTTATTGACAATAGCGGCGCATTTGAACGACGATTTAGGAATAGCCAGTTTATTAAATATGTGTATCCCCACAAATCGGTTTCGGACGCTAAAAAGGATCTGAAGAGTGATGATGATCTTGTTTTAAATATCCCTGCAAATACAAAAGATACCGTTGAGTTGTCTTCGAAGAAAAAGACTACCCTTTCGTTAGCGGATAATATCCAGGGTCAGATGAACGATATAGCCACCGGAGCCGGCATGGTAAAGGCCGGTATTGACACCGCCAGTCTGCATAAGATCAAAAGCAATGTTATCATTAAATCAACGGAAATAACATCTACCGGAGAACAAGGCACTAATATCGGCGCCACCTATGCGCTGAGTTTCGCAGGCGCCATCCTGATCTACATGTCCCTTTTTATTTATGGCGCCCAGGTAATGCGCGGCGTTATTGAAGAAAAAACCAATCGTATTATCGAGGTGATCGTTTCGTCCGTAAAGCCATTCCAGTTGATGATGGGCAAAATCATTGGGGTTGGTTTGGTTGGGCTAACGCAGTTTGTGTTATGGATATCTTTATCAGCAGGCATAAGTTATATTATAGGCGGGAACACTTCGCCCGCTAACACGGCGCTGCATTCTTTTTTGCATAATCTCGGTTCCAACGCGGGTTACGAGTTGTTTTGCTTCCTGTTTTACTGGATAACAGGGTTTTTATTTTATAGTGCGCTTTTTGCAGCGGTTGGTTCGGCGGTTGATAGCGAGACCGAAACCCAACAGTTTATGTTCCCAATTACACTGCCGTTGTTGTTTACCTATATTCTTTCGGTTTCCTACCTATTCACCGTACCCGACAGCCCGTTGTCGGTTTGGTTGTCCATTATCCCGCTTTCTGCACCTGTTGCTATGATGATGCGTATTCCTTATAATCCACCATTATGGCAACTTGGCATATCCATGGCACTGATGATAGTCGGGTTTATTTTTACAACCTACATTGCCGCGCGGATTTACCGGGTAGGCATCTTGATGTACGGCAAAAAAGCCAGCTATAAAGAATTGGCGAAATGGTTTTTTTATAAGGAGTAAGA
>Ga0302140_10009598_pt1 | contig 11997 bp, 8 predicted proteins | sample I_Bog_E1_1_FD_202095 | JGI IMG/M metagenome (GOLD analysis project Ga0302140, IMG submission 202095) | Peat permafrost microbial communities from Stordalen Mire near Abisko, Sweden - I_Bog_E1_1 | ecosystem: Environmental > Terrestrial > Soil > Wetlands > Peat | place: Sweden: Abisko, Stordalen...
AGTATTGCGATTCGACCTCAGCGAGGCTTTCGACGCAGCGAACAGACCAGGCGTAGACGCCAGCATTCTGGAGGACGTGCGCCGGCACCGTGAGGTCGAAGGTGGTGTAGGGGATGAGGAAGAACTCGGCCGTCTTGTCGAACGCTGAACCACCCCACCACAGATATTGACCCCCGAGGGTCTGGATGCGCAACGCTACCCATATCTGCGTACCCGAGTCGGTCTGAGGCTCGTAGAGCCACTGGAACGTAACGCCGTCGTTCCACACGTCGACGGTAGAGTTGTTGGCCGGGAGTTGGTTCACGACCAGGGGTGCATCGACCACCGTGTAGGTGACCGTGATGGTGCCGTCATCGTGGGGGTTGTTGGCATCTGTGTACTGGACCGAGGTGACACCTGTGGCGCCATAGGAGGCGCCTCCCGAACCGCCTCCACCACTATCGCCCGCTGCGGAGCCACCACCGCCTCCACCGGCGTTGGTCCAGCCACCACCGCCACCACCGCCACCACCGCCAACGCCTGTGGCGCCAGCGCCGCCTGCTCCAGGCGTCGAGCCCGAGGCCGAAGTGCCTGCGTAGCCACCACCGCCTCCAGATATGTCGGCCGCTCCTCCCGTGCCGTTAGCAGCGGCTCCGGTACCTGCAGGCTGTGAGAGTGCTGGATTGAAACCAAACTCCCCGGCATTCAGGATGCCGCCTCCGTCCCCGCCCTGGCCTGCGTAGCGGCCTGTCACGTACTTGATGGCCGAGCCCGATCCCCCGGTGCCTCCACCCCCGCCGCCGCCACCGGCGGTCAGGATGTGCTGGCCGACGGTGTAGCTGTCGAAGACAGTGGCTGCCTGGACGGTCGAAGCTGAACCCCCACCCCCCCCATCACCCAAGCCCGTCCCCCCGTCGGCGCCGGGCAAAACCCCTGCTCCGCCGCCCCCGGAGCCAGGCTGGCCCTGGACTCCCACTGTCGCGCTGACTGCATCCCCTGGCGCCATGAGCACCTTGCCGTAAATCTGGCCTCCGGCGCCTCCGGGGAAGTTCGACCCTTGTCCGTACCCACCTGCAGCCCCTACGCAAGTGAAAGCGACCCGGCCGAGGATGTTAGGCGGGCAGGTCCAGACGTCAGAGACGCCGTTCTGTGCTCGGAAGGTCTTGGTAGTCGTGGTCAAGCCCTCACCCCTGACGAAGCCCTACTGAAGACATGGGCGTTGTTGTCCTCGATCTGTCCATCAACAAACCCCTTCAGGGTCTGCCCTCCACCTGCGTCGAATGTCACTGTGCCAGTCAGCTTAACTGTGCCGGACATCACGACTGAGGAAGTGCCTGAGGAGCCCGAGAGATTTGAGATTCTCGAGGAGAGCGCGCCCGCGCCCGGAATCACTATCTGGTTGAGGTTGTGAGGCATCCCCGGTATCGCGCCCATCGTGGTGTTGTAGTTGTGGATGAACGAGTCCATCACTCGGACGAGGGGAAGTATCTCCTGGTCGAACACCTTGACTGCTGTCGTGCCCCAGGCAGCGGAGTAGGTGGGGACCGGCAGCGTGAGATCAGGAATGGCACTCTTGAGCGCGCTGGTCAGGGTGTCGAGCGGGCCATTATTGGCGCTGGTCTTGACCCACTGTTGGAACCCGCTGCGCAGGCCAGTGCCTAGAAGCTCCATCCAATGGTTACCCGCGTGCTGAGGATTGGGGAGAGCGGTGTTTAGTGCACTGTCAAGAGTGGTGAGAGGGCCGCCCGCGGCGGTGACGTGAGCGAGCATCCCGCTAGTCAATCCGGTCCCGAAGCCCTGCATGAACTCCTCGCCAACCTTCTTCATGACCTGGGATGGCGACCCGCACAGGAGGGCCGCCCTGCAAGTCGCGACGGCATTGTTCATGGCAGTCGTAGCTTCCGTGTTGACGGCGGTGCTGCCACTCTTGATGCCTTCCTGGACCCCCTGCATGGCGTTAGTGCCGAGGGACTTCCAGTTGTTTGACACTGTGGCCTTCTGGCTCGCTGGCACAGGACCGTAACCCAGCATTGTTTGGACGGCTGCAGGGAGGGTCGATATGAACTTCTCGTCGCTTATTGAGGAGCCAAACGACGAGATGCCCAGTTGTGCCATTTCTGCCGCGCTCATAGTGCCGTTCTCGATTGCCGTCTGTTGCGCCGGAGTGAGGGTCGACGTGACGCCCCGAGCACTGTCGATTAGGTCGCCAGGGCTAGGCACGCCTGCATCGCCGCCGAATATGGCCGTGGAGAGGTTGGTGCCCCAGTTCTTTAGGTCCACCAGCGGCTGAGTGTCGGCGAGCCTCTGAAGCCAAGGAGGGGCGTGCTTCAGGAGCAGGTTGGCCACCACGTCGCCAACGGCGAGGGCGACAGCACCAGCGATAATCGGCCCTCCGGCAGTTGCCATCACTGTCCCGAACGCCCCCGCCTCGGCCGCTCCGCCAGCCTCCAATGTTGCACCGCCCGCTCCGTAGCCAAAGAGCGCGCCCAGAGCCTTGATTGCAGCAGGAACGATGGTCAGAGCCTTGAGGGCACCCGAGAGGACGACGACCTCGGCCACAAAGGCGGTGAACTGCGGGTTGTTCTTCATGAAGTCGCCGATGTCCTTGAGCACGTCAGCCCAGGTCTTCAGGGTGGCCGGACCGAGACTTCCCATGGCTTCTCCGAAGTCCTTGAGTGCACCTAAGAGGTTCGAGATGAATGTGATGGCGAGAGGCAGGTTCGTCTTCATCCACTTCTCGAACCGGTCGAGACCTCCATTATCGACCCAGTTCAGGAGGCTCTTGGACCAGATAGCTGTCTCGTTGCCTAGCTCCTTAGCCCACCCCGCGCCGGCCGCGCCGATCTTGAGGAAGGCCTCGACGCCGTTCGGGAGGGAATCGCCGAGCCCCTTGAAGAAGCTGTTGCCTCCCGCCATTACCTCTTTCAGGAGACTGACACCTTCCTTGCTGCCGAGGAACTTGCCGAGATTCACGAAGGCGTCGGTCATGCCCTTCGCTGCCGCGACGAACGGACTCTCCTGCTGGCCCTTGCCGGGCTCGAACAGCATCTTCATCACGGGCATCAGGGCATCAAAGCCACTCTGAAGTCCCGTGAAGAACGCTTTCGAGTCTTTTAGCTCGAAGTTTTCGAGGAGGGGCTTCATGTTCGCCTGCCACCAGGTGACGAACTTCTGCCCGGCCGGAGTCAGGAGAGCGAAGTCGTTGTTGAACGTCGAGAGGGCCGGGTTCATGGAGGCCGCGCTGGCAGCAATCTCGGCATAGGTTTCCTTGAGAGACCCAGTGGCCGTGGTGACGCCGAATATGGCGTTCGCGTAGGCCTGCGCCGTGAGGAGGGTCTGCTCTTTGTTCGTCAGCTTGGTGTTGATGAGGCTCTCCGTGGCTAGCTTCTCCGCAAAGATGGCGTTAATCCTGCCCCACCCGGCACTCGTCTCGGCCTGCTGCACCAACTTTGTTGCCTCGGCGTCGCTCAGCTTGGTGTTGGTGAGGTTTTCCCAAGCCTCCTTCAGTGCTATGGCAGCGTTTTGTCCGGCCCACTTCGCTTCCGTGTAGGCCTGAGCGACCTGCCTCGTGGCCTGTGCATTGTTCAGCTCGACGCTGTTGAGGTTCAGCCACGCTTCCTTTTGTGCGATGGCAGCCTGCGTGACACCTTGCTGGGCCTGGAGGACGGCCTCGACAGCCGCCTGAACGGCCGGGTTGCCACTGATGCCCTGGTCCTGCGCCTCTTTCGCAGTGATCTTCAATTGCTGGTTGGCGGTCGCCTGGTCCTTGACAGCCTGAAGAGCCTGTTGGTACTGAGTGATGGCCTGCTGGCGCTGGTAGGCATAGGTGGCGGGGTCGGCCAGGGTGTGCTGCATGTTGATGAGCGCCGCCTGCACGGCCTCGCGACTGGCCTGCGTGGCAAGCGTTGAGTCTGCGAGCTGGTTCGTGTAATTCTGCAGAGCGAATCGGGCATTCTGCCGCGCGATGGTCAGCGACCACAGTGCTTGGCCTTCGGTGAACTCCGCTGCCTGTAGAGCATGACTGGAGGTGACGACGCTGTTCTGTGCCTCCATCATGGACATCAGGTTGGAACGCGCTGTGGACCCGAGATTGAAGTAAGCCGCCTGTTGCCCCCAAACAGCCTCTGTAGCTCCTTCCGTCGCGGCCACAACACCCTGCTGTGCCTGCTGCATAGCCATCTGGTTGGAGCGCGCCTGTTGTCCGACGTTGAACTGAGCGGCCTGCTGACTCCATACGGCCTGGGTCACTCCTTCTTGTGCCGACACAACACCCTGCTGTGCCTGCTGAAGCGACATCTGCGAGGAACGAGCCTGCGCTGCGACGTTGAAGTAGGCCTCTGCCTCACCCTGCAGGGCAGTAGTGACGCCGTGGGTGGCACTCTCCAAGGACTGCTGGTTCGAGATGAGAGTCGCGTTGTTCTGTAGCTGCTGCTGCGGAGTGATTGTGAACTGCTTGCCCGCCTCCAAAGTCTTGATGACGCCCATGATGCCGCTGCCAGCGAAGCCAGCGAGAGCCGAAGTGATACCGGCGCCGATGGAGGGGATGATGGCCCAGAGCGCCCCGGCCAACGCTCCAGCGGCGGGGATAAGAGCCGGAGCCATCATCGTGGCCATGCCACCGATGCCGATACCGCCAGACTTCATGGCCGCGTCACCCAGGTTCTCGAGCGCGCCGCCGAGGCCCCCCCCACCGCGTGCCTGTGAGTCTCCGATGTCGAGCTTGTTCGCCTCCGCCAAGGCGTCAATCTCAAGCAAGCGGTTCCTAATCATGTCCAATTGAGCGATGGTCAGAGGCCCATTTTCAAGCTGGAGCTTGACCCTGTGGTCTACTGCGGTCAGGGCTTCAAGGTGCAACTTGGCATCGTCGATCTGCTGCTTGAGCATCTCGTCTTCGCCAGTCATCTTGACAATGGCGTACTTCTCCTGGAGGTCGGAGAGCTCAAGGCGGACTTCTGTAATCTTGGCGTTTAGCTCAGTGGTCTCGAGCTTTATCTTCGGGTTGGCTGCGAGATGGTCGATGACTTCCACTCGAGCTTGGATGTCATCGAGCTTCTCGGGGCTGGCTCCTTGGTCCACGCCAACACGAACTTCGTGCTTGACGGCGGTAAGAGCATCAAGGTGCGCCTTTTCCCTGTCGATGTCCGCGTCAATGGCTGTTGTGTCCAGGCCACCGAGACGCATGATGGCCCTGTAGGACTGCAAGGTGGCGAGTTTCGCTTCGACTCTGGCCATGGATTCATCAAGCTGGGTGGTGTCGAGCAGCACCTTTGGTCGTGCCTCAGTGCGAGCGAGGATTCCGACCTTTGACATGATGGCGTCGAGTTCTTCATTCGTGGCGCCCTCCGCCATGCGGACGTGAATCTCGTGCTCGATGGCGGTGAGGGCATCGAGACGCAGCTTGAGTTCGGCCAGCAGAGCCTCTAGCGGGCCGGCCTCTCCTGTGATCCGCAGAATGGCGATGTCTGATTGGAGGCCTGCCATTTCCGACCTGACCTTGGCAATGGCAGCGGTCAGTTCGGAGGTGTCGAACTCCTCCTTCTCCTCGATGGGGTGCGCCGCGGATGCTGCCTCCAGCAGGGCCACGCCAGCCGCGTAGTCCGCTGCCAATTTCTCGGTGTCGACACTCATGTCGACCTTGATGGTCCTGCGCATGGCCGTCATAATCTCGAGCTGGGCGCGGAGTTCAGCCATCTTCGCCTTGGCCTCATCAGTGTCCATGTCGGCCTTGCCGCGGAGGGCGAGCATTTCCATCTTGCACTCGGCCATCGCAACATCCAGGCTCTGGATGGCCCCTTTAGCGTCGGCTGTATAGACGGGGATGGTGACCCCGCGTTCGGCCTGGATTTCCCACTTCTCGAGGGCGACCATGAGTTGCCTGAACACTTCCAACGCCTGTTCGTCATTGGCAGCGATCATCATCACTTTCCTATAGGCAGTGATGAGTTCGGCCTGCCCAATGAGGGTTGCCATCTTGGTTTCGGCCTCTTCGTCGTCGGCCCCAAACTTGAGGTCGACCTTCTGGCGGCCTATGTTGGCTAGGCGAACCTCAAGCCCGGCCAGAGCCTTATCGAGCTCCGTCACTTCATTGGCCTCGCCACCACCACCGCCCTCGGCAACACCTGCGCCGGCGCCACCACCGCCAACGCCCTCCTTGATAGCCTGAGCCTCGGCTGCTGACTTCGCTAACGCTTCGTTGTTGCCTCTGAATTCGGTGGTGACCGGCTTTTCAGCCTCCTCTTTGATGGCCGCAATCACCGAGGCCTTCGCTGCGAGGTCCTCGATGTTGCCCCTGAACTCAGTGGTGACTGATTTCTCGACGTCCTCCTTGATGCCTATGGCCTCCGCAGCGTGTTCGGCAAGGTCATCAATATTCATGGAGGCTCGAACTTCGGCGACTTTCTCATTCAGGTCGTCGACGACAGCCTTAGCCTCCTCGGCGTGCCCGAGGAGATCGTCGATGTTCATGTCGGCAGAGATGACGGCTCTCAGTTCGTTCAGTTCAGCGACTACGCGACGAACCTCGTCGGCGCCAGCGTCGAAGTCCTCTCTGTCGAGGACGGCAGGAACCTTGATTTCCGCTTTGACCTTCTCAGCCTCTGCCTGGACCTCCTCTTCGAGGCCCTCCGCGTCCGCGGAAATCTGGATATAGCCCTTGCCTACCTCTACACCATCGCCAGGCATTTAGGCCACCTTCACTCAATCACTCGGTTGCCGAACTCAGCCCATCGCGCCAGGGAGATGATGGTCGCCTCGTCGTTGCCTTCGTCATCCTCGAACTCGTCGAGGTCGTCCTCGTCGTCCTCCGTGTAGCCGCCAGCGAGGATGGCCTCGAGTCTCTCCGCGTTCTGAGGAGCCTCGGTCGTGAACGGGCCAATGGCGAGGTCAGACGCCTCGGCGTGGTCCCTTAGAAGGCTGTAGGCGACGTCCAGGACGTCGTCGACGGTCAGCCGACGGATCGCTTCGGGGCTGTGACCCGCCCGGAAGAGCTTGCCGCGCCAGTACGACTTGTTGGCTTTCGCCCAGCTGAAGAGCTGCTGGGCTTCCGCGTAGGGCGCTTGGCGAACAACCTCGTTCCAATCTCCTTCATGAGCACAGGAGCCTGACGAGGAGTCAGACCCTGGTCTCCGAGGGCCTTCCATGCGTCCAGTTCTGACGGGATGATGACGGCATTGAAGAACTGCGCCGTCTCCGCCATCTGGACGAAGATGCCCCTCGAAGGGTCCTGAATGGAGTCCCCGAGCAGCTTCTCCAGCGTGTCCCATGGAAGGTCGAGACCGCTTCTGACGTGCCAGACGCGGTCGGCGAGCTTGAAGGTTAGAACGACCTCTTGTCCGTCCTTGGCTACTGCATCCAGATCGAGGTCGGGCGTCTCTTTCTTGATTGGTGTCATCAAGAAGCAAGGATAGCTGGCAGGATTGCACGGAAGGGCTCCTGCGTCGGGGGCTTCAGCAGCATGAACGAGCACGCATACATCAGCTTGTTGTTGCCCTTGCGGTGGGTCTCAGAGACGGCCCCGGACTGCAGGCACTGCCTGAAGATGTACCGGCCGAATGCATCGCCAGCAACACCACCCTTGGGCAGCGCGTCCCAGCCGAGCATGATCTTGACTTCCAGGCCAACATCGGGAGGCTCGACCCAGATGGACCCATCGGTGTTCGTGCCCTGCACCGCTGCAGAGGGAGTGAGGCCTCCGTTGAGAGCGATGACGAGGTTCGATGCCGTGACCTCGGCGAGGTTGAACTTGACGGTGCCCTTGTAGCCCTGAACGTTGGACGCCACGGGCCAGTATTCCTCTTCCACCATGACGTCCACCACGTCGGGCGTGATGTCGAAGGTGGAACCGACGTCGGTGTAACCCAGCGCCTGCCACGCGCTCGGCCACGCGGCGGTGACTGAGGTGGGCTCTGTGCTGGCGAGGGGGGCCGCGTAAAGCGTGCCCACGCCAACCTTCACACGCGAGCTATTGAAACTTGTCATGTTAAATCCGACTCCTCCACTAGACAACCTTGGCGTACTACCGCCGGTCATCGGGAGCCGGATTTGAAACCTGAGGCGAGCGTACACCCCCTGTGGTTGGCTCACATGGATTACGATGGGGGCATGGCCACCCTCCACCGATTTGTGCTACGAGAGGCAGAGCGTCGTGTCCGGCGTACGGTGACGAGGAACGTCCGACGCGAGGCGGTGCGCCGGGCACGTAAGCGCCTGATGGGCAAGACCAGCAAGCCCTCCTCCTCGCAGCAGCAAGGCCAACAGGGCCAGCAGCAGAACGGGCAGGGCCAGCAGCAGCAAGGCCAGCGCAACGGTCCGCTACAACGCCAGATTGCTCAGACCCAGCGAACTGTCAAGCACGAACAGCAGCAGCGGACCACGATGCCCACGTACACGACCGGCTCCCACGCTCACCGCCGGAGTTCGCTTTGATGACCGTTGACGAGCTTGTGCTCGTGGCTGCCGACGCGCTCAAGGACCTCCAGACTTCCAGGGCTCATCCTGAGTGGTTCGGAAGCTGCTACTCGCACACCGTCAGGGAAGCTGAAGAGGAACTGGACCTCTGGCTCGACGCGCTGGAAGAAGCTCTAGGGGTCGGCGTCTCCTGCCATGCGCATGTAGAAGTGGGCGTCGAGGATGAATCTCGGGTCACCGGTCGGGGCGTCGGGCAGGTCGATGTTGCTGAGTACCTGGATACCTAAGCAGTAGGTCATGCCAGGAGGGGTTGTCCCGATAGGGACGAGGCGGCCGGGCTCGAAGGCCCAGAGTTCGGACTCCATGTTGGCCGACAGATTCCGCGTGGCGTCGTAGGTCTGTGCTCCCTTGCCAGGGGTTGTCGAGCCTCCACGAATCTCGAAGCTGATGCGCACCGTCATGACCGGGATTTGCGGGTTGTTAGCAGTTCCCCCTACGCGGTAGAGCCGGATGAATGGGTAGTCCGTCTTCTGTGGCGCCCGGAAGTACACGCGCCCTCCGTGGAGAGGGGCCAAGACCGGGTTGTTGATGACCCAGTATTTTAAATCCGGCATGAAGTCAGGTAGATACAAGGTCATCCGACCTCCCCTTCCCCACCTATGGCTTCCAGGGCGGGGCGCATGAAGGGGCGCTCCGCCATGTGGCTCGTGCCGAACTCGAGATACATGGATTGCGGGGCGGTCGACGTGACGATGACGCTGGCCATGGTGAACTGGCCTAGATCATCCCGGTCCTGAGCGGCTTCCCTGATGTCGAAGCCCTGCAATAGGGCAGGGTCTTGGCCTAGTGCCTCTGCCTGCTCCACCCATGACCGAGGCGGACCCCCCGGAGCGGAAGCCTCGTGTGGAGACATCTCGTGTTCCAGGGCCTTCCTGTCAATGCCACTCTTTCTTGCCGTCTCGATGGCAGCCGCCATCTCCTCCCGTGTGATCCATGGCCGCGCTTTGTCGGTGCGGGAACTCCAGTAGAAGCGAGTCCTGTATATGTTGCCGCTCCCTGGTGCACCTTCAATCAACTCAATCATGGTTTGGACGAGCTTCTCGGCTTTGTCGTTCAGCAAGGCTTTGATGCCTGGCGAGTCAGCGAGCTCGGCGAAGGAAGCCCTGTTCATTTCGACGAACATCACACGACCCCCGTCACCTTCCTCAACTCACCGAGCAAGTAGTCAAAACCGAGCCCGGTCTGTCGGCTTACGTCGAGCACCTCGTATTGCTGCCCGTTGTCGTCGGTCACCTCGTCACCAAGCTGGATGTCTGCCACGTCGCTCTCGAAGGTCACCGTGTAGACGCCGCGCTCCCCACCAATGAGGACTGTGGACATCTTCGGGGTGGTACTGGCAATGACGGCGCGCACGCCCGAGACGATGAGGGTCGGGGCTGCCTGATTGGCATCGTAGGCGTCCTCGTTCGCTGTGAGTACCGTGCGCATGACGCTCAGGTGTGTGGTGGCGAGAGGGATGGCCATGGCTATTGCCAAGCACGGGGCGGCGTGCGAGCGAACCGCTCCTTGGTCCGGCGCATCTCCCTGTCGTTGTCAATGAACTGGCTGATGCCGCCCGGGGCCGAGTACCCGACCGAGCCGACATGCACGCTGGTGGCACCGGCCGGTACACCGACAAGAGGCTCGGCATTGAGGCGATACCAGACCATCGTCGAGATGAGACGCTGGAGCTTCGGGTGCAGGGTCTTGTCGGTGAATCCACCCCAGTAGACGACGTAACTCTGAGGCGGGATGACGCCGGACCAGACCGGCATGTCCGGGAGCGGGAGGTAGAACCCAATCCAGACCTGAAAGCCCTGTAGGTCGGCACCGAAAGGCGAATCCACCTGCGAGATGGGGAGGGCGGAAGGCCAGGTGAACCCGAGCTTGTTGACGAAGAGCAGTTCGTTGTAGTTGCCATAGACGAGGGTCCGCTGTAGCTCACGACTCAGGTCGGCCGTCACCTCCATGACGGCGTTCTCGACGTCGTAGCGGTTGCTCGAGGTGTCCTTAGTGATGCGCTGGTAGGTCGTGAAACTGACAAGCGGGCCGGTGAACCCCGTCCCCGGCAGTGGGGTGCGCGGCATGGCACTCGCCGCCGCCACCGGGCTTGGTACAGCGGGTGGCAGGTAGGGCACGTCCCCGGCTGAGACAGTGAAAGTTCCCTGTGCCGCTCCCTGAGCAGTACCAGTGGTGGCGATAGACCAGAACACCTGACTCGTCGGCAAGGTGCTCGTGTCGATCATGCACAGGTAGTTACCGACGCCATTGCGGGTGATCTGGCTGTCGGTGCCGTAGACCCAGACCGTGTCGGTGCTCAGTTCGACTTGCCCCGGGGTGACGTAGGCCCAGCTGAGGCTCAACGTGGTCGGATCGGCCAGAGGGTTGAACGCAATGGGAATCTCGACGACTTGTCCGGCCTGATAGTCATTCACAAGGACTCCTGTCCGTTGCCTCGATGGTACTCGCCACGACATCCTTGGCAGTGACGGTGACTTCGATCTCGTCACTCGCGGTCACGGTGGCCTGGACCTCCAGGTCGACCGTAACGTTGACCTCAGCCCCCGTGGAGGTCGTGAGGGTGAACTCCAACTCGTCCGTGGCGATGATGCACGATGGGCCTCCGACATAGACCCGAGTGGCCACGTCGGTAGCAAGGGCTGTGTCGGTGACGTAGTAGTTGTGGGCGAGGACCTGCGCTATTGCAGCGTCGGTGACGACCGCTACCTCGGTGTTGCCGCGGGTGAAGGTGACAAGACGTACAAGCGCCTCGACAACCGGGGCGAGGTCGGTAGCCAGGCGCACGAAGACCTGGCCCCGGACGGCCGAGTCGCTGCCCTGGACAACATCGAGAGCGTTTCGCGCGAACGCGCGTATCGCAGCAGTGGTGTCGGTGGCATCGACGGTATCGCTCGCCGAACGCTGCTCAGAGACGATGGCCCCTACAGCGGTGTCGGAGGCAAGTGCCGCTTGCACCCCCGCGCGGAATTCCGCGCGGACGACGAAGGCGATGTCAGTGGCGGCTGCTACCTCCGCGGGAACCCGCGAGAACCCACGAATGGCCTTCGCTGTGTCCGTTCCGAGGGCTGCATCGGTGCAGGTACGGACCCAGGCACTCGATTTCGAGGCCGAATCTGTCCCGGCTGCTGTCTCGGCTAGTGTCCGTACTTGTGACAGCGCCCGAATCGCTGAGTCCGACCCCGTTGCTGCGTCTGATACGAGACGGCCAAGTGACAGTCGTGTACGGGAAGCAAGGTCATTTGTGTTAGCCGTTTCCGACGTTGAGCGAGAAAGAGCTACGAGCCGAGTGGTGGCGTCAGAGGCAAAGACTGATTCTGATGCTGACCGAAGAACGACCCGGGGAGCACGCAGTGCTGCGTCACTTGCCAGGCAGGCTTCGGACGTTGTGCGAGCTAGAACAGGTACTCGAACGGCCGAGTCTGTCGCGAGAGATGTGTCTGCCGCCGTGGCCGGAAGCCATATCGCGCGGGTTCCTGCGTCTGTGGCATGACTGGCTTCGCTGGCAGCTCTCGATTGGACGAAACCCCGAGTCCCGGCGTCCGAAGCGAGTCC
>Ga0302140_10009599_pt1 | contig 11996 bp, 9 predicted proteins | sample I_Bog_E1_1_FD_202095 | JGI IMG/M metagenome (GOLD analysis project Ga0302140, IMG submission 202095) | Peat permafrost microbial communities from Stordalen Mire near Abisko, Sweden - I_Bog_E1_1 | ecosystem: Environmental > Terrestrial > Soil > Wetlands > Peat | place: Sweden: Abisko, Stordalen...
TGGTATGCATGCGGCTAAAGGGATCTTGACCGCCACCGGCGGTAAGACATCTCACGCAGCTGTTGTGGCCCGTGGTTGGGGCAAATGCTGTATCGTCGGCTGTGAGGCTTTGAATATCAATTATAATGACAACACCATGGTCATCGGCGGAAAAACGATCAAACAAGGTGATTATATCACCCTGGATGGTTCTGCCGGTGAGATCTACATTGGTGATTTGCCTCTGAAAGAGCCGGAATTACCATCGAGCTATTACACTATTTTGAAATGGGCTGATGAATTCAGGACCTTGAAGGTACGCACCAATGCGGACACACCGTATGATGCTATCAATGCCATCAAGATGGGTGCTGAAGGTATTGGTCTTTGCCGTACCGAGCATATGTTCTTCGATACTGAGGAACGCCGTTTGGCCATTCAAGAAATGATCGTTGCTGAAACCCTGGAAACCCGTAAGAAAGCCCTGGCGAAATTGTTGCCATTCCAAACCAATGATTTTTATGGCATCTTCAAAGCCATGGCTGGTCTTCCTGTCACCATTCGTTTGATCGATCCGCCGCTGCATGAATTTACACCTAAGGATGATGCCGGGATTGACAAACTGAGCAAGATCACCGGTCTTTCTCCTGATAAGATCAAGCACCGTTGCGAACAATTGCATGAGTCTAACCCCATGTTAGGTCATCGCGGCTGCCGTTTGTGTATCACCTATCCTGAAATTCTGGATATGCAAGTTACCGCGATCATCTCTGCTGCGATCAAATGCCGCAAAGAAAATATCAAGGTTTTGCCTGAGATCATGATCCCGTTGACCATGGATAAAAAAGAATTTAAGATCATGGAACAACAGACCCGCAAGGTTGCCGAAAGCTTGATCAAGGCGGCTGGTGTTAAGTTGCCTTACATGGTCGGAACCATGATCGAGATCCCGCGTGCCGCTCTTTTAGCTGATCAAATCGCGGAAATCGCAGAATTCTTCAGCTTCGGGACCAATGATCTGACCCAAATGACCTTAGGGCTATCCCGCGACGACGCCGGCAGATTCCTGCCGACCTATGTGGCCACTGAAAAAGACGGCGGTTGCGGTATTTTCAAGGATGATCCATTCCAAAGTTTAGATCAAGAGGGTGTTGGAATGCTGGTTAAATTAGGTATTGAGCGTGGTCGTTCTACCAAGAAAGACTTGAAGGTTGGTATATGCGGTGAGCACGGCGGTGAAGCAGAAAGTGTCAAGTTCTGCCATAGAGTCGGTATGAATTATGTTTCCTGTTCACCGTACCGCGTGCCGATCGCCCGTCTGGCAGCAGCCCAAGCAGCGCTGAGCGATGTCAAAAAAGGCGGATCTAAAAAGAAGAAATAACACTGGAAACAGATGGACCCAATAAAGTCGTATCTTAAAGAAATTAAAAATATCGCTCTTTTGACCGCTGAGCAAGAGGTCACTCTTGCCCGGCGTGTTCAAAAGGGGGATAATAAAGCCCGCGAGGATATGATCCGAGCGAATTTGCGCCTGGTCATCAGCATTGCCAAGCGCTATACCAATCTCGGTATTGCTTTAAGCGATTTGATCGAAGAAGGCAATATCGGTCTTATGCGCGGGGTGGATAAATTTGACCCGGAAAAGGGTTTTCGTTTTTCAACCTACGCGGCCTGGTGGATCAAACAGGGGATTTCCCGGGCGATCATCGATCAGGGCAAGATGATCCGCGTACCTGTTTATTTGAATGAAGAGATCCTCAAATACCGCAAGTGTGTCGAGAAATTGACACAATCTTTACGCCGTCGTCCTACCACAGCCGAAGTTGCCAAAAGGCTCAAGCTCACCATGGAAAAAGTGCGGGAACTCGACAGCGCCATTACCAAGATGTCAAGCCTTGATGCCCCCTTGGGAGAAGATGGGGAAGGCCAAATGCTGGATGTTCTGGAAGATGAGAACATGGCCGCTCCTGACGAGTCGGTGGAAACATTTTTGAATAAAGAACGGGCCCAGGCTATTCTTAAAGGTCTGGATCCGCGCGAAAAAGTGATCATTGAAATGCGCTTCGGTCTTAAAGAGGGCCAGCAGCCGCATACGTTGGCAGAGATCGCTAAAAAGTTGGGGATTTCCCGCGAACGGGTCCGTCAGATCGAAGATCTGACCATGGATAAAATGAAGAAAATCTTAAATGAACGTGAACAATGAAGGGGGAATATGGCTGTTAGGCGTAAACCGATTTATGTTTTGATCTTACCCCGATTCGAAGATATTTTTCATTCATTCTATACCGGCGAGATCACCAAAGGCGTCAATCTGGCGGCCAGCCGCCTGAATGTGGATTTTTTAGTTCATATCACTGACCGTTCCAACCACGCCACGTGGCTGGATCCGACTCTGTTAGACCGCAAACACGTCGATGGGATTTTATTCGCAGACATTGATAATGACCTTGATATCGTTAAAAAAGCGATCATGCACGGCATGCCTTGCGTCGTGCTTAATAATATTATTCAGGAACCCATTAATTATATTGCCGTCAACAATTATAAAGCCGCGATGCTGGTGGTCGAGGAATTCATTAAATTAGGGCATAAGCATATAGCCACGATCGCCGGGGACCTGAATACCCAGGCCGGGCAGTCCCGTTTGGATGGTTATCACGACGCGTTAAAGAAGCACGATATTGAACTTGATAAAGCTTATGTGAAGATCGGCGGGTTTTTACGTACCCCTGCCCGTCAAGCAGCTCAAGATCTTTTCAAATTAAAGACAAGACCCACGGCTATTTTCGCCGCTTCTGACGTTATGGCCATGGAAGCCATTGATGTAGCTAAATTAAAAGAAATTTCCATTCCTAAAGAATTGTCTATATGCGGGTTTGATGACAATCCATTACGAGCCAATTGTCCCATACCCCTGGCCACCGTGTCCCAGCCATTGATCGAAATGGGCCGTTTAGGTTTGGAGATGCTGTATCAGATCAGCCATGGACAAGCCAAACTTCCTGTCAAAGAAGTACTTCTTGCCAAACTGATCAAAGCTGAATCAATGGGGAAGGCATAAAAATTGTCATTCCCGCGAAAGCGGGAATCTAGAATAGAATTAATCATGAAAATCTCCGATCTAAAAAAACATATCCGTGATATCCCCGATTTTCCTAAGGAAGGTATTATATTTAAGGATATTTCCACCCTTTTAAAAAATCCGCAGGCTTTTCAAAAATCCATCGATACTTTGGCGGCCGCCTATAAAAAAGAACGCATTCAATATGTCGTCGGGGTAGAGGCGCGCGGGTTTATTTTTGGGGCGGCTTTGGCGTATAAATTAGGTGCCGGTTTTATTCCGGTACGTAAAAAGGGCAAGTTGCCCTACAAAACAAAAAGTGTCACCTATCAGCTGGAATATGGCATGGATACCCTTGAGATTCATGAAGATGCTATCCCCGCGGATGCAAGGGTGTTGGTGGTGGATGATCTTTTAGCTACCGGGGGCACTGTTAAAGCAGTGGTTGACCTTTTAAAAACGCAAAAAGTAAAGATCATTGGTGTGGCTTTTTTGGTGGAATTATTATTTCTCAAGGGCAAAGAAAAGCTTAAAGATCTCCCGATTTATTCGGTAATTCAGTATTAAAACCTTCCCATGAAAATCTCGATTGCTTATTTGATCGGACATTGTTTTTGTTCGATAGCCCTTGCTGTGTCCTCGTGCCTTTGGAAGATAGATCGACGCTGGGTATATTTATTTACATTTCTTTTTTTTATTTCAGAGCCTGCCGTATTCTTGATCTGGGGGCCTTACCGTTTTTATGGATTATATGCGGCGGCATTCGTGTTTTTCTTGGCTTTGGCCAAGGGTACCGGACGTTTTTACGTTTTTCTAAAATCCCAAGAAGCCATGATACGTTTTCTTTTTTGGGCCGCAGTCGTTGTTTTCTGTGCAGGGGTTGTTTTGACCAGTGTTTTTGAGGTCAACCTCCGTCATGATGCGCTGACATTCTGGACGTACGAATCAAAAAGAAATCCTGATGCTTCGAGCATGAACAATTTAGCAGATGCCTATTACGCGGCCAAGAATATTCCCAAAGCCCGGGAGTTTTATCAAAAAGCCATCGACATCGATCCTAAATCCATTAAAGCTTATGAGGGTATAAGCCGGATTGCGGCAGAGCAGGGGTCTTGGGGACAGGTGATCGAGGTCTATCAGAAGATCATCGCGCTCAATGGTCAATCGCCCCAAGCTTATTTGGGGCTGGGTGAGGCTTACCGAGTTTTGGGTCAGAGCGCCCAAGCAGTCGAAACATACAGCCGTCTTTTAGACCTTTTTCCCGACGATGAGAAAGTTTACGTTAAAGTGATCGAAGCTTACGGCAAGGCGATCGAGAGCAATCCCCAGGATGCTCTTTATAAGGAAAAGCGTGAGGATGTCCTGGCGGACTTTGAACAGTTATCCAAGCGCAAGAAGTATAATGCCGCTGATTATTACAATTTGGGATTTTTGTATGAACAGGTGGGCGGCAAAGAGGAGGCGGTGCGTTTTTATTCAAAAGCTTTACAAATGCAGCCGGACCATGCGCAGGCTTTGTATAATTTGGCTAATCTTTACCGCGACGCGGGTAATTATAAAATTGCGATCGAGCTATACGGCCGTCTGGTGCATTTTCATCCTAAACATGTTCTAGGGTATCTTAATATGGGCCTTATTTTTAGCGCTTCGGGAGAGCAGGACAAAGCCCGTCAGTTCTATTTAAAGGTCATTGATCTGGATCCTGACAATGGCGATGCATATTTTAATTTAGGGTATTTAAGTGAATCACAAGGGGAGCTTAGCGAAGCTGTTAACTATTATGAAAAAGCCGTCGAGTTATCTCCCAAAAATGCCGAAGCATTTTTTAATTTGGGCAATGTTTATGCCAGTTTAGGGCAAAATGGTGAGGCCATTGCCTCGTATTTAAAAACAGTAGGGATCAATCCCCGCCATCAGGATGCTTATGTGAACTTATCTATTCTTTCTTTTAAGTCCAGGGATTTTCAAGGGGCCATTCATTATCTGGAAGATGCTAAAAGTTTAGGGTATAATCCTCCAGCGGAATATTTGAAGACCCTGGAGCCGTATAGAAAATAGACAATGTCATTCTGAGCCCAAAGGGCGAAGAATCTAAATAGCGCCGGTTCGACATATGCCTTTAAAAGTCATATGTCGAGTTTACGTTAACTATGGAAGTTTTGCGCTTGGCCGTTTCTCTAATAAAGTATTAAGGAAACGGCACAAAACGGCTTGAATTCTTCTGAAGTAAATTTTGATATTATTGTGGTAAATTCTGCGCCTGTAGCTCAACTTTGGATAGAGCGACTGCCTCCTAAGCAGTAGGTTACCCGTTCGATTCGGGTCAGGCGCACCATACATTTCTCTCGAACTTGGAGTAGAGAGATAACAAGAACCCTGACGGGAGTAATCCTGCCAGGGTTTTTCCATTTCATGTCGATACATAAATTTATGATGTTATACCTAGGTACAATAGACAGATTTATTATTCTTTATAAAATACTTGCAAAGTGAAATATATCAACAATTTAGTTATCGAGAGAAACACCGAAAGGGGTAGTACTAATGAAGAGGATATTTTCTACAATTATAATACTTTCAATGGTCTTTTCAATTTCGCCGCCTGCGTTTGCGGCAAATGGTACGTGGCTCAATACAGGCGTGACGAGCCCTAGTTGGGTCAATGCCAATAACTGGTCCGCAGGTACAGTTCCTGGAGCGACAGGAGGATCGACCACTAATGCTGATGTTGCCACATTCAATACCGCTGTAGGTGCTAATAATTATGGTACAAGCGGCTCTCCGATTATTATTGATTTGGGTCGTAATATTGGAGGTATTACTTTTGATACAGCTACGGGTAATTACTTCATTGGTAGTACTGGGCTTAACCCTCTTTTGTTGACCTCTGGTGGCACTACGTCGATTCTTAGTTCTCTTACAGCTACTAATGCTATTGAAACGATCAACGCTCCGCTTGTTCTTGAGGGCGCGGCAGGCACATACACCTTTTCAAACAATAGCGCGAATGGTGCGGGAGCAGGGGCTGGTACGCTAAACATTGGCGGTGGTATTACTGGCGGTGCAGCAGGTGCCACCGTATTATCCCTTAGCGGCTCTAATACAAATTTAAACGTTATTAGTGGTATCATTACAAACGGCAGTGCCACCTCTCTTGCCATTACCAAATCTGGTGTGGGCACATGGGTTCTCACCGGTGCCAATACTTATTCAGGTATAACTACTATATCTGGCGGTACTCTCCAGATTGGGAACGGGGGAAGTACAGGCAGTCTCGGAACAGGCGCTGTCACTGATAATGCAAATCTTACCTTCAATCTTATCAATAGTACTATCGTATCTAATGCCATCTCCGGCACTGGCACGCTTACGCAAAATGGAACAGGCACTCTTACTCTTACCAGCAACAATGGCTACTCTGGAGGTACGATTATTAATGCTGGTACATTGCAAGTAGGAAATGCTAATGCTTTGGGAACAGGCGCTGTTGTAAATAACGCTACGTTAGCTATTGGCACAACTGATCTTTCATTAGGCGGCGCTTATACGCAGAACACAGGTTCAGCTTTAGACCTTACTGCTAATTCTTCTTCCAGCTTCGGCAATATCACATCTACCGGTCACGCGGCGGTAGTCAATGCGGGGAGCACTGTTAATGTTACAGTTGGAGGTTATATTCCAAATAATGCGATCCTTGAAATTGTCAATACAGGAGGGACAGGTGTAACGGGAAGCGCTCCTGGTACAGTCAATACAAGTGAAACCGGTACTTCTTTCTATACTCCCCGCGTTAGTTTCACAAGCTCAATATTAAACGGCAATCTTATTTTGACCGCGGACCATTCCTCAGCAGGCTTTGCTTCTTTAGCTAATAATTCTAATGCCCGGGCTCTTGGTAATGTTCTCGATAATGAACCAAATCCATCAAGTGATATGACAAATGTACTAAACACACTTGAATTCTCGAGTAATGCGCAAACAACTGCAGCGCTTAATACATTGGGGCCTATAGTTGATAGAGGTGTAATGGATACTACTATGTTATCCTTGAATAATTTTATCGGAGCTTCTATTGAAAGAGCAAAAAATGTTTTAACTTTAGCTTCATCAGGAAATTTGGATAATACAGGAGTCTCATCAGGTGATGATAGCCAGTTAAACGGCCTTTGGGCAAAACAATATGGCGGCTATATAGATCAAGGCACACGTGAAGGCATTGTGGGATATAACGCTTGGAATACAGGAACAGCTGTTGGCTTAGATCATATGTTCACTGACAATCTTACCATTGGCGCAAGTCTTGGATATGCATACGGCAACATACATTCAGACGAAAATAGCGCAACTACGTATAGCAATAGCGCTGAGGGCACGTTATACGCAGCTTATCAGGGACAGAATCATCCTTATTTTATAGATCTGGCAGGTACTTTTGCCAATAATTGGTATGATGGCCAGCGTAGTATCAACATTGATAATACTATCAATAGAACTGCTGATTCTGAATACCAAGGCCAGCAATCCGGTGTTTATGTAGATGGGGGTTACAAGTTTGATCTTGGAAATAACGTAGCCCTTACACCGTTAGCTTCCCTTCAATGGACTCATCTGACCCTTGGAAGCTATACTGAAACTAATGCCGGAGACCTGAATTTAATGATCAATAGACAGAGTTATAATATATTAGAATCCGGATTAGGTGCTAGCATTTCATCTCAGGAAAAATATAATTGGGGTAATTTAACACCTGAATTTCATGCCAAATGGCTTTATGATTTTATCAATGATGAAATGGTGGTTACTTCGGCTTTTACCGGAGGTGGGGCATCATCTACATCATTTGGTGCTAGCCCAGCGAGGGATGCCCTGAATATAGGCGGTTCATTATCGTTGGATTTCAAAAATGATATCTCTTTAATTGCCGGCGTTGATACTGAAATCAGAGATAATTTCTTAGCTGTTTATGGATCAGTATCATTGCGTTATAAGTTTTAGTGTAGATTAAGGAAGGTATTAACTTGTAGCCCCGGCAAAAATCCGGGGCTATTTAGTTTAGTCTTTATTTTTTCGAACTTCTTATCTCTATTTCACGATAATTTGCTGGTATTTGGGCTTATCCCTATATAATAGAACATGGTCATTTAGAGATACATTTAGAAGTTAGACCAACAAGCGGCACCATACATTTCTCTCTGCGATTATGTCAAATCCGTAGAATTTTATCCTGATTCCCCTGCAGTATCTCAATAGAAAGATTCAGCATTATACCTCGGTACAATAGATTCATCTCAGATATCCCCCTAAAATAAGATTATAAATTTCTAATAATAATGTTTAATCGCCCAATCTCCGATAGTAGTTTTTCGGTCTGCCAACTGTAGATCTTGTGGGGAGCAGTCATTAAGGCAGCAAAGAAGCTTGTGGCTGGCAGGGTTTATGAGAATTAAAATCATCATGTTTGTGATCTTAGGAATAAGCGTAGCAGGTGTTTGTTTTGCTCGCTCCGGTGGGAGCACTGTTGGCAGTGGTGGGAGAGGTTACAACACTGTTGGCAGTGGTGGGAGAGGTTACGACACAGTAGGCAGTAGCTCAAGAGGTTACGACACTGTTGGCAGTGGTGGAGGAGGTTACGACACTGTTGGCAGTGGTGGAGGAGGTTACGACACAGTAGGCAGTAGTGCAAGAGGTTACGACACAGTAGGCAGTGGTGCAAGAGGTTACGATACTGTAGGCAGTAGTGCAAGAGGTTACGACACTGTAGGCAATGGCGGAAAAAGTTATGACACTGTAGGCAGTGGCGAAAAAGGTTACGACACCATAGGCAGTGGGAGAGACTCCGGGACTATAGGAGTGGGGAGGGGTTTTGATACTGTTGGCAATGGCGGAAGTGGATACGACACCGTAGGCAATGGTGGAAGTGGCTACGACACTATGCCAAGTGGCCAGCAGCATGCATTTTTAATCAGTTAGGTTTTTTTATATTTTTTTTCTGTTAAATGTGGCACCTGCATTCATCTTGCCCTCTGAACTCAATTCTCCTGTCTCTGTTTCAAAAAAATTTTCTGGTATTTGGGTTTTCCACTATATAATAAAACGTTTACTGTTCAGAGATAGATTTAGAAGTTAGATTAACGAGTAGACGAGAAAGAGTCACGAGTTCTTATGGAAAAGAATAATGAAGATGTTTCACGCTGTTTGAGTGCTATTAATTCGGTGCTTTTGGCCAAGCAAACGGAAGTCAAATTGGCCCTTGCGACACTTTTGACAGGAGGATCGATCTTAATTGAAGATAGGCCGGGACTGGGTAAAACCACCCTGGCCAAGACGATGGCCAAGGTCTTGGGATTATCATTCAACCGGATCCAGTGTACCAATGATCTATTGCCGTTGGATATTTTAGGACGTGTTGATTTTTTGACAGACAGGACCCCTAAATTTATTGAAGGCCCGATTTTTTCATCTGTTGTTATTTTAGATGAGCTCAATCGTGCGCCGGCCCGGACACAAAGTGCCTTTTTGCAGGCGATGGAAGAAAGAGAAGTAACGGTTGAGGGCCAAACCTATCAACTGCCCAATCCCCAAATGTTCATCGCCACCCAGAATCCTTCAGATCACGTTGGCACAGGCCTTTTACCGGAGTCAGAATTAGACCGCTTCACGATCAGTTTACAAATGGGATATCCGGACCAGATCAGTGAAAGAGACATACTTCTAGGCTACCCTCAACAAAAATTCAATAGCCTGGAAACAGTCCTTAATAAAAACAGAGTTTTAGAATTACAGAATTTTTCTGCAAAGGTCAAAGTATCAGATCTATTCTTGGATCTGGTCGCTCGATTCCTCTCCCATGTACGTGATCAGGGTGTTTTCATATCGCCCCGCGCTGGCCGTGACATGGTCAGGGTTTCGCAATCGGTGGCGCTTTTGGAGTCACGCGATTATGCTACCCCTGATGATTTCAAAGCCTGTCTGCTGTCTGTCATCTCACATAGGATCCCGGATGCTCAAAGATTTATTCAAAATTTCCAATTTCAAGCTTAAAAATGTATACGGACTGCCTACGATCTTTGGCATAGTTCTATCCGTTTTATTAGGTTTTGCTCTCTGGTTTTCCATCTTTAACAATTCAAATACTGAACGCCTGATCTTTGTATTCATGTTGTTCATCTTTGTTATTAACCTCCTTGAAACCAGCTACCCGTTTCGATTGATAGAAGTTAAAGCCTTAGGGTTTGATCCGCCATTTAACCTCGACGAGACAAAATTGAATTTTGAATTCAAAAATACATCGGATGTTAGATCTCAACCAATTTGGATAAGGATTAACAAAGGCAAGGAATGGATTGGGATCGATCCGGTGGATGCGCATGTATCTCAAATCGTCACGCTCAGATTCACATTCCAAAAACCCGGTATCCAAACAGTTCCGTCAATCCGGATCAAGACCTATGCTGATTCAGGTTTGTACCGTTTTTGGAGGAATATTGATACTAAAAAAGAGATCATAGTCTTGCCTCAACCCATTGACCATATGATTGCGGCAAGTTCAAAACAAACCAAAGCACAAGACCATGAGCTAAACTATCTCGAGGAAATCCACGATCCCGCACGTTTTAAATTCGCAGACCCCAAATTATTCCAAAAGACAAATCGAAGGTATCAGCGGGTCTATCAAAAGACCCAAGTTTCCACTCAAATTCTTTATAACTGGGCCGAGCTTAAAAAGCTTTCTCAAGAACAAAAAGGGGAGCAGTTCTCCTTTTGGCTAAAATCCATGGGCTTAATTAAGAGTAAACAGAATGTTGATATCAATGTGCAGTCGCCATTTATTGAGCTTCATTCGAAAGCTCATTTAGTGGATTTAAAAACCATGAAACTTAGTTTTGCAAAGTGGTTCTATGCCCAAGTTTAATATTAAATTATTCTTTGCCTTTGTCATACTGGGAATTTTGATCTATGCCTTTAGAAAAGCCCAAGGCAATCCTTTGGAATACTCCACTGCCATTATTGTAACCCTCATTTTTTGGTACTTGCTAGGCTTTAAAATAGCTCTTTCAAGCTTTCGAAATATTTTGATCATAACTCTTATTTTCGCTTCGATCATTATTGTCTTTCGCCTATTTTTTCCTCTGGGTTCCCCGGTCGCGACGATGGGTATTCTGAAAGACTATGATCTAAATCCCGGACAGATAGGATTGGTCAAGAGGTCTCACGATCTTGCATTAGAAATTCATTTTGATAAAGAGCCCGGCATTAAGCAGCGATATTTTGAAATGGGTGATCTGGTAAATTCTGAAGATGGCCTGCATTATTCCAATAAATTGATAGAATTAAATCTTTTAAAACTCCCCAGAGCTTCGATCTGGGTCAAGAAAAACTTAACCGCCAATGATCTTGATAAGGACACAGATAAAGTTAAGTCATGGTTTGTTTCTTCTTTTGTCTACACTTTAACTCCCGGGGCCTTAAATACTTCAACACCGCTGGATCAATTTTTATTTGAACGCAGAGCAGGCTTCTGTGAGCATTTTGCCGCAGCACTTTGCACGATACTGGATTTAAAAGGGTATAAAGCAAGGATTGCCTATGGCTATGCGGGAGGGGCCTGGAATCCTATCTTCAAAGTTTTGATCTACGATAACTCTGATGCTCATGCTTGGGTAGAAGTTTTTGATCCAAAATTAAAACAATATAAAATTATAGATCCCACCAGCTGGATATTCCCTGAAATTTTAGAAGGCAGGAGCTTTGAAGGTGATTATTCATGGGTTTTCCCAACCCTGTTAGTCATTGGCTGTATTGGAGGAATTTTTCTTATTCGAAAAAGGAGTGGGTTAGAAAATTTCCTTTATAAGATTTCAAAATTTGAGAATAAATATGGCTTAGGATCAAAAGGCCTGATTCTTTCAGAGCGAATTTCAAAACTCATCTGCGTCAATCGTTCCCTAGAGGAAAA
>Ga0302140_10009600_pt1 | contig 11996 bp, 14 predicted proteins | sample I_Bog_E1_1_FD_202095 | JGI IMG/M metagenome (GOLD analysis project Ga0302140, IMG submission 202095) | Peat permafrost microbial communities from Stordalen Mire near Abisko, Sweden - I_Bog_E1_1 | ecosystem: Environmental > Terrestrial > Soil > Wetlands > Peat | place: Sweden: Abisko, Stordalen...
AGCTCTTTTCTCTTCTTCACTTTATTGGCCTTGTTTCTGCCACGCTCTTCTTCCTCGGCTGCATCTCTGACCTTACGCTCAGCATCTTGTCTCTCAGTCTCAATCTCCTCGAGCCTTTCTTTTCTTGTTTGCGCTAACATCCGCATACCTCTGTCACATACCACGCCCCGGGTCTCAACCACCTCGACCAGCCGCTTCAACCTATCCAGCAGGGCCTCTAAATCCTTTGAACTCGGTATCGCACTTCCGTAGTGCTCGGTAATGTCATCTGCAGTTCGAAACTGGGTGATAGGAAGCTCGAGATACGCAGTGTAGCCAGCTTCGCCTTGAGCGCCTGCGCTGACCAGACTGGGGGTAGTGTTGCGGCTACGAGACTGGCGCACATCGCGACCCTTTTTGCCTGTGCCCTTCTGGCTCTTTTGGCTCGGAAGAGGAGGCATGGCGCGTTGTGCGTGTAGGAACAGGACACAGGTATGGTGAATTTATGACTGTTTATATCCTGGACACGGAGGACGGAGTGACGTCGGAGCGGAGATATATTAATCCGGAACTCGCTTAGGCCTCTACTTATTTTCTGCCGTCGCGACTTATAGCAGCGACATCGAAGTCTGGGCAGGCCGATTAATCAGTCTTGGCAACTGTTGAATAATCATGAGAAAAAGCTGGGATATTGACTGGAGAGAGTAGCCACAGCGAGGCAAGTGCCTAGCTTCCTGTTTTGAGAACGCAAGTGCACGTATCCTTCTGGGTTTTCAGTATCGGCGCCTGGGTCGGCGTGTATCAGGGCCCCAGACATTACCTTATCGGGTGCCAGATCACAACATAATCCCCAAGATCTCTTCCACACAGTCGGTACCGCTGTGCCTCTCCCAGTCATATGAAAAGCATCAATCAAAAGATGTCCTGCATCAGTTTTACTTAACACCACTGTACGGAGTACCACACGCAGGATGTTCGCTGCTCTGCTCACCTCGAGGGTCCCACCCCCACCGACGGTCGAGACACACTTCACGTCAAATCCCCCCCTGCTAGCCTTCCTGACTCAGCGCGCACCAGCTCCCTCCGATCTCTTCGACAAGCTTTTGCCAAGACCTTCCAACTGCCAAGCCTTTCCCATTGCCAATCTCTTGGCAAAGCTTCTCCAATCCTTCTCCAGACCTCACCTCCAGCCCTGTTCGAGAGATCACAACTCTCCCCAGCGTCCCACCCGGTACATATGTCAATCCACGACTCGGCCTGCGCGCGGGGGCTGTTGCCAGGCGCACGACCGTAGGCCCTCTGCCGGTCGCTGCTTAGGATGTGTAGGTCGTCTCAATCCCAATTCCCATGGTTCTGTCGTTCTTGGCGCCCAGCTGTCTGCATCCTTGGCCCTCATCATAGCGCTCTTGTCGGGATATATATGTATGCAATTACTGACTGAACTCTGCTCGTAGCGCTGACTGACATCGATACTTTCGTGTATGTTCTGTCCTCCATCCTGTTCCGGTCCGACGGTGCTGTCGCATTCCATGATCAACCATCCCACGATCGACGTCTCCCCACACAGCCACAACAACTCACCGAGGTGATACTGATTGTTGCACAGTTTACTTGTCCAAAACTCGGAATGGAGTAGCAGCACCACTGCTGCACAGCGCAACGCTGGCGCTGCACGATTGAGCGTATGTGTTGCCCGAGGTGCATGAGAACCCGATGCTGATTGAGATCCCCAAAGTCGAACATATCCTTTGCGCAAAATATTGACGAAAATCTTCAAACACTCTCTACACATAATGCTGATCAAGATGGATCGATCGACGGCTTTCTCTATGTACCCGACCTCCTCAATACCGATGAATGCTATAATATCTCTAAGCAATATATCCCAACAAATGTTACTCGACAAGCCAACCTACCCCCGACAGTAGGTCATCCTTCAATTCTCGGACGACTTTGCCTTATTATTAATCCCTCCTGGGTTGTCTGCTTAAGGCTGAAGTGGGAGAGGAGATGAGTCCGAGGCGCTCTCACGACTTCTAAGCTAAACTCAACGAAGCCATGCTAACTCTAAGTTCTAGGACTTCAATCTTGTAGCCCTTGTGCCCTGGATCAACACTGTCTGCACTATCGAGTTCCTCGCTGCCGCGCGTCTGGACCCATGTCGAGCTCTCCTGGTTTATCTTCTAGACAATGACACCTCCCTACCTCCTCCTCCAAGCTCTGAAGCATGGGACCTTGGCGATGGTGGTGCCTGGAAGTCCAGGAATCAATATCCAATCTATGCCCTCCCTGGGACTGTAGGGAAGATGTTGATGCACGAGATCAGCTTATATTCTGGAAATATGACGAATGTACCTTTTGGCCATGAAATATCAGAGTTGCCGCAGATAGACCCAAGGGATTACGTTCGGCTATACACCAGACTATCAACGACAAACTCGTCGACCCTTCCAAGCTTTTGGGTGTTCATGGTCGTTGTTCTCGTTATCGCTGTCGTCACTCTTGCAACAATTTCTGCATCGATGCATCTCATTCAACGCTCTCGTCGAAAATCGCTGGAACGGCGAGTGGCCAGCGGCGAGGTCAACCTCGAAGCTTTAGGCATCAAGCGGCTTACTGTCCCTCAGCAGTTCATCGACGAACTGCCACTGTTCATATATGTATCGGAAGACCAGACCCCGCCAACATCGCCGCAGCCCAAAAAGAGGACCACGGAAACCATCATCGAAGAGCCTGAGTACCAAGAGGGTTCGTCTGCCGTTCCAGCAGGGGCATATCACACAAGTGACGGGGTATACGTGCCCTTGGATGCCCCAACGTCACAAATTATCCTGGTCGACGACAACACATCGGATCCAGATTCTGTCATTGTTCATAAGTTCTTGCCCTACGCTCAACCAACTTGCGCCATCTGTCTTGACAACTTTGAGTCTGGCATAACGGAGATTCGTGAGATTCCTTGCGGGCATATCTTCCACCCGGAATGCATCGACATGTTCCTGGGGGACAACAGTTCGCTTTGCCCCCTTTGTAAGAAGTCAGCATTACCCGTGGGATACTGTCCTACACGGATTAGTAATGCTATGGTTCGCACGGAGCGCAACCTGAGGAAAATAAGGTCAACGATGGCGGTACATGATGAGGAGCAAGATGCAGAAAGTGATTGTGCCAGGTCACGCAGGCAAAATTGGCGTTCGATTATGAAGAACCGTATCTTCAGCCCTAGCCCTCGGCCTGCTGCGGTCTCATACGCTGTGCCGCTTCAACCACAGCCAGTCTTCATGACCAACGCCATGCCACCACGTACTCGGGCAGCAGAAGACGGTGCAACAGCTGAGGATCTGGAGGCAGCTCGGCAAGAACTTGTGGAGCAAAGGATCCGAGAATTGGCAGCCACACGAGTTCCCATTCGAGATCCAGATGTGATTCAAGCGCGGGAGCGGCCAACATGTAAGTTCTCTTTTGGGATAGAAGAAATGTTCTAACCCGACTTCCCAGGGCGAAAAACGCTATTGGCAGTATTTCCCGGCTTCTCATAACAACTTTTGAACTTTTGGTTGCATTTAGCGTTGCATTGCGAAGGATTGGGCTCGGAGTTACATTATACCACGGGAGGGAAACGGCTATTGAAAATTTACGAGTGGCATTGGCTCATGGACGGTGTTCAATGGGCTTGAGGCAACATGGAAGGCATGGGGTTATTGGAAGACACAGATATAAAGGCAGGATCAGTATGAGTGACTGCTCCCAGATCTCATGTCCTGCGGCGACAATGATATGTATGAACACAGACAATCGAAAGTACATAATACACAAGACCCAATTATGCTGATTTGGACAGACAATGAGATAACCCATGTTTCGCCGGCTTCAACAACGACAGCTCTGGTTGGTGGTGGACCAAGCCTTATCTTACGCCCCCCACTTATCCGCTGCAAAAATGGCCAATTTTGGAGATTGCGGGGTTTGCCTCCGCCGTGCCACCCCGCCCTCGTGAGCGCTCTCGGCCCAGCGCAACAGATCAGTTGAGCTCTGGGCTGTGAAGCTCCAGCTCTTCTCAGTACCGCAACGAGTAATTGACTTGCCAAAATGCATCTCGTGCCCAAAGAAGTGTGTCCTGACCTCGAACATTGCGCTTGGCAACGTTGCTGATTCTGCTGCATAGCTCGATAAGCTGGTCATCTCCCAAACCGGCCTGCTCGCCCAGAGACGGCTTGCTCGTGGTGTGAAGCTCAATCACTCTGAAGCCTGTGTATGCTGATTCGATCCGTGGAAGGAAAGCATGTTCTGATGTTCAATAGGCTCTAATTGCAAATAATCTCCAAGAAGTATCTCGACCTTGCCAACAATAGACTGCACAACTAACTGACATCTGTAAGCTCATCCGCGATGGAAACCACACAGTCGCAGACCTTATGTCCATTGGGGCTACGATGCTCGGCCGTCGCCATGTCCTTCCCTCTGTCTCGTCAACCCTCACGGAAATAATGGTCGAAGGTACTTTTCCAACAGGGACATACCTTGTCACAGTTCACCACCCCATCAGCAGCGATGACGGCGACCTCGCAAAAGCCCTATATGGCAGTTTCTTGCCTATTCCTGACAAAGAGATATTCCCGCTACCGCAGAAGGAGGATTATGAACCAACGAAGCAGCCAGGCGCAGTGGTCACAGTCAAGGGCAAGATAGTGCTGAATGAGGGCAGAAAGCGGATCAAGCTGAAGGTCACAAGCAAGGGAGACAGGCCAATTCAGGTATAATTGTTCTCCCACAAAATATAGAAAGCACTAACTTTGGCAGATTGGCTCCCATTATCACTTCATCGAGACAAATCCCCAGCTGGAATTCGATCGTATCAAGGCTTATGGCTACCGTCTGGATATTGCTGCGGGTACCTCTGTTCGTTTCGAACCCGGAGATACCAAGACAGTCACCTTGGTTGCAATTGGTGGGCACAAAGTCATTCGTGGTGGAAACCATCTAGCTACTGGCCGGGTGGACTTGTCTCGGGCCGAAGAGATACTAGCAAAGCTCCAGCAAGCAGGTTTCTCCCATACCGAGGATCCCCATGGCGATGCGGCACATGTCGATATGTTTGAGATGGACAGGGCATCTTACGCCACAATGTTTGGTCCGACGGTTGGCGACACTGTGCGGCTCGGTTTCACTGATCTCTGGATCAAGGTTGAGAAAGATCTAACTTCGTATGGAGACGAGTGCAAGTTTGGAGGAGGTAAAACTCTTCGAGAAGGTATGGGTCAAGCGACCGGTGTATCTGATGAAGTATCATTGGATCTGGCAATTGTGAATGCGTTGATTGTGGATTGGACTGGTATATACAAAGCCGATATTGGTGTCAAGAATGGTGTTATTGTTGGAATTGGAAAAGCTGGTAATCCCGATGTGATGGAGGGAGTTTCCCCCAACATGATCGTTGGATCCTGCACGGATGTAATTGCTGGCGAAGGCAAGATCATCACTGCAGGTGGCTTTGATACCCACATCCATTTCATTTGTCCTCAACAAGTGTATGAGGCTATCTCATCTGGTATCACGACTATGCTCGGTGGTGGTACTGGCCCAAGGTACGACAGATTTCTCTGTGGAGATGCCTCAGCTGATATTCGATAGTGCTGGAACGAGTGCTACAACTTGCACTCCTGGCAAGAATTATATGCGTGAGATGCTTCAAGCCTGCGACACTTTGCCTGTCAATCTTGGAATTACAGGAAAAGGAAATGACAGTTCGCCCTTGGCTCTACGCGAGCAAGTGATTGCTGGCGCTTGTGGCCTTAAGCTGCACGAGGATTGGGGGACTACTCCTTCAGCTATTGATTCCTGCCTCACAGTTTGCGATGAGCTCGACGTTCAGTGTCTAATCCATACTGATACTCTCAACGAATCTGGGTTTGTCGAATCAACAATCGCCGCCTTCAAGGACCGAGCAATCCATACATACCACACTGAAGGTGCTGGAGGCGGACACGCTCCTGATATCATCAGTGTGGTGGAGCATGCAAACGTTCTTCCATCTTCCACCAATCCAACGCGACCATACACCAGAAACACTCTGGATGAGCATCTTGACATGCTCATGGTCTGTCATCATCTGTCTAAGAATATCCCCGAAGATGTCGCCTTCGCTGAGTCCCGTATCCGAGCTGAAACCATTGCTGCGGAAGACGTTCTCCATGATCTGGGCGCCATCAGCATGATGTCCTCGGACTCCCAGGCTATGGGCCGTTGCGGTGAAGTGATTCTCCGAACCTGGAACACAGCTCACAAGAACAAGGTCCAGCGGGGCACTTTGAAAGAAGATGAAGGAACAGGAGCTGATAACTTCCGCGTCAAACGTTATGTGAGCAAGTATACCATCAACCCAGCCATTGCGCAAGGAATGGGCCATGTCATCGGAAGTGTCGAGGTGGACAAACTGGCCGACCTCGTAGTTTGGGATCCGGCTTGGTTTGGTACAAAGCCAATGACTATTATCAAGAGCGGACTCATTGCTTGGGCACAGATGGTAGCCGAGCCCCTGTTCCTCCATTCTTTCATTCTCAGCTAACGCTCCCATTAGGGTGATCCAAATGCCTCTATCCCAACGGTGCAACCCGTCATCGCTCGTCCGATGTTTGCACCTCTTGTTCCATCCACTTCCGTGCTCTTCGTTTCAGAGGCATCAATCACTTCAGGCAACATCGGCTCGTACGGCCTGAAGAAGAAGATCGCAGCCGTCAAGAACTGCCGCAAGATCGGGAAGAAGGATATGAAATTCAACGACGTGATGCCGAAGATGAAGGTTGATCCTGAGAACTATCGGGTCGAAGCTGATGGTGTGCATGCTACTTGCGAAGCTGCGACTAGCTTGCCTTTGACACAAGCTGCTTATGTTTATTGAGGGGATAGCAGGAAAAAGGTAATGAACTCTCTAGTCCATCCAACAGATTGATTTATCGATACACCTCAGCATCATCTCGGTGGAAAATATAAGCTTAACAGCCATCCAAACCCTATTTATGTGATGTACATGATCAGAGCCTTCCACCTCTCCCACTCTCCTCATTTGGCTGTTCGTGCCAATCTCATCAAGAAAACTCTTCAATTGCAGCTCAAGTCTCGCCCATCTCCCATTCCCTAGCTGTCTGCCAACAATGCCCTGCTCCCCCACAAACCCCTCAAATCCTCCGAAAACGCCTGCGCGACCACAAACCTGCTCTTAGAAATCCCATCCAACATGCCCAAAATCCTTGCTCTCTGCGCCTCATTCCTAGTCCTCGCACCGGCAACTCTTAACGGAAACAAGAATAGGATCCCCGCCAGCCGCGTCGTCTCTAGCGCTTCTTCGGTCTGTTGCAAGATCTCATTGACGTGGACTTGAATGTCATTTGACGGGAGAGAAGGGGAGGGGATAAGGTTGAATTGATACCTGTAATCGAAGTGCCCGGACAAGTAGATGGAGATGGCGTGGTAGTAGATGTGTGCGAGGACTGAACTTGGATCTTGAGCACGTGTTGGGTTTAGATGGAGCCAGGATTTGAAGGATTCTTGCCAGGTGGAGAGAGAGGCGCGTAAGTTGATTCCTTCTGAGGCTAGTTGGAGAAGGGCTTCGTGAGGTATTTCATCTTGAGTTGCTTTAGGGTTGAGTAGGGCAGCGATGCTGCGTAGGTTAGTAGATTAGGATAGGGAGATCTTCAAGATGACTTACCGGTGACCAAGCGACGAACAGACTGTCATTAAATCTAGAAGTCTCTCCTTCGGATGCCACTCTTCAGCCAGCTCACCCTCCCACATCTGATCCATAAGGCTCTTCCAATCAGATTGGTCTAGGAATGTGGGCTCAGGATAGCAGCAAGAGCGACATATCTCAAACAAGCGAGCAGTCAAGAAGAATGAACGGCCAGGACCGGTGAGGTGTGCTTTTGGGCCACGGAGCTGCAGGATTCTGGAGGTCCCGTAGAAGATGTGCTTTACCCAGCCATCTCCAGTGTCGTCGAACATCAACTGATTGGCTGTTAGCTAGGGATTCGATGAGGAGGTGGAAGATCAAACCTCGAAGAGTCCTAAGAAGAAGGTCGTCCATAAAAAAGCACTGCTTTCTCTGCTGCCCGTACAGTTTATCTCCTTTTGGAATTCAACTATGGATGCTCGATATGCTTTTATGGCTTCGAGCATGGCTGCTCCTTTCGGAGAAAGTGAAGATGGCAGAGGGTAGCCGAGATCAATAGCACCCACTGCAACAGCAGCATGATAGAAGCTAGGGGTGGACTGAAATTCAGTTATGATAGTCTCTAGATCCAGCTTCACTCCTGCGAAGTCGTTCTTCACGAGAAAGGTAGTAAAGAAGTGATTCGTGAATTGGCTTATCATGTCTTGAGGCACAGTTCGCAATAGTGGGACGGGGGTCTTCTCAGCATCGACAGAGGGAGCTTGGTTTATGAAAAGTAGACTTGACTGGCTCTGGGTAGACTGGGGCGTGCACGTGAATTTCCTTCTCCTGCAGTAAAGGCAGGGGGAGCCGCCCTCACACTGTAGATAGTAAGGATTGAGCAAGGGACTTCATGCACGAAGCTTCGTACCTTAATTCGTCTTCTACAACAGGCTTCACATCTAGTTCGTCGAATACGCTTGTCAAGAGGACCCAGGACCATACTGCTTGGGTCTAAGGACTTCTTGGAATAGCCTTCAATTGTCAACTCCCAGAGAAGTATTGCACTCGATGATAGTAGCCATGAGACTTCGACTGGATCCAGCCCAGCTCGAATAATTCGTTACATGTCAACGTACATAGATATTTTCGAGGACCAAAATCATTTGCTGGGCTGAGCCGGCCATGCAATGGAGGACAAGGATCTTAGGCGGCAGCTTTGCTCCCCCACCATTCCCAATGAGGAAGCAATCGAACGCAGGTGCGCCTGTAGAATTACAGGCCCTCAAGTTATCGATCCCAGTTCTCAGTTCATAGCTGGTTTCGTGGCCTTAGCAAACTGCACCGTCGTTTTATAAGGTAACACAAAGGTCCAAATCCCACCCACATCAAGAAATTCGATCTGCTGGCGTCCCAATTTGTCATTGATTCATGTGCTTCAGGAGACTTTCATTTCTGGAGCCTCACTCTGCTGGGCAAAATAAAATGAAATCCACAACGCTGACGCGGTTTCCCTTGCAGGACATTCTGTGGAACGAACTCTAGCAGTATAAGAGAGGCGGAATTTCACCACCATGAAGCATATTCTCTGCAGAAGTCAATCTCCATTTCAATATGAGGACTTCTCAAATCATACTCTGCCTCTTTCTGGCACTAGCCCAATTCATTAATGCTATCCCATTCGCTCCACCCACAGGACTTTACAACACCACACTTCTTATCACAGAGCTCATAGACGAGGCTCGCCTGGACCCCTTCGCTCCGACCTCACAACTAAGGAAGCTCATGATCTCTGTCTTCCATCCAATTTCTCCAGCCGAATGCTCTCCATATCTCACTCCAGACTTTGACCCTATCACCGCCGCCTTCGAAGACGCCGCACTGGCACCGTTCGGAGTTCAACCAGGCACCTTTGAGTTACTAGAGCTCCAAGTCTGCCAATCCAGAGCCAATCCTCGCCACCTCTCAGCAACACAGAATCATCCACTCATACTATTCTCAACAGCGCTTGATGCAACTCGACTCTTCTACAACGCCATCGCTCAGCAGCTTGCTAGCACGGGATACACTGTTGTCACAGTTGACCATCCATACGATGCGTCCATTGTCACCTTCCCAGATAACTCAACGATACTTGCAGTCAACATTTCCACGGAAGCTCAGATTCTTTTGGATCTCGATACTCGAGTGAAGGATGTGTCATTCGTCTTGGACGAGCTGTCCAAGCCTTCCACCGCAGCAAAACTCATCCCAGGCCTCTCTTGCGCATTGGATGTCTCCCACGTGGGAATCATCGGGCATTCGCTGGGCGGAGCTACTGCTGCTACAGCAATGCTCCGCGATCCTCGTTTCATTGCAGGAATCAACCTCGATGGGTCTTTCTGGGGAGATGTGATTGAGAAAGGTCTGGACAAGCCGTTTCTGATGTTTGCACACGAAGGAAAAATTGATTCCACTTGGGAAGCCATATGGCCGAACTTGAAAAGCTGGAAGCGAGAGTTGATGTTGGCAGGGAGTCAGCATAACACATTTACTGATCTGCCCGATATTGTGGATGTGCTGGGTATCGGTGGAAGCTTGCCTCCCGAAGCGACGGATATGTTGGGCACGATCGATGGTGCACGAGGGTTCAAGATCATAACAACCTATGTTGAGGCCTTTTTTGACCTCGTATTGAAAGGCAAGGAGAGTGCATTGTTGGACAAACCAAGCGAAGACTTCCCTGAGGTGACGTTTACAAGCCCGTGAACAAAGCTCGTTGGAGGAGTACTGTGACCGCTATGATCAAGATTGAGAATCGAGCACACCGTTTTCGAGATAAGTTTCGTGTAATGTGTAGCTAAGCTCTAATGCAAATAATTGGGTATCACTTGTGAAAACGCACGGACAAACCTCCTGCTATGCTGCAATGCTCATCATGGTATAATGCTCCTCAACTCTTCTCCTCTTTATATCAGTCATCAGTCATCCCATCGTTGTTGCTCCCTATCGTAGCCAATGATGTCCAAATCCACATTAAGCGTCCTCAACATCATGGCCATAGTGAACTCCTAGCAATGGTTAGTATAAGCCTCTCAAAATGGACCTTGAGTAGGGATAATATACGTCTTCTTGTCCAGGTAGCTCTCCAGTATCACCAACTCCCCTGGCACGCTGTGATTTCTCATTCTCAGTCTCAGGCTCGATATCATACTCAGCATAGAGGTCCCTCTTCTCGACATCCTTTTTCTCCCCGTCGTCGTCATCAGAGTCATTGGTCGTCTGTCCTTCCTGGTCCCAGCTATTTTGGAATTCCTGCTGCTTCTTCTGCATCTCCTTCCAAGCTCTCGGACCACCCATCCTGCGAATACATTAGCACTGTACCGAGATCTAGATACGGAAGGTAACCAACCTATTGACTCTATCCCTGACCTTGCCAAACAGCTCCTCTGCCGCCTGCCGACTAGCAGCCTTCCATTTCCCAATCAGTTCAGCCAGCTCGCCATCAATCTCGCCGTCGGGATCTTTCTTCGCGCTCTCCGACTCAATCTTCCTCGCCTGCTCAGCGGTGTCCAATTCCTCTTTCAAGTCGCGCAACTGCTTTTCCAATTCTCTCTGTGCGCGCAGGAGCGGAGCTATGTCAGGGTCGGCATTGAGGGCAGCAGCTTGGACTGGTGAAGAGAAGGTCTTCTTTGCGCGGGCTTCACGGTTCGGAGTTGCGAACGAGGTCGAGGGAGCTGGGAAGCCGGGCGCCTTTGAGGTGTTGGAGAGGAGAGAGTTCGTGTTTTTAGGTGCGAGAGGGACGCTGCTCTGAGCTGCTGTGGGGTCGCCGTCTTGGGGTGCTTTGACTGGTGACTTGAAGGGTGTCTTGAAAGGCGAGCGGAAGGGCTTCTGGAGCGTTTGAGAAGCGGTATCGATTCTCCGGCGTTTGGCTGCTGGAGTCGACATCTTGTGGTTGTGTTAGTGCTGTTGAGCTGTCAGTCATGTATCAATTGGCGTTAGCATCGTTGTTGATGTTAGATAGACGAGCTCCCAAGCTCGCCTCGAGATGTGGGTGACGCGGGAGAGGTCCGCATTGGGGCCTAGGGGTAATGCGGCTCTACAACACCTCACACGATGTCTCAAATTTGGTACGAAGTAAAGCAGTCTCACGAGTTTGGTATCATTTACATGTTCAAATGTACAGAATTGGGTTCTTAGTGTCCCACGCCACCTGCAACCCATGCCCCAAATTCTGGGTCTCCAGGCTGTGGAAATGCACCCCTATTTTCTTGCGGGACTTGCTGCCTTTGCTCGTCCTGCACAGCTTGGTTTCCCTGCTGTCCTCTTGCAGCTTCTTCTCCTCTCCTGTGTCTCAACTGATGCTGCTGTCGCCAATATATAAGGAACACTA
>Ga0302140_10009604_pt1 | contig 11992 bp, 9 predicted proteins | sample I_Bog_E1_1_FD_202095 | JGI IMG/M metagenome (GOLD analysis project Ga0302140, IMG submission 202095) | Peat permafrost microbial communities from Stordalen Mire near Abisko, Sweden - I_Bog_E1_1 | ecosystem: Environmental > Terrestrial > Soil > Wetlands > Peat | place: Sweden: Abisko, Stordalen...
CCACGCCACGCGCAATGCCTATGGAATTGAGGGTCGCGTGCAGGCGGTGGACTACGGGGGCCGCGCGCCGGCGGCCATCGAATCGCTGGATGTGGCCAAGCACCGGAATCTGCTCGATAACGTCCGACTGTGGGATTGGCAGGCCTTCCACGACACTGTCACCCAAAGCCAGGCGCTGAGGCCTTATTACGTTTTCCACGATACCGATGTGGACCGCTACACCATCAACGGCAGCTACCGGCAGACCTTACTGACTCCGCGCGAACTCGATATCACGCAACTCAAAACCCCCGGTTGGATCAACAAGAGTTTTATCTACACCCATGGATACGGACTGGCGCTCGCTGAAGTCAGCAAGATTACTCCGGAAGGCCTGCCCGTCTTCCTCATCGAGAACATGCCTCCGGAGGTAAAAACTCCCAGTCTGAAAATTGACAGGCCGCAGATCTACTACGGCGAAGTGACCCACGAGCCCGTTTTTGTGCGAACTGCGCAGCCGGAATTCGATTATCCTTCCGGAGCGGACAACGTCAAGACCCGTTATGATGGCCGCGGAGGATTCCCCGTTTCGTCCGTGGGCATGCGGCTTGCCGCGGCCGTTGACTATGGAGACGCGAATATCTTCCTCACCAACTACCTCACTCCGGAAAGCCGGATGATGATTCACCGCCGTGTGCTCGACCGCGTCAGCACACTCGCTCCCTATCTCGACTGGGATCAAAACCCTTACCTCGTCATTGCTCCCGATGGCCGTCTGGTTTGGATCATCGATGGTTACACCACCAGTGATGCGCACCCTTATGCGCGCACCGTGGAATTCGAAGGCGGTGAGCCGATCAACTATATCCGGAATTCCGTCAAGGCGACCATCGACGCCTATGATGGGTCCACCCATTTTTATGTGTTCGACCCCGCGGATCCATTGATTCAGGCCTATCGCGCATTGTTTCCGGACTTGTTTCAGCCTGAATCCGCAATGCCTGAGGGATTGCGGGCGCACGCGCGCTACCCCGAAACCCTGTTTAACGTCCAGGCCAGTATTTACCGCGCTTACCACATGTTGAACGCGCAGGCCTTCTATAACCACGAGGACATTTGGGACCTGGCCCGGTTCACCAGCGGTCAACAAAACGCTCCGGAGCCGGTGAAGCCCACTTATGTGGTGGCTACTTTGCCGGGAGAAGATAACCCTGAGTTTCTGTTGATGACTTCCTTCACTCCCACGGGCAAAGAGAACCTGATCGGCGTCATGCTGGCCCGCTGCGATGGAGCGCACCTCGGCGAGATCAAAGTCTTGCTGATGTCGAAGCAGGACCTCACTTTGGGACCGATGCAGATCAGCGCCCGCATCAACCAGGATCAGAATATTTCGAAGGATCTGACCTTGTGGAACCAGCAGGGCTCGCAGGTGCTCCGTGGGCAAATGCTGGTGCTGCCCGTGGAGAAGACTCTGCTCTATGTGGAGCCGATCTACATACAGGCCACCGAAGCGCGCATGCCGCAGCTGAAGAAAGTGGTGCTGGCAATCGGTAACCGGCTGATCTACTCGGATACCTATGAGCAGGCTTTGGCGCTGATCAACAACGGTCCGCCATCAGTGAGCCCCGCCGCCCAACCTGTCGCGGTCAGTGGAGCGGTTCAGCCGCCGGCGTCCACGGACCCCAGGCTGGAACAGCTACGGGAGCACTGGCGCAAATATCGCGAGCTCAGCGCCCAGGGCAAACTGGCGGAAGCGGGCCGCGAGCTCGAAGCGATCGACCACGCTTTACAGTAACCCTCACTCTCCATGGGCTTTGGAACTATGATGGCATCGCGTCGGCAGGCGCGGCGGATTGCGCTTTCTTTATTTCGAAGTCAACGTTCCAATGAGTTATGTCTCAAGGTTGGAATGGTCGAGTGACGGCGCCTTTCTCCTGGCGCAATCGCACCAAGGATCTTGGATACTGGATTCCAGCCAGCACGGCCACTCTTGCCACATTGGGGACCTATCTCATCAAGACTTAGGTTTCATCTCCGATCATGTGTTTATCGTCGGACAGAATTCCGTCTCCGGGACTACGGCGCTCAGTTTCTTCAATACGAGTTGCGTGCGAGTGGGAGAAGCTGTGACACCATTCGCCATTAACTTCGGCGACGCGTCCGACGCTGCCGGATTGATCGCAGCTTCGAATCCTGGCGAAGGGGTCGAGATCCTCCGCTCGATGTCTTTGGAAAAGATCTCCGCCGTTCGGGATGCGCGGACAGGGCTTAGGGTCGTTTTTTTCGGGGCCGGGAAAGGGTTTTGCGCCGGTGCCGAGAAGCCCGACGGCGACGCCACCATGCGATGTTGGAGTCTTGGGTTGAAAGGTCCTGTCGAGGTAAGTACCTTTCCAGCACGAAATGCCTCGGTCCTACCGGTCGCGTCAGCCAGAGCCGCCTCTCTCATCGCGATAGGCTACGCCGCCCTGTCCTACAACCACTTCTCCGAGGGAAGAACATCAAAATTTAAGGGGTGGACCATTTGGGACCCATTGAATGGGCAGACACGGGGCACAGTCGCCGCAAAAATTCAGGCATTTCGGTTTATCTCCGAGCAAAAGCACCCCAGGCAAGCTCCCTACGCAGCAGCCTTGTCTGCGAAGGGAGGACTCTTCGCGGTTGCTGGAAACCAGACGCTCGAAGTATTTTCGGTACCGCCAGAGCGAGAGTGAGGCCATCGGTAACGCCTGAGTAGGGGGCTTCATCGATTCGGCGCGGAGGAACCGCGGCCTGCGCGTCAACGGAAGTCACTCTGTCGTTCTCCAGGGCGCCCGGCGCGAGCACTCGCGAAAGCCCGAGGAGTTCTACACGCTGGTTGAGGAACCGTGGTCCGGGGAGCGGTTCAGCCGCCGCCGTCCACAGACCCCAGGCTGGAACAGCTACGGGAGCACTGGCGCAAATATCGCGAGCCCAGCGCCCAAGGCAAACTGGCGGAAGGGGGCCGTGAGCTGGAAGCGATTGACCACGCTTTACAGCAAGTGAAATCTGGTGGCGGCGCGCAGACTCGAACTGCGGACCTACGGATTATGAGACCGTCGCTCTAACCGGCTGAGCTACGCCGCCAACAAGGGTCATTTTAACATTGCCCGTAATGTTGTAACATTCATCATGCAGAGACGAAACTTCCTGCGGGCCGCGGCAGGCGCCGCGGCTTTCTTCCGGCCCGACGCAATCGCTCGTGCCCGCGCCGCCTCCTCAAGTCTTAAAACCAGCGCGGACGAGACCGCGAAGGACGAGGATTACTGGCGCAACATCCAGGCTTCCTTCGACATTGATCGCAGTCTGATCAACTTCAACAACGGTGGGGTGTGCCCGTCGCCGCGAGTGGTGCAGGAGGCGCTGCGCCGCTCCATCGAGTTCTCCAACGGCGCTCCATCCTACTACATGTGGCGCGTTCTGGAGCCGGAGATCGAAATGGTGCGTTCGCGGATTGCGGGGGATTTCGGTGTGGACCCGGAAGAGATCGCGATCACGCGGAATGCCTCCGAATCGCTACAGATCGTCCAACTCGGCATGGACCTGAAAGCGGGTGACGAGGTGCTGACCACCGATCAGGATTATCCCCGCATGATCACCTGCTGGCAGCAGCGCGCGCGCCGCGAGGGAATTGTTCTGAAGCAGGTTTCGTTTCCCGTGCCGCCCCCTTCGATGGATGCCCTCTTCGACCTGTTCGAGCGCAACATCACCCCGAAGACGAAGGTGATTCACCTGTGCCAGATCACGAATTTGACCGGCCAGATCTTCCCGGTAAAACGCATCTGCGAGATGGCCAAGGCGCGAGGGATCGAGGTGATCGTCGATGGCGCACACGCGTACGCGCAGTTCCCGTTCACCCAGGCTGATTTAGGTTGCGACTATTACGGAACCAGTCTTCATAAGTGGCTGCTGGCCCCGATCGGAACAGGTTTCCTCTACGTGAAGCGCGAGAAGATTCCAAAGATCTGGCCCATGATGGCCGCGGCTGAAAACATGAATGCGAACATCCGCAAGTTTGAGGAGATCGGCACACATCCCGCGGCAAACCATAACGCAATCTCCGAAGCGTTGACGTTTCACCAGACCATCGGCGCGGATCGAAAAGCAGCCCGGTTGCGCTACCTGCGAAGCTTGTGGACCAGCCGCGTGGGCGAACTGCCGGGAGTCAGGATTCTGACCAGTCCAGATCCCGCGCAGAGTTGCGGCATTGTACTGGTGACGGTGAAGGGCAAACCGGCGCCGAAGGTTTCGGACGAGCTGTTGGACAAGTACCGTATTTTCACCGTCCCCATCGTCCGCGCCGATTTCGAGGGGGTGCGGGTGACGCCGAACATCTACACGACCGTGCGCGAAGTGGAGATGTTTGCAAACGCCATGGAGAAGGTCGCGCGGAGTTAAATCGCCACTGGCTACTTTGGCTCGTGAAGCGTTGGATAGAACTGCACGAAGGTAGTATCTACAGCGCCGTGTTCCGCATGGCATGAGTAGCAACTCGCGGAGGCGGGTATTTGCTTCGCCGTCCCGGCGCCATTTGAAAACTCAAAGAAAGCCCAGTTACCGGCGAAGCGTTTTTCATCCTTCACGTGAATTTCCATCGCCATCGTTGCCGTCTGAAAATGGCCACCCGTATTAATAGACGCCTTAGATTGGGACGCTCGGATTTCAAGCACGAAGATGGTCTTATCCGGCCAATGTCCAGACGCCAGGAAGCCGCGATACGCATCGCGATTGACGAAGACGTTATCAAACGGCGGATTCTCCGTGTGCATTTCCGCCGCCATGGGGCCATAAGTCATCCCCAGACCGGAGCTCAAGTAAACCCACTCCCGGTAATCGCGCGGACGCTTGAGAAGCCCGGCGGGCGTGAACTCCGCGCTGTCCTCCGCCATACAGGTCATAACCAGCAGCAGCGCAATTGTCGCTTTCCCCATGACGATTACTCCACGCGCAGTGCAGCTACCAGAAGCGCCACAGTTGCCGGCCTTCAACCTTTAGCCAGCTTCCCCTTGATCATGGTGAACGAATGCGGGGCAAAGCTGACGCGCATCCGTGCGCCGTCCCCGTTCACCGTCTTCCGGGTCGTCTTCACGGGACTCGAATCGAAGTTATTCTCCGCCTTAATATCCGGTCCGTTCACTTCGGAGACTTCGTATGCGCCGGTGAAATGCGCATCCTGCGCTTCTATATCGGCTTCAATGGCCTCATCGCGATGGCGATTGACAACGTTCAAGACCAGTGTTTCCCCATCCTGCGCGGCGGAAACATCCAGGAAGGGAACGCTGTCAAATCGCTTGGTCTTGTAAGTGGGCCCGTCCACGAAAACCTCCAACGCGGTGCCGCGCGAGTTCGCCGCGAATAAGGCCAGCGGATAGTAGATCGTCTGTAGATACAAGCCCGTTGGACTCGTGAAAATCGGCGCGATCACGTTGACGATCTGTGCCATGTTCGCAATCTTCACGATGTGCGCGTTGTTCAGGAAAGTGTTCAGAAACGTCGCGACAACCAAAGCATCTTCCAGGTTATAGTGCTCCTCCAGGATGTGACGGCCCTTTTCCTTGCCTTCGCCGCGCTCGCGATACCAGACATTCCACTCATCCCACGCAATGTAAATCTTCTTGTCTCGAGGTTCTCCCGTTAGCGCCGCGCGAATGGTGCCCTCCGCCGTCTTGGTGCGATCGTCCAGCAACAGGGAATTGGCCAGAAAATCGTAATAGTCGTTGGCCGCGTTGCCCACGTAGGTGTGCAGCGAGAGATAGTCGACATGGTGCTTCAAGTGTTCCAGCACGGTGCGGTTCCAACCCGTCCAATCCGCGCTCGGAGAAAAGTTGGACGACCCCGCCGCGATGAGCTTGATGGAGGGGTCGGTCCACTTCATCAGTTTGGCGCCTTCCAGGGCGAACTTACCGTAGTCTTCCGCGCTGCGGTGTCCCATCTGCCAGGGGCCATCCATCTCATTTCCCAGTCCCCAGTAAGTCACCTTCCAGGGTTGCTCACGCCCATTCCGCGCCCGCAGTTTCGTCATCGCCGTGGCTTCCGAGGAGTTACAATACTCAACCCATCGCTGAGCCTCCTGCCAGGAGCCGGTACCGAAGTTGGCGCACAGATACGGTTCGATCCCCAGAATGTTGCAGTAAGTCAAAAACTCGTGCGTGCCAAAGCGATTGTCCTCCACCGAGCCCCAGGCCATCTCGAGGCGCGCCGGCCGCTGGTCGCGCGGACCAATGCCATCCATCCAGTTGTAGTTGGAAGAGAAATTCCCTCCCGGCCAGCGCAGCAGCGAGACGTTGAGTCCTTTCACCGCTTCCATCACATCCTTGCGGTAGCCGGTGGCGTCGGAGAGTTTCGAGCCTTCGTCGAAGATGCCGCCTTCGATGCAGCGGCCCAGGTGCTCGGCGAAGTTTCCGTAGAGTTTGCGGTCGATCGCGCCTATCTTGCGGTCGGGATCGATCTTGATGCGGGCGACTGAACTGCTTCCGAATGCGCGGGCGGCAAACGGGGCGGCGGCGAGAGTGGACGTGAAGGCGCGGCGTGAGAGCATGGCGGGAAAGATCATCATACACGCAGCGTCATTCGAGGAGCTCTTTACGTGTCGGGCCTACACTGGAATTATGCCTGTCACAATTGCCGGTCGAACCTTCCATTCCCGTTTGTTCGTCGGTACGGGGAAGTATCGCAGCTTCCCGGAAATGAAGCGCTGCCACGAAGCTTCGGGAGCTGAAGTAGTCACCGTGGCCGTGCGCCGCGTGAATCTGACGGACCGCTCGAAAGAGTCCCTGCTGGATTACATCGATCGCGAAAAAATGTTCATTCTGCCAAACACCGCCGCCTGCTACACAGCGGACGACGCCATTCGCACCGCCAGACTGGCGCGCGAAGTGGGCTTGTCAAATTGGGTCAAGCTGGAAGTGATCGGCGATGAGCGCACACTGTTCCCCGACAATGAAGGCTTGCTGGAGGCCACGCGCGTGCTGGTGAAAGAAGGTTTTGTTGTCCTGCCGTACACCAATGACGATGTTGTCAATGCGCGCAAGTTGGTGGATGCCGGCGCCGCCGCCGTGATGCCGCTGGCCGCGCCCATCGGGTCGGGGTTAGGCATTCAGAACATCACCAACCTGCGCATCATGCGCGAACTGATCACGGGAGTCCCATTGATTGTTGACGCGGGAGTGGGTACGGCTTCCGACGCTGCGATGGCCATGGAACTGGGGGCCGACGCGATTCTGATGAATACCGCCATCGCGGCCGCCGGCGACGCAGTCAAGATGGCCCAGGCCATGAGGCTAGCCGTGGAAGCGGGACGCTACGCTTACGAGGCGGGTCGGATGGAGAAGAAGCTCTACGCGTCGGCGAGCAGTCCCCTGGCCGGCGTGGTGGGCCGGTCTTGATCGGTTCACAACTCCCCCGTCTATACTGAAACTCTGCCGCGATATGCGTTCCCCTATCTTTCTGACCATTGCGGGCATTTTAATTTTCGCCTGCGTCGCTGCGGACGGCGCTCCGGCGAAGAAGAAGAAAGAAGAAGCGACACAAACTCTCGAAAATCCACCGGACCCTCCCCAGGCTGTTGTGGCGGAAACCCGCCGCCTCGTTTTCCAGACATCGCCCCTCAGCGCCAAGGGCCTACTGTCGCAGCAAACACGCGAAGCGCTGCGGGAGATCATCAAGCAGAATAATGGCAACCAGGTTGTTCAGATCCGCGCTTTCGTTGCTGGAACGGGTGATTTGCGCCGTGTGCCGCAATTGGTTGGTGAAACGTTCGCGGAGAAGAAACATCTCCAGCTTCCCGCCGTCAGCGTCATTCAGGCGGGCGGACTGCCGGTTGAAAACGCTCAGGTGGTTCTCGAAATCACGTCCGTTGCGAAGCGTGATGTGAACCCGCTGGGTCTGCTCTTCGTTTCCGCTCGCGAGCACTCCTCGGAGCAGCCCTTGCAGCCGCTCGGACCGCTGGCCGATCAGTCTTTGCATGACATCGCTTCGGCCTTGTCCGGCCGCGGAGAAGCCGTTCGCGTCACCTGTTTCACCACTTCACTCGATTCGGCTGGCGCCATTACCACCGCCATGTCCAGCGCGTTTCCTGGAGCCGCGCTCAATCTGGTCCAGGCGCGGCGCGCTTCCCCGCACACAACCGTTGCCTGCGAGGCGGTTGCGCGTTCGACCGTCCTGAATCCCCCGGCCGCACCGGGCGTAACTTATGTCAATTCGGACCGCGTAGTTCTCACCGGCGCCCAAACAGCTTTCGGATATACCGCCGATGATGCTCGCCTCGCGTACCGGAGGTTCGAGAAACTGCTGGGTGGGTATGGTGCATCGATTCAATCGGCGGCATTGCTGCATATCTATCCGCTCTCCGCTTCCATTGCGGCGCAGGCTGCGCGGATACACATGGAGTTCGTGAAAGGTCCCGCGCCCGTGAGCGAGATACAATTCGAGAGTTTGCCGGGGATGGATTCCGCGTTTGCTTTGGAAGCTGTGGCGCCGGCGACGACTCAGCCTTAATCTTATGCGAAAAAGATTAGTCACTTTCGGCGAGATCATGCTTCGCCTGTCCCCGCCCGGCTACGAGCGTTTCCTGCAATCGCCGCAGTTCGTCGCCACATTTGGCGGCGGCGAAGCGAATGTCGCCGTCACCGTAGCCGGGTTCGGCTGGCCGGCTTCTTACGTCACCGTGCTGCCGCCATCGAACCCCATCGCCGACGCGGTCATCCATCAGTTGCGTGGGTTCGGCGTCGATACAAGCCATATCGTTCGAGCCAAGGGCCGCATGGGTGTCTACTTTGTGGAAGCGGGAGCGAATCAGCGGCCTTCCAAGGTGGTTTATGATCGCGACCAATCGGCCATTGCGCTGGCCGGTCCTGGCTCTGTTGACTGGACAGCCGCGTTTGAAGGCGCCGGTTGGTTTCACATCACCGGCATCACTCCCGCCCTTAGCGCTTCCGCGGCCGCCCTGGCTCTCGAATCGGTTCAAGCCGCCAAGGCGCACGGGCTCACCGTCTCATGCGATTTGAATTACCGGAAGAACTTATGGAAATACGGTAAGTCCGCGGCGGAGGTGATGCGCGCGCTGGTTCCTTACACCGATGTTCTGATCGCGAATGAGGAAGACGTGCAGATGGCCCTCGACATCGCCGCCGATGCGGATGTGCATTCGGGTCATCTCGATGCTTCCGTCTATCAGGCACTGGCGGAAAAGGTCTTGACCGCCTTCCCGAATCTCACACAGATCGCGATCACGCTGCGCGAATCGAAAAGCGCTTCGCATAACGGCTGGTCGGCATGCCTCCATGACGGTGAGGAATTCTTCCAGAGCCGCAAGTACGACATCACGCACATCGTGGATCGCGTGGGCGGCGGCGATTCGTTCGCCGGCGGCCTGGTCTACGGCTTGCTCGCGCTGAGTTCGAAACGCGATGCGCTCGAATTCGCTGTAGCCGCTTCCTGTCTCAAGCACTCCATTCCAGGCGACTTCAACAGGTTTACTCTGGAGGAAGTCAATCACTTGTTGAAAGGTGACGCGTCCGGTCGCGTGCAACGCTGAGGTGTTATGCCCAAAACGAACCCAACTACACTACGCCAGCTTCGCGGCATTGGCCCGGCCATGATGAAGGATTTCGAGATCCTGGGAATCCGCACGGTTGCCGAACTCTCGAGGCAGAATGGGGCCACTCTCTACGAGCGGCTGAACGAAATCACGGGAACGCGCCAGGATCCGTGCGTGCTCGATACCTTCCGCTGCGCCGTCGCCCAGGCCCGTAACCCGCGCCTGCCCGAAGAGCAGAGGGACTGGTGGTATTGGTCGCGCCTTCGAAAGAGCAAGAGAACGCCAGCGTTCTGATCGCACTCCCTTTTTTCTGCCGCAGGGACGAAAAGGCGAGTTTTCGTGGCGAAGCACTTGAGCTTCAAAACGAAAAAGCCTCCATAGGGCGGAGGGCTTTCTTCCAATCTGTGAAGCAGAAAGGGGTGTTTGCTGCCTGACGCTTCGATTGAAGATTGTGTGGCTAACCTACACAGTCGAGATTATCTTCCGCCGGAAACGGTAGAAGACGATCTTGGGATTGAGATGCGTGCCCGCATCTCAATCCCTTCACTTAAAATACCACCAAAAAGTTCAGGGCTGGGCGGTTCGTCGAATCGGTACCGATACAGACCCCACCGCGCCCGTGGCGGTGTCCCGCACCACGACGTGAACGCGCGAAGCATCCCGCTCCACCCATAGCTTTTCCGGCAGCGCCAGCCCGTTCTTCATCCCGTCTTGATATTTGTCGGGAGTCAGATTGAACGAAATCGATTTCTGCTCGCCCTTAACGATATGCCCGTCCTGGGCCTGCTGCGCGAATACCACATCGACGCCCGACTGCATCCGCCCGTCCTTCGCTTCAAACCGCAGATCGCGCGGGTCGATCGTCACCGCAAGATCCTGAGATGCCCACCCCAGCGGGTTCGAGGGAACCGTCACCTTTACGCCAATAGCTTCGCCTTCGAGCGGACTCGATACCGCCAGCCGTAACGCATGCTCGCGCTCGGGCGGCAATTCGGCAATCGACTTCGCGAAATATCCGGCACGGGTCCGAACCTCAACGCCGGGCCGGTTTACGGTCACTTTCAGAGAATGATATTTACCGTCCCAGGCCGCCTGGGACGGATAGAATCCGATTGTATAAGTGATGCGCCCGTCATCCACCGCCTCGCGGATGTTCTTGGCGATCGCGTTATTCACGTAGGCGATGCCGCCCGTCTGCCGGGCGATAGCCCGAATGGTCGCTGTCTGCGGCGCAGCTTTTTCGCCGGCCGTAATAAAACGCCCGTTCGAGGGACGCCCGTTGTTGCTGGCCCGGTATACATGATCCGTTCTCACGCCACCGGGATCCACTGGATAAACCACCACCTCGGCTTCCGCAAGCAACCGCGCGATGCGGTCGGTGCGATCCGAATAGCCGAACAGCTCCTGATTCACACCCGCCCCCGACGCCGCCGCGAACGCTTCCGGATTCAGGCCGATGTTCATCGGATACCCGCTGGAAATCCAAATCATGTTCTTGCGCCCGGGGATCCCCGTCAGGTGACGCGCGATGGACTCGAGCGCCGTGAATGTCCATTCCGTTGTGATGCGAGCCTTGGTGGCGGCATCGGCCTGGCTGGCTTGCATCAGCTTCGAAGCGATGGCGGCGAAGTGTGGATCGCCTCCAATATTCGACATGCTCGGGTCGCCTGCGAACGTAACCGGCGATGCCCCCGCTTCCTGGTCGATCTTGGGGGAAGACAAGGTCCGCGCTACCTGGATCAAATCGGAAGCGTCGTCCGTGAAATCGTGAATCAACAAAACCTGCGGCCCGTTGATCGAGTAAAGAGCCACGGGATCGCCCGGCTGCAGTGTCTTCAGAAATTCCAGCAACTGCTTCCTGGCGTAAACGAAGTCATCGGTGGAGCCGAGGTTCAGGGCATCCAGAACAATAACGGTGACTCCCATGCGCTTTTCTTCCGGCTCCAGAGCACGGTTGGCTACCACCAGCGGTGCTTGAATCCCACCGGACGCCGTCAGCCCTTGCCGTGGCGTGGCCACCGTGACGGGCTCAGCCACATCGAGAGAGAAAACGGAAATCTTCTGCGGATGGTTATCGTCGCTAATCGTGAAGTCGTCTCGGGTCAGGTCTCTGACCGGATTTCCATTCTTATCCTGCGCCACTACGCTCACCTGGATCAGCCGGCTGGTCACCCGCAACACCGGTTCGGTATCCTGCTGGGCGATCAAGGCCAGCCCGGAAAGCCCTCCAATCAGTGCAAAGGCGAACCAGCAGCGGAACTTACGCGACGAAGACATAGCGACGCATATACGAATGCAACTTGAGTTCCATACCACTCCAAGCGCAAACTTCTAGGCGGGTAAGTACTCAATCCGGTAATCCTCGATTACCGGATTGGTCAGCACATCGCGCGCGATGGCCTCTAAATCAGCTTCATGATCGTATTCCACCTCGAAAACCTTTCCCTGGCGGACATCCCG
>Ga0302140_10009605_pt1 | contig 11992 bp, 8 predicted proteins | sample I_Bog_E1_1_FD_202095 | JGI IMG/M metagenome (GOLD analysis project Ga0302140, IMG submission 202095) | Peat permafrost microbial communities from Stordalen Mire near Abisko, Sweden - I_Bog_E1_1 | ecosystem: Environmental > Terrestrial > Soil > Wetlands > Peat | place: Sweden: Abisko, Stordalen...
CATGGCCATCGTTTTCGCCATTCCCTTCGACTCGCTCGACGGCCGCATTGCCCGCATGACCAACACCACCAGCGAGTTCGGCAAGGAGCTGGATTCGCTGGCGGACGCAATCACCTTTGGCGTGGCGCCCAGCCTTCTCGCTCTCATCTGGGGATTTCATTTCCTGCCGGATAGCATCAACTCGCAACTGCTCGATCATCTCCATCAGGCCGGAGCCTTCATCTGCTTCCTGTTCCTCATCGGCGGTGTATCGCGCCTGGCGCGCTTCAACATCTCGCACGACGCGCAGCCCCGCAATCCAGGACGACCAGGACGAAAATACTTCGTTGGCATGCCCATTCCTGCCGCCGCAGGATTCCTCGCCTCCACCGTCCATCTTTGCTACGGCTACCCCGTCCTCTATTGGTGGGTCGCGGTTCTCTGGCTCATATTCGTCGGCCTCAGCGGATTCCTCATGGTCAGCACCTGGCGCTTCTGGTCCGGTAAGGAGATCAACTTCTCCCGCAGCCATCCCTTTCCGATTCTGTTTTTCCTTTCCATTGTGATTTATGTCATCGTGCGGTATTCCAACGTGGCATTTTTCGCCATCGGGCTCACCTACATGTTTTCCGGTATCTGGGCGCGGGCTGCGTATTCGTGGTCGCGGCGCCGGCGGCGTGGCTCCGATGCGCTACCGGAAGAAGACCCCGCAGCCGTTGTGCATGACCCGCTGCACCACTCGTAGTATCTTGCTCATACGCTCCTAACTCATGCCAAAAGGAAACACGTGTACAAAATTGCCATTGCCGGCGCCTCCTCCCTGCTGGGCCGCGAACTGAAGGATGCCCTCTCGGAATCGACCCTCGCTGGCGCCAACTTCGTGCTGCTTGACGATGAACAGGCCAAAGGGCAGCTCGATCAGGTCGGAGACGAAGTCACGATTGTCCAGGGTATTGAACCCGATTCCTTTGAGCGCGTCGATTTCACTTTTTTTGCAGGCTCTGAAGACCTTACCCGCAGATACTGGCGCGAGGCGCTGCGTGCCGGATCTACGGTTCTCGACCTCACCGGCGCTTTGGATCGCGAGCCCGGCGTGCTGGTGCGCGCTCCGTGGCTCGGTTCCGACGGTCAGATCGCGGTTACGGCCGACCTGTTTACCCCCGCGGTGGTTCCCGCGCATCCCGCGGCGCTTGCCCTTGCCCTTCTGCTTGAGCGCCTGCAACAGGCCGCCACGGTTCGTTTTGCCGCTGCAACCCTCCTTGAGCCAGCCAGCGATTTTGGCCGTGCCGCCATGGACGAACTCCACCAGCAGACCGTCAGCCTGCTCAGCTTTCAAAGCATGCCGCGTGCCATCTACGACGCGCAGGTCGCCTACAACCTTCTTGGCGGTCTGGGTGAAAGCGCCAAGACCAGCCTGACTGCACTTGAAGCCCGCGTCCGCCGCCACTATGATGCCCTATCCGGCGGACGCTGGCCTGCGCTATCCCTCCAGGTCATTCACGCCCCGGTCTTCCACGGCCACGCCTTCTCCATCGCAGCAGAGCTGGAGCGCCCGGTAGAAATTACCGCGCTGGAAGAGGCCTTGGGAGGCGACCACGTTGACCTGATTCTGGAAGACACGGACTCGCCCTCAAACCTGGCCGCGACTGGCCAGAACGATGTCCTCGTCCGCCTCCGCCCTGACACAGCCTCGTCGCGCAACCCGAACCTCGCCTCGCGCCTATGGCTCTGGGCCGCCTCCGACAACCTCCGCCTCCACGCCCAAAACGCCGTAGAGTGCGCTCTCGACCTCCGCCGCCTCCGCCCCGCTGGGACGGTCCAGTAGTGGATAACAATTGGAGAGAGCGAGCGTCTTACCATATCGAATATCTCTTACTCTCCTGAGAAATCTTACCCGTGCTAATATGTAAGACATGCAGCGTCTGTTCACAACCGTCAGCAGCAAAGGTCAGATGGTGATTCCAGCAGCTTTTCGCGAGTCATTGGGAATTGAGCCCGGAACACGCGTCGCAATCCGCCAGGATGGCCCTCGGTTAATCTTGGAGCCAGACAACGTTGCGGCCAAACTGCGGCTCATTGACGAGTTGTGCGGTATCACGGCCGGTGGTCCTTCAATGACCGATATGCTGCTTGAGGATCGGCGGCTTGAGCGTGAACGGGAGTTGGCGGAAGAAGGCTGGTAAGGTCGCCAAATGACAATCTATGTTCTGGACTCATCGGCAGTTCTTCGATATATTGATCGCGAAGTGGGTTCGGATCGCGTAATCGAAATATTCAAAGCCTGTGTGCTGGGCAATGGTCAGGCGCGCATATCGGCCGTGCAATGGGGCGAGATCGCAGGAAACGTCCGCAGGAAATTCGGCGCACAACACCAAAGCAGAATTCTCGACTCCCTAATCCCTTTGGATTTGGAGATCGTTCCCGCCACAAGTGAACGGGCCGTCCATGCCGCCGAATTGCGCATTGATCGGAAGATATCTTACGCGGACGCATTTGCCGCCGAGCTTGCGATTGGGATCGCAGACCACGTCCTGGTGACTGCCGATTACGGCTTCAAGGCGCTGGATGACTTGGCTCGGATTGAGTTTCTCCCCGCAAAGTAATTCAGTTCCCGCACCGCAACCAAGCCAATTCAACATACGCATCCGTCATCCCCGCAATATAGTCCGCCACCGTCCGCGCCAATCCCTGCGTCGGAATCTGCGTCTGGTGATCCTCCGGCAGCAATGTCGGATCCGCAATCAGCGCCGCAAACAAGCTCTCCACAATTTCCGTCGCGTGCGTCCGCGCCTCCTCAAGCGTAGGACTGTTATAAAGCCCGGCATACAAAAACTCCTTCGCCCCCGCCCGCTGCGCCTCCATCTCCGCACTCAGCGCAGCAATCCGCTCCGGCGCATTCCTTACGTCCTCAAGCGAAGCTACACCCAGCGCGACCACTCGCCGCCGCACTTCCCCCATCAGGTCCGTCACCAGCGCATTCAAAATCCGCCGCAGCGTCTCACTCACCGCAATCTTCTTGGGGGCCTGCGGATACTCCTTCACCACCGCATCGTGATATCCGCAAAACAGCGGCACGCCCTCCCGCACCTGCTCGAGCGTCAAAATGCCCGACTCCAGCCCATCGTCCAGATCCGCCGTCAAATAAGCAATCTCGTCCGCCAGGTCAATCAGCTGCGCCTCAAGCGGCGGAAACTGTCCCAGGAAATAATCCCCCAGCTCCGGATGTTCACTCGCCGCATAATCCCGCGAATGCTTCACAATCCCTTCGCGCACGCCCAGCGTCAGGTTCAGCCCGCGAAACGCCGCATACCGCTCCTCAAACCACGTCACAATCCGCAGCGCATGCAGATTATGGTCGAAGCTCAATCCATATCCCCGCAGGCAATGATCCAGCGCCTTTTCCCCAGTATGCCCAAAAGGAGGATGCCCAATGTCATGCGCCAGCGCCAGCGCTTCGGCCAGTTCTGCATTCAGCCCAAGCGCTCCAGCCAGCGTCCGCGCAATCTGAGTCACTTCCAGCGTATGCGTAAGTCGGCTGCGAAAGTGGTCTGAAGGCGATTCGGCCGGCAGCCGCGCAAACACCTGCGTCTTCCCCGCCAGCCGCCGAAATGCGCGCGCGTGCAAAATGCGTGCCACGTCGCGGGCAAACGGAGTCCGGTAAGCGTGCGGCGCCTCTCGGTGAATTCGTCGTGTAAGCTCGCCATCGGCCTCGCCGCGGACGGCTACCTCCGCTGGCAGCCGGAAACGCGAGCTGGCTTCCATAGTCATGGTTGTCTTCGATGCAGCCTGCAACGGCTCTGCTCAGTTTATACCGCAGTCCGAGAAGCGCCACGCACCAACCAACAGCAACGTGCCCGCAATCACCATTCATCCAATGCCCAGTGGTATAACGTTGCCCATACGGTTTGGATTGGACAATGCTGTTTCCTTGGGAGTACCATCCACCCGGATTTTTTGAACGCCTTGCGCGGGCTCGAACTCCGCGTTCACAGGCTGGAACAACTTTACTTGAGGAACCGGAGGCAGGCATGAAAACGATGAAATTCACTGCATTGGCCGTACTGGCGCTTGGCGCTGCATTTACGTTGGGCTGCGGCGAGAGGCACTCAAACAAAGAGGTCTTTTACCTGATTTCCCCAAATAACGCTTTGCCCTACTGGAAGACCGCCGCCGCCGGCTTTAACAAGGCAGCCGCGCAATACAAGGTCACCGCCAAAACCGACGGCCCTGACGGCTACGATCCCCAGGCTGAGAAGGACGCGCTCGCCAAAGCAATCTCCGCAAAACCGGCGGGCATTCTCATCTCCGTTGCCGATGTATCCGTCCTCCAGCCGGAGATTGACGCAGCCGTCAGCGCGGGCATCCCCGTCATCACCATGGACTCAGACGCAGCCGGCAGCCGGCGCCTTTACTTTATCGGAACCAACAATCTTGAAGCGGGCCGTCTCGGCGGCAGCCGCATCATCGCCAAGCTTGGCGGTCATGGCAATGTAGTCGTCTACACCATCGCCGGCCAGCCCAACACGGAAGAGCGACTCAAGGGCATCAAAGACGTCCTCGCCGCCCGGCCCGACATCAAGATCGTCGAAGTAGTCGACATCAAGAACGATCCCAAGATCGCCTTTGACAAGACCCAGGAGTACATGGCTCTCACCGGCGACAAGAAGATTGACGCGTTCGTCTGCCTCGATTCAGCCTCCGGCAAGCCAGTATCCGACGCCATCAAGCGCACCGGCGCCACCGACCGCACTCTCGTGGCCTGGGACGTGAACCAGGACACACTCGACGGCATTAAGGCCGGCACCATCGATGCCACTGTCGCGCAGAAGCCCTTCACCATGGGCTACGTGGGCCTCAAGATGCTCGACGAGGTCTTCCACAACCCGCCCCCGCAACTCACCAAGGACTACAGCGTCGACTCCTTCTCACCCTACCCGGTGTTTGTCGATACGGGCACCTCGCTGGTCGACAAGAGCAACGTCGATCTCTACATCGCCTCACAAGCCGCCGGCACGCAATAGCGCCGCAGCCAGTCAGAAGTCAATGCGCCCCCAGCAACCACCGGTGTTGGGGCGCAACCGTCTGCCGGAGGGAGCAGGGGCGGGGCCCACCTCGTGGGTCGAAGGCCCCTGAATCCAGCCTCGCAATGAACGCGCCTTTACAGGCTGCGGAAAAACTCATTCGGGCGGTAGGCCGGGGATTCATCCCCGGCAAAAAGCCCATAAAACGACACAGGCTTTGCATGCTGCGGAAAAACCCATTCGGGCGGTAGGCCGGGGATTTATCCCCGGCATAAAACCAATAAAATAAAACGCGGGCTTCAGCCCCTGAGGTATGCTTTTCAAGCTTTTCGCCAGAGTTTCGGCCTTTTTCCGCAGCCTGTTCAGGGCCCTTGAATCCGCACCGCAATTGATGGAGGGAGTAGGGGCCTTCAAGGCCCCTGAATCCGGCCTGATTATCAAAACGGCTTTTGCCGCGGGCCTCTCCCCGCCTTATCGGACGACCGGCAAACTGGCGTTTGCTCAACAGCGCATTAGAAGATCAGAACCCCCGCGAAGCGTCGGGCGAGATGCGTGAGTGGAACTGTTGGCGTCAGCCGATAGCCATGCCCTGAAAGATCAGCGGAAAGAAACAGAAGAAGACATTACTGATGCCTCCGCGCAATGCGCAACGTACAGATTCTACAGATATTGCCGTGATATTTGAGCAAGCGTACCTTGCCCGCTTGATGTTCATTATCTTGGCCATCATTGTCGCAATCTTGGCTGAAGCGTGTTGAAACCCGCGCCCTGCATCCAGCTCTCCCCACCGCCAGTGTCTCCGCTGCTCCGGCGCCTTCCCGCCGCTGAGGTGCTGATGCGGAACAAAAGAACTGTGGGACAGGCGTGACAAGGTGACCAACATCTTTCAATTTAACTGGATGTTGAACGGAACATTCAGGATGAAGTTCACGCTCCCTGTGGCTTGGGGAACGACTGCGGTGCCGGTGGTTGAGGAGGGGAAGGTGAGCGCGCCCGAGCCGGTGATCTGCGCGCCGATTTGCGGCGCAGAGAATGAAAATCGCCTGGGAATAAAATCGACGCGGATTTTGTCAGGGAAGAGATTAACCAGCACCTGTAAGCCAACGCCTAATTGGCCAAAGGGAATAGCCGCAGTGCTGGTTGCCGTTTGCGTAAACGCCACTCCAACAACGCCCTGAACAAAGGCGCTCAACTGCACCCAGTTATGCAGTTGGTTGAGCACAATCGCCTCCTGCACGACCGCCTGAATATTGGTGACATTGCGCGAAGTGTCAATGGTTACATTGCCCTGGACGGACGTTTCAGCACCTGCATCTGTGCTGGTGTGGTGTGCAAAGGTGCCCGTGAGGGAGAACTGATGTTGAAGCGTGGTTGGGTTGCCGGTGCTGACCGATTGCAATGACTGTGGCAAGAGTGTGTAGCCGAGAATCAATTGTCTCGATGGAGCCTGCGGCGCATTTTCGTAGCGTTGGCGCAGGTGATAGGCAAGAGATTGTCGCGTGATTGTGTGCGGACCCAATTCGGCCAGAATGCGATCCATGAGTGGGGTCATTGGCAGCTCTTGACCATTCAACTGGGCAACGGCACCGTGTTGGTCGGGGATTGACAATTGCAAAAAATGATTGTCCGCCAGTAACTCATCGACTCGATTGAGCTCGATGGCTATGTCGACGCGTCTTCTATCTGCGGGGGTTTGCGGGTCGTAAGGCAGGCCGGGTACTTCATTGCCTGGGCCAACCCGGGCGGAATCGCGCTCACTTAAAGGAACATCAATATGCGCGGCGGCCTCAACAACCGGCCGCACCACTGCGGTAGCTAGGTTCAGCTCGTGAACAACCAGCGCAACTGCATCGGTCAGGCTCATATTCTGGCCATTGAGCAGCACGTGTACTTCCTCGCCAGGCGTATGGGTTACCGCAGGTGCGAACTGATGCTCTTCGAGCCATTGATGGATGCGTTGCTGCGGTGTGCTGTGGGTTGCCGAGGGGGGAGTGGCTTGGCGCTGCACCTGCGCGCTTTGGCCTCGATGCTGTTGTTGCACCACATGCGTCAGCTCATGCGCTAGCACTTCCGGGTGCTCTCTCGGCGAGTACCCCTCGCCAAAGACAACATGCGAGCCGAGCGTGTACGCCTTGGCGCCGATTTCGCTCGCCGAGTTGGTAGCGTGCTGGTCCTGATGCACGCGGACACCACCAAAATCAACCCCAAAACGTGGCTCGAAAAAGCTGCGCTGCGAGGCCGAGAGCGGCTCGCCTCTAGACGTGAGCGCCTGATTGACCGAAGTGGCCGAAGATGGCGTGGCTGTGTTGCCTGCAACTGTTTTGCGGTGGACTGAGTGCGATTGCTCTTCGTCCTTCTGTTGATCGCATTCTGTGCAACTCCGGCGCAGTGTGGAGGCTGATGGAGAAGTAGAAATACTTTGAGCCCCGATGGGCATCCCCATCACCTGCTCGGAGACGCGGTCGGCCTCGCGCTCAAGTGAGTCATCGGCCGGGCCAATTTTAAGATTGCCGAGCGATCGCAGCGCAGCCTGATTGCCTGCATAGCCCGCGTTGCGCGGCGCAGTTTTCTGTACCCGATTGACTGTCGGTTCAAAGCGAGGCTCTGCCGTGGTGTGCTGTGCTGCGACGCGTGGCATTGGTTTTCGAACCCCCATAAAAAATGATGGATCGTGCCAGCGATTGAACTTGTTCAAGTGGTGAGTTTTTTTTGAGAGCGGGTAAGTGTGCAGCATCTTGCACAGCGGCTTGCAATTGAAGTTACGTTGGTTGGTACTGCTAGTCAAGGGGGCGGGTGGCCCGGATGCCGGGAGTGAAAAGTCATTCCCCCCAAAAGCGGGTGCCCCAGGTGCCTCGCATTTGGGCACCTGGGATCCACGAAGCGGCGGGTGGCGCACCCTAGCTTCTTGAAACCCTGACAATCCCCACAACTCTGGGTGCGCTGGCGCTGAGGCTTGCAGCCCAATCACGTCCCGACGAAAAACGATGACCGGGCGCCCCGCCAAACATCCCTGCCTCAGACCAGCTCGATGGACACCCTGCGCCCAACCATCGCCGCGGCCCTTTGTGTCCTTTGGGCAAACCTGCGTGACTTGAACCCGGTCCCTCGGACTCTGGTGGTCCGTATACTGGTTCTTGGCTCTCACCTCAGCATCGCGGAAGGCCATTCCATTTTGGTTAATGGCCGCTGGTTTTGCGCTGGCAGCTCTTTACCACCTGGCGGCGCTGGCTATCCCTGCGTTTGCAAGAGTTGCGTATGCGCCCACGTACCCGCCGCTACGACACGTCACATTCGTGATTGTGGACAGCTTGGGGGCTTGGCTATTTTTGTTGCGCCCACGATGGTTGATCTGGCCGTACCTGCTCCTAACCCTGCAAGTCATGCAAGGCCACGGCGTCCGGGCCTGGCAGACTTTGGTCCACCAGCATCAGATCAATTGGATCGATGCCATCACTGTCTTGGGTATCCTTATGGGATTGACAACGCTCCTCATCGCCCGCGCGGATCGCTTTCGCCGGTTTCCGTGACCCGGCGGGTGGCCCGGATGCCGGGAGTGAAAAGTCATTCCCCCCCAAAAGCGGGTGCCCCAGGTGCCTCGCATTTGGGCACCTGGGATCCACGAAGCGCACGCGGACAGGCCCCACATAAGAATCAATCCCGATCGGGTTGTCCCGGGTGTTTTGGGGACCGGGGATAGAAGGCAGGCCGCGCGATGGCAAATGGCTTGGAACGGGGAACTGCCTCTCCGGCTTCCCGCCGCCAAATGGGTCTCAACGCGCCTCAAACAATCAAAAATCAGCGCGAATTGCGTTGAAAATACGCGAAAATAAGCCGATTTGCGACGCTATGGCCCCTTCCAAATAGGACATTCCGCATCCGTTTGTCCCCCTGCAACCCGGCATTCTCACGCCACCAGCCCCTTTTCCGCCGTTTGTCCCATCCCAGCCGGACAATCTGCCGGATTTCTGCCCTCCTGCAACCCTACAGTCTGCGACAATTTCAGAGAATTTTGAATCAGTCCAAAGAAAGCATTATCAATAAGTTAAAGCCACCGCATGCGCGGATTCACGAATCGATTCACCGCATCTGTCAGCAGGTTCACCAGTACATACGTCAACCCAATCGACAGCAGGCATCCCTGGACCAGAGGCGGGTGGGCCAGGTTCCGGCGCTTCCTCCCAACCACGATGAGGGTACCCCGGTCCCTCGTCCGCCGCGGCGGATGGACCGGGGATTGAGGAGGCCACATCCTGCTCGGGAGCCCTCGGAAGAACCCATTCCCACGCACACCTGCACAGTTAACAAAGTCGAAATAAAGAACGCATTATCAGTAGGTTAAGCACTAAACCCTGCAAAATCAGCGCATTTTCCCCAAAAAATCGGGAGCCCGGGCAGACTTTTGCCTCCAAATGGCAAGCTCCACGCAGACAAAACATCGCATTCCTCACCATGCGCGGTTCAATTCGCAGCGAATCCCGACCGCGTAAGGTGACCTTTGCCCTGTTTCTTCACCACTTAAGAAGCCAATAACCCTATGTAGCTCACCACTTACAGCGAACATTTCGCCAATGTGCCGGGCTCTATTCTCTATTCCCTGTTCCCTGATCCCTGATCCCTGATCCCTGCTTTTCTCACTCCGGTTTCGGCTGTCCCGTGGCGCTGTCCTGCCGCGCCATCTTCACGCGGGCCGTTTCCAGCTTGTGCTGCACTTTGGCCACATCTGCCGGCTCCACGTCGTCTACTGCCGATTTGGCGAACTGGGCCAGCGAAAGCTCCCATTGCGAAGCAGCCAGGCGGATACGTCCTGTCTTTTCATACAGATCGCCCAAATGGTCGTGAACCGTCGGGTCGGTCTGATCGCGCTCTACGGCTTGGCGCAGATTCTCCTCCGCCAGCTCGTACTCGCCCATCTTGAAATAAACCCAGCCCAGCGAATCAAGGTACGCGCCGTTCATTGGATCCAGCTCAACCGCCTTGCGAATGTCCTTCAACGCCTCGGGCAAGCGCAGGCCACGGTCCGCCAGCATGTACCCTAAGTAATTCAAAGTCATGGTGTTAGCAGGATCCAGCTCGAGCGCCTGCTTGAAGAATTGTTCCGCTGGTTCGAAGTGCTTTTGCCGTTCTGCCAACGCTCCCTTGAGGAAGAGCAGATAGGTACGGTCGCTCTTTTTGGTCGTCAGCGTATCGGCCTTGGCAAGCGCGTCTTCAGCATCCTTCCAGCGGCGCAACTGCGTGTAGAACTGGGCCAGCTTGAGCCACACCGCCCGATCTTTGTCGGTGTTATTCAGCAGAGCCTTCGTCATGGCCACGCCTTCGTCCGCCTTACCCTGCTCAATCAGCGCCCCGGATAGCATCATCTTCAGGTCCGGATCCTTGGGGCTCGCGTCAACCGCTTTGCGCGAAATTTCAACCGCGCGGTCATACATCCGCGCTTCCCCGTAAGTCTCCACCTGCCCTTCGTAACCAGCCAGGGCCTCGTCGCCTCCCAAATCAATAAGCTTTTGGTAGGTTGAAATAGCCTGATCTACTTTGTTTTGTTCAGTATAGAGCTGTCCAAGCCGCTCAAGGAAAAAGCTGCGCCTGCTCTTCTCTTCGGACGTGTAAGCGCCATTGGCGTGGAAGGTATCCGGGAGCTCCAACATCTTCTCGTAGGTCTGTGTGGCCTCATCGTAGCGCCCCAGCACGTCAAGCAGCAGACCTTCGTTATAACCGGCTTCGAGCGACGTGGGGTCCATCTTGCGCGCCTTGCGAATCGTTACAAGGGCATCTTCATACTTCCCCTGGCGCCGCTGAATTTCGCCAATGTGGATGAGCGGCTCCACATTTTCGGGGTCCGCTTCCGTAACCAATTTGAACTGTTTCAACGCCTCATCCAGTTGATTGTCGGCAAGCAGCGCCTGGGCCAAAGCATCCAGTGTCTGTGCGTCACCCGGATCCATGTCCGCAGCGCGCTGATAGGCCGCAATGGCATCCTTGGAATTCTTCAGCTGGTCAAAAGCTGCTCCAAGAGCAAACTCCATCTTGGGGGTGCGGTCAGCCTCGGGAACGTTCTGAATCACCTTCGCGGCATGCTGAATATCGCCGCTCTCCGCATACAGACGGGCGAGATTCAGCACCACTTCTTCTGATTCCGGCTCAATGTCCTGCGCGATGTGGAACTGCTCTTCCGCTTTCTTGGCATCGTGTTTCACGGTATAAAGCTGGCCAAGAACCATGCGGTCTTCAACACTTTTCGGCTGGAGGGCAACAATTTGTTCGTACTCGGCAATGGCTTGGTTCAGGACGTTGGATGACGCGGAAGCAGCAGAAGATGAGTTCTGGCCTTCACCGAGTTGACGCAGATAAATCCGTCCCAGCAGCTTGTGGGCATCCACGTCGTTGGGAGAAGTCTTGAGCAGATTGCGCGCCGTCATTTCGGCGTCGCGGGCGCGTCCCGAGCGGAAATAAAGATCGGCCAGGCCGTTATTCAACTGCGCAGACCCGGGATCGGCGTTAAGGGCGAGCTTGTACTCCTCAATGGCGCGGGTTATCAGCTCAGGGCGGCCTTCGGAGACAGCATCTTCCTCGTCGATATTGGCCAGCGCGAGGTGGTAGTACGCGGACGCCCGGTCTGCTGGTGTTGAAGCGGCGTTAGCGGAGGAGGCATTGGCCGCAGGCGCCGCGGAACTTTCAACTGGAGCAGCAGGAGTGCCCGTGCCCGCCGGAGGCTGGGCTGGCTTGTCTTGTGCACGAGCCGAGGGCGCTGGAAGAAGTACCAGGGATGCGGCGGCAATTGAAAGCCAGAAAGGCAAGGTATTAGAGTTTTTTCTCATCATCCAGAAGATTCCGCGCCTTGCAAGCCGGGTGACGGGAGGAGACCCGTGCCGGAGGCCAGAAAGGCAGCACAGGCAGCCATTAGGAGGAACTCTGCCTACTGTAGAGACGATTTTACCCGGTAATAGTCGCGGCGGAATGACTGAATGCGGGATTTTTGGAAAAACGCAGCGCTGCTG
>Ga0302140_10009607_pt1 | contig 11989 bp, 8 predicted proteins | sample I_Bog_E1_1_FD_202095 | JGI IMG/M metagenome (GOLD analysis project Ga0302140, IMG submission 202095) | Peat permafrost microbial communities from Stordalen Mire near Abisko, Sweden - I_Bog_E1_1 | ecosystem: Environmental > Terrestrial > Soil > Wetlands > Peat | place: Sweden: Abisko, Stordalen...
GCTACAGAACCTATAAAGAATATTATTAATATACAAAATAAAGGTAAAGCTAATCACACTATCTTTTGAAATTGAACATTTATATTTAAGTTTAAACTATTTGTTATCATGATAATAATTAATAGTACTGAACTTAAAACTAACTCATAACTAATTAATTGAGCAGTACTTCTTAAAGATCCTAAGAAAGCATATTTACTATTAGCACTTCATCCTGCAAGTAATATACCATAAGTAGCTAAAGATGATACAGCTAACATAAATAGTATACCTAATTCCATATCACCTAAGGATAACCCTGGTCCGTAAGGAATAACAGCATAACCTAATAAAGCAAATATTAATGTTACTATTGGTCCTAAGAAAAATAGTATTAAATTAGCTTGTGTAGGTGCAACATATTCTTTTAAAATTAATTTTAAAGCATCTGCAAAAGCTTGTAATAAACCGTAATAACCTACAGCGTTTGGACCTAATCTTCTTTGCATACTAGCCATAGTTTTTCTTTCTGCCACAGTTACGTATGCTACTACTAATAATGCAGGTAACATTAATAATAGATTTTCAATAATTGAAATAACAGTTATAGGTAAATTCATTTTTCTTGTTACTTTTATGAAAACTAGTAATTTACCTCTTTTCTATTATAAAAAGTTAATAATACACTTTTATAGCACTATGCTACGAAACAAAGATAAACTCTGTCTAATGTATATAATTGTAATCAATTCTTTAATTCTTGTATTAAACTTTAAATAACCTAGATGCAAAAATAGTCAGTAATATTTAATAATTAATAAACTATTTATTATTAAGGGTGATTGTGTAAGCTAAAGCTCGTAGTCCCATCTTAGAGTCGAACTAAGGTCCTAATATTAGAAGTATCATGCTCTTCCATTGAGCTAATGAGACTTGAAATATATTATTTATAACTAGTTTATAAACCATATATAAATAAAGAATATTTCTAATTAAAATTAATTTTAATTATACTTATATAATTTAACTTTGTAAAGGTAAGCTTACAAATGCGTGAGGTTTAGGTGGGCTTGATAGTCCTCATTCTAAACTACTGTAACATCTGTTTAAGTTAGCTTGTAATACGTCAGTATAGAATCCTGGTGTTAATCAAGGGTTTCTACTTGCTACTTTACCTTCTACTAATTGTTTGTAAACAATGTATAAGAATAATCAAGCAGCTATTACACTTACGATAGATCCAACACTACTTATTAAGTTTCATCCTGCAAAAGCATCAGGGTAGTCACCTATTCTTCTAGGCATACCTTGTAAACCTAAGAAGTGTTGTGGGAAGAATGTAAGATTAACTCCTATGAATAACAATCAGAATTGTATTTTAGCTAAAGTTAAGTCGTAATTTAAACCTAACATTTTAGGAATTCAGAAATATCATCCAGCAAACATTGCGAATACTGCACCCATACTTAAAACATAATGGAAGTGAGCAACAACATAGTAAGTATCGTGGAATGCGATATCAAGTGATGCATTAGCTAATACAACACCACTTAATCCTCCAATTGTAAACATGAATACGAAACCTAATGAGAATAACATTGATGGTGTCATTTTTATAGATCCTCCGTAACATGTAGCTAATCATGAGAATATTTTAATTCCTGTAGGTACAGCAATAATCAATGTAGCAGCTGTGAAGTAAGCTCTTGTATCCACATCTAATCCTACTGTATACATGTGATGTGATCACACGATAAATCCTAAGATTCCAATAGACATCATAGCGTAAACCATACCGATATAACCGAATATAGGTTTGCTTGAGTTAGCTGAGATAGTTGTACTAATTATACCGAAACCAGGAATAATTAAAATATAAACTTCCGGATGACCGAAGAATCAGAATAAATGTTGGAATAATATTGGATCTCCACCTCCAGCTACTTCAAAGAATGAAGTGTTGAAATTTCTATCTGTTAATACCATTGTAATACCTCCGGCTAACACAGGTAATGATAATAGTAATAAGATAGCTGTTATAACTACAGCTCACCCGAATAAGGCTAATTTATGTAATCTTATACCTGGTGTTCTCATATTAGCTATTGTAGTTATAAAGTTTACTGCACCTAATAAACTACTTACCCCTGAAAGATGTAAAGCGAATATAGCTAGGTCTACACTAGGTCCACTGTGACTTTGTAATCCTGATAAAGGAGGGTATAAAGTTCAACCTGTACCAGCACCACCTTCTATACATGCAGAGAATATTAATAATACTAAGCTAGGAGGTAATAATCAGAAACTAATATTATTTAATCTAGGGAATGCCATATCAGGACCTCCTATCATTAAAGGCATAAGGAAATTACCAAATCCTCCAATTAAGGCAGGCATAACCATAAAGAATATCATTAATAAAGCGTGAGCTGTAACGATACTGTTGTATAATTGGTTATTTGATATAAATTGAACTCCTGGTCCACTAAGTTCTAGTCTTATTAGTACTGACATTGCTGTTCCTAATAACCCTGAAAATAGAGCAAATATTAAATATAAAGTTCCTATATCTTTAGCGTTAGTTGAATTAAATCATCTTTCCATACCCATAGATATTTCAGATCTTAATTTTAAGTTCATGGTACCTTCTTTTTCTAATTTCAAAATTATGAAATAATAGAGTATTGATATTTAAGTGACATTATTAGTAAATACTAATAATTAAAAGCGAACTTACTATATTTATTGTTCCACTTAAATTTAGACAAATCTTTTCATTACCGTAAAATTATTCATTTATATAGTCCTTTACTATATGATAAAAATTATATTTATACTCTGTCTTAACACTTTAAACTAAATACTGTATTTTATTGACCTTATATCTATATTTATAGATATATTCTATATATGTATATTTTATATAGTAAATTATTTATGAATGTAAGTATTAATAAGATATTTTCATTATTAAGGTACTACCATTTGTAGTAAGATTATGGAGGAATTGAACCTCATACTATTGATTTGCAATCAAAGTGTAAATCCTTTTACATCATAATCTTTTATAGTAATCTTAAAGATTATATAAAATTGTCTTTTACCTCTTTAGGTTTCGTTAAAATCCTAAAACAGGAGTTAATATTATCCAAAAAGAGAGACAAATTAAAATAAGTAGTATTATTTTATGTCACTAAAAGATCTAGCTAATTTTTGCTTTATATTTAAGTTTATTATTTTGCTTTATTATTAACTTGATATAAATCTATTAAAGTATTTTCTATTATACTTACAACAGGCATTATAACTAAGAAGTAAGAGAAATATAGAACTGTACTGATTTGTCCAAATTCTATAAATGGACTTTCAACGTGTTTAGCTCCTAATTGCATTAATATTAAGAAATTTATAACAAATATATAAAACATTATTTTACTTAAAGGTCTGAATTGTAAACCTTTAGTTAAACCTAAATCTACTTTAGGTAATAATAATACTATAACTAAAGCACTAAACATAGCTATAACCCCTAATAATTTATTAGGTATAGATCTCAGTATAGCATAGAATGGTAATAAGTATCATTCTGGTACTATAGCAGCAGGTGTTTGCATAGGATTAGCCATTATATAATTATCACTATCACCTAATACATTAGGCATGAAGAATACGAACATACTTAAAACAAAGAAGAAGATAAATATAGTAATTAAATCTTTAAATAAGTAGTAAGGTGCGAAAGGTATTCTATCATAATATCCTGGTACTCCTAAAGGATTACTTGCTCCAGCTGTATCATGTACTGCTATTAAGTGCATTAATACTAATGCAGCTAATACAAAAGGTAACACGAAGTGTAAAGCAAAGAATCTGTTTAAAGTAGCGTTATTAACAGAGAATCCACCTCAGATGAATTCAACTATATCTTGTCCTATTCATGGTATAGCACTAATTAAATTAGTAATAACTGTAGCACCTCATAATGACATTTGCCCATATGGAAGTACGTATCCTAAGAAAGCTGTTCCTATCATAAGAATAAGAATTACCACACCTATAGTTCAGGCTAAGGTTCTAGGAGCTCTGTAAGATGCGTAGTAGAAACCTCTACCTATGTGTAAGTACACTAAGAAGAAGAAAGCTGAGGCTGTATTACTGTGTAAGTAACGAACTAATCATCCGTTATTTACATCACGCATTATGTGTTCAACAGAATTGAATGCTTCGGCTATACTAGGGTTATAGTGCATAGCTAAAGTTACACCTGTAACTATTTGTATACCTAAACAAAGTCCTAATAAAGAACCGAAATTTCATAAGTAATTTATATTACTTGGTTGTGAATGATCTATTACGTAAGCATTAACTAATTTTAAGAAAGGATGACTTTTTAATAATCTCATAGTAGTTATTTTTAAATTATAGTTAAATTTATTAATACTTATACATAATATAACTTTACATATAAAAGTTTTTTTTAATATATTATGTATATGTATTTTAAAGAATTATATATTTATTTCTAAATATATATACTGCATAGTTTGCAAATTGTAATGTTATTTATGTAATGTAGCTCATATAATATAAGCTAGTAAGTTAATATCTAGTATTCTAAGATAATATAATACTAGATATTAGATGACTTTGTTCTCATTGTCTTTACTTGATATAATATAGTTACTAATACCTATTAAAACTATTATACAAGATACTGTAATAGAATTAACTAAGTCAAAGAATATTGAAACAAAAGTAAATATTGATAAATAGAAACAAACTCCTATTAATATATAAAGAGCGTAATCAGTAACAACTCCCTTGCTTAAACCAGATATTGTTTTACTTGTTTTAGTTAACATTACTCCCATACCATAAGGACCAACTCATTCTATACTACCTTTGTCTAACACTTTAGTTGTTTGACCTCCTATATCTAGAACTGTATTAACTATAAATTTATTATAGAAGAATTCTACTAAGAAACGTTGATTAAAGAAACCAAATACGTAGTATCCTAAGCTAGATAGTTTGAAATTAGTTATGGCACTAGGCATAAATTCTGGGTATATAATAGCTAAAGCCGAAAATGATACTGTGAATACTAAAGGAAGTAATTTAAACAATGTTGGTACAGCAAATTCTGTATCTATTAATATTTCATGCATAGGATGAATAAATATACTATTATCTGTAAAGAATCCTGAACCTAAACCGATAAATATATCTTTAGTTAAAAATCCGAAATATATAGAAAATATGGCTAATATAACTAAAGGTAAGCTTAAGAAGATATCACCTTCATGAGCATTTTTATAATAATTTACAGGTCCATTAGGATTAGCTAAGAATGTTAAGTATATAACTTTCACTGAGTATAATGTAGTGAATATTGCACCTATTACTGCTATAAAGTAAACGTTTATACTACTAAAGCAATACTGACCATAAGCAGATTCTAATATAAAATCTTTACTATAGAACCCTGTCATAAAAGGGAAAGCAACTAAACTAAGACTAGCTATTAATATCACTGTATAAGTTAAAGGTAAGAATGAAACTAATCCTCCATATCTTCTTAAATCTTGATTGTCTGCCACAGCGTGTATTACAGCACCTGCCCCTAAGAATAATAATCCTTTATAGAAAGCATGATTTATTAAGTGGAATATGGCAATATTATAAGAAGATAAACCTATAGCTATAACCATCATACCTAATTGACTCATAGTAGAATAAGCAATAATTTTTTTAATATCTTGTTGGAATAAACCTATAAGAGAACTAAATACTGTTGTGATAGCACCTAATCAAAGACATATTAATAAAACAGTTGAACTATATTCTATTAAAGGAGATGAACGTATTAATAGGTACACTCCTGCTGTAACCATTGTAGCCGCGTGTATTAACGCAGATACAGGTGTAGGACCTTCCATGGCCATAGGTAATCATATGTGAAGACCTACTTGAGAACTTTTAGCCATAGCCCCTATTAATAAACAAATACCTATAATTGTTATAATATTTTCGTTAATATAGGGGGCTACTGAGAATACTATACTATAATCTAAATTACCTAAAGATCATAATACTACAAACATACCCATTGTTAAGAAACAATCCCCTACTCTATTAGTTAAAAATGCAGATAAAGAACTTTGGTTAGCTGCAATTCTAGTGAATCAGAAACTAACTAAAAGATATGAACAAACTCCAACACCTTCTCATCCTACAAACATTAATAGATAATTATTACCTGTTACTAATATAATCATCATAAAAGTAAACAAGCTTAAATAGCTAAAGAATCTTTGATTATGTGGATCATGGCTCATATATCCTATAGAATATAAATGAACTAAAGAACTTATCACTAATACAGGTATTAGCATTGATACTGTTAAACTATCAAATTGAAAGTTTCATGCTATATTAAATGATTCACTATCTAATCATTTAAATAAATTAATAGAAATAGGATTATTATTAAATCCTACTTCAAAGAAGCTAATAATAGCTAATATTGTAGTTGTCATTACACTTAGACAACCTAATATACGACTTCCTGTCACACCGACTTTTCTACCAAAAAACCCGGATACTATAGATCCTAATAAAGGTAATATAATTATACTTAAATACATTATTTATATTCTATTGCGATACTTCCTCTTAGTCTATAAAAAGCTACTAAAATAGCTAAACCGATAGCAGATTCTGCACCAGCAACTACTATAATGTATATAGCATATGTTTGTCCTATTATATCGTCAAGATTAATAGAACTTACCAATATTAAAAATGTTATAGATAATAGCATTATTTCTATAGAAATAAGCATTAATATTATATTTTTTCTATTAAATACGAATCCTAAGATTCCTATTAAAAAAAGTACTAAAGTTAAACTCATATGTTTATTTAATATATATCGAATTGTTCTAAATTGTCACTACATATGTATATACACATACATTAGTATAGACATTAATGACTATACTAGAGGCATCATAGACTCGAACTACGATTATGATGGCCGTAACATCAAGTTTTACCATTAAACTAATACCTCTTTTATCGAATAAATAAATTATTCAGATAAATTTTACATTATAATAAATTAAGCATTATATAATCAATGAACAAATTTGTCTATATTTACAGATTCTATAACTATAGGCATTGAACTATGTAAGATTCCACATATTTCTGAACATTGTCCGTAGAATACTCCTTCTCTATTAATAAATACTGATACTTGATTTAATCTACCAGGATATGCGTCACATTTTATACCTAATGAAGGACAAGCAAAAGAGTGTATAACATCTCCAGATGTTATAACAAATCTAACATGTGTTAATTCAGGAACGATAACTCTGTTATCTACTTCTAACATTCTCAATCCACCATCTTCTAAGTCTGATTCTGGTACTATATATGAATCGAACTCTATAAATTCTTCATTAGAATCTATAAAGTCAGGATATTGGTAACTTCAATATCATTGATGTCCTTCTGCAAGAACTGACATTGAAGGATCATTTACTTCATCCATTAAATATAATAATTTAAATGATGGGAATGCTATAAGTATTAATATAAGAGCTGGTGTTATAGTTCATATTAATTCTATTAAAGTTCCGTGATTTAAGTATTTGTGTGATATAGGTGCTTTAGCTGCAGCAAAGTTTTTTATTATAGAAAATAATATTCATCCTACGGCAAATAAGATCAATACTAAGTAATACATAATATTATCATGTAATTCCACTAAACCTTCCATTTGTGGAGTAGCGCTATCTTGAAAGTATATACCTCAAGCAGTAGGCGCGTCTAAGTATATAAATGTGTTTAATAAATTTTTCATTTAAAATTCAACTATTAAATTTCTAATTATAAATAGAATTGTTTTTTTTTTGTTAGTATAACTAACATCCCTACCCACCCAATCCCTTAAAAATTTACATATAAAAATATGTATAGTAATAAATTTACTTATAACGAAGCAAAACTAAGCAACGTATAATAAAAGTAAAGACATCATTAAAGCGAATAAAGCTGTAGCTTCTGAGAAAGCAAACCCTAATATAGCATAAGAGAATAATTGGTTTTTTAATGAAGGGTTTCTAGCAACACCTAAGATTAAACCTCCGAATACTACTCCTATTCCTACTCCAGCTCCTAAAACTCCAACTGTAGCTAATCCTGCTCCTATTATTTTTGATGATTGTAACATAATATTTTATATAATATTAAAAATATAAATCTCGTAAATTGTTCTGCTTTTTAATTAGAAATAATAATTTCACAAAATAATAAAAGTAAAGAGATCATTAAAGTGAATAAAGCTATATATATATATATATTTATTTATTTTCAATAAATGTGTTTATAAATCTTTTTGATTTATGAAAGTAGTTATAAGATTGTCTACTATCTATTTTTAATGCATTTTTACCTAATTCAAATACAAATCCGGCAGTAATTATACCTATGAATATAAGTACTATGATTAAACCATATACTCCGTTTTCATAACCACTAAGACCAAAAGGATATATTACTAATATTTCTAAGTCTAATAATAGATACACTAAAGCAAAAATAAAGAATTTTACTCCAAATTGAGCTCTATTTTGTCCTAAGAAACTATGAAAACCACATTCAAATATACTATATTTTTCTTGATATGGGTTATGAGGTGCGAATATGAAATTAAGAGCTAAAAATAGTATAGTTATTACAGACACAAGAATAAAAAGAAAAGTTACGCTACTCATTTAATAATTAAATAAGATTTGTACCAATATGGTACCCATGCTTAGCCATTCTTTGTTCATAAATAAAAATAATAAAATTACTAATGTTATAGTAGATATAACAAAAGATATTGGACTTGATATAGCTATATTATTATATTTGAAACTTACATTTTTAATAACTGTTTTATTGTTATCCATTACATTACCTTTTAATACTAAATTTTCTAATAAAGTATTAACTTTATAATCAGGTTTGCTGAAGAACATTTCTTTTATTATACTTAAATAGTATACTGCTCCTATAACACTAGTTAATATAGCAACTAAAGATAAAAATACTAGACCTTTATCTAAAGCTGCACTTAATATCATCTGTTTACCAAAGAATCCTACTAAAGGAGGTACACCAACAAATGAAAATATAGTGATAGCAAAACTTAAAGCTAATATAGGATTTATATAGAAATAACCTTTTAATTGACTTACTAATTGTATAGGAGAATTAGTTTTATCCACCAATTCTTCATGCTCTTTATTATCACTTGTATAGCAATATAAAGAGAAACCTATAGCAATTAATATAACAAATGCATTTAAATTACTAATTGTATATTGTGTTAAATAGAAAATAAATGCTTGAGTAGATTCAATACTAGATATACCTAATGCTAATAATAAGAACCCTACATGAGAGATAGTACTATAAGCAAATAGTCTTTTTATTCTAAACTGAGTTAAACCCACTACTGTTCCCACTATTAATGAAAATAAAGAACTCATTAATAATATAAATGTTCAGCCCATTTCTGAGAAACTATTATTAGTATAATATACTAATTGTAATAATAAAATAAATATAGATATTTTAGCTATTAGAGCTACAAATGCTGTTACTATAGTAGGTATAGCATCATAAACATCAGGAGATCAGAAGTGAAAGGGTGCAGCACTTACCTTAAATAAGAATCCTATAGTAAATATTACTAATGAAAGATTAATATAGTAAGGTTTGTATCATAAATCTGTAGAGCTTATATCACTTATGCTAGTTATAATGTATAAACCATCTAAACTAGTACTACCTGAGTTAGCATATAATAAACCTGTACCTAATAAAATGAAACAAGAACTTAATCCACCTAATAAGAAGTAAATTAAACCTCCTGTAGTAGATAATTCTGAATTTCTATATATAGTACTTAATATGTATAAACCATAACTTTGTAATTCTATTGCCAAGAAAATAGAAACTAAATCATTAGTTGACATTAAGAATATTGCACCTGTTATTATAAATAATAATATTAAAGGATATTCTATTATTTTCAAATGTTCTCCCATTTTATTTATTATTTTTGTATTATAATAAACAAATTTGTATAATAACAAATCTTTCATAGATGAGTATTCAGATACTCATACTTTTCTAGGATAAAAACTAGTTAATGTTAATATTAATATACTTACTATAAATAAGAATATATGAAATATTTGTGTAATATTTGTAACTAACAATAAACCTCCATGTAGACCTATACCTTTGGTTACTACAGTTAAAGAGGATAAATCGTTTAAGATACAATAAATTAAAATAAGCATAGCTATTCTATTATATAGAATAGATATATCACGTCTTATATTAACGGCATTAGAAAGTAAAAGAGCTATAATTGAAATTATTATCATGGTAAAGAATTATATTATATTTAAACCCTGGCTTCGCAGGCCTAGTACGAACTAGTCCTGGGCAAAAGGTAGCCTGAGGAGGGAATCGAACTCTCATCTTTAATGTATGAAATTAAGGTTTTAACCGTTAAACTACTTAGGCTAATGCGGGTGGATACCCCGGCTCGAACGGGGAACTTACTGTGCCACATACAGTTGCTCTACCAATTGAACTATAACCACCTTTTATCTTGGAGTGATTCGAACACTCAATGGTAAATACCAAAAATTTATGACTTACCTATTAGTCTACAAGATATTACTATTTATTATTAACTTAGTAACAGATTATTTCCTATGATAACATTATAAATCCAGGTAAGAAACATTCAACACTTGGCTATACCGCAAACGAAATAATTTTATGTTATCATCTACATCTATTTTCTATTAAATTAAATCAATTAATATTATATTACAGACAGCAAGACTTGAACTTGCATGATAATTAAATCCCTTCGGCCTAAACGAAGTCTGTCTTCCAATTCCAGCATATCTGCTTGTAATAATATATGTAAAACTTATTCATATAATAAAATATATTAATGTGATCAGGAAGGTAAGTACCTGTATATTTTATAGATTATTATCTATTATTATACTATTTATATAGTATAGGACTTGTAGGAATCGAACCTACATTTTAATGATTAAAAGTCATACGCATTCACCATTATACTAAAGTCCCTTTGCCTAAGATGAGACTTGAACTCATAACCAAAGCAACTTCAGCGCTCTGCTCGACCAATTGAGCTTCTCAAGCTTTAATGGAGATACCGAGAATTGAACTCGAACTTCTTACGTGCAAAGTAAGTATTCTACCAAATTGAATTATGTCCCCTTAATATTATATAATTCTTAATATTAAATCTATAGTTTACTATTTGTTTTTAAAAACAAATAATACCTAAATACTATATCCGAAAAAGGACTTGAACCTTCAAGACTAGAAGTCTACAAAGCTTAAGTTTGTTGTGTTTGCCAATTTCACCATTCGGACTTTAGGGCTAAAGTGACTTGAACACTTATAAGTACTGTTATGAGCAGTATGCTTTACCTATTAAGCTATAACCCTTTATATCACTAGTAGATCTAAAACGCGGTTACAGGACTTGCACCCATATCTTTCGGGCATGAACCGAATATGTTCCTATTACACTAACCCGCATAGACTAGGCAGGATTCGAACCTGCGATGGTAGCATCGAAAGAGCTATGTCGTAACCGCTTGACTACTAATCCTAATTAGCCCAATGCAAGTATCGCACTTGCTTCTATTGATTACAAAACAATTGCATTACTTTTATGCTAATCGAGCGTATATTGATATATTTATAAATAGTGAATTATTAAATTAGTACTTTATTCTTTAAAATCTCTAGATTCGTACGGATAAAGCCTATAAATTTCGTAATAGTATATTACGTATATTTAAGAAATATCTTAAGATAAGCTTCGTGCCTATATGCTTTCAGCACTTATCCTTAACCAACTTAGCGTTCCTGCCGTGCTTATGCT
>Ga0302140_10009609_pt1 | contig 11988 bp, 13 predicted proteins | sample I_Bog_E1_1_FD_202095 | JGI IMG/M metagenome (GOLD analysis project Ga0302140, IMG submission 202095) | Peat permafrost microbial communities from Stordalen Mire near Abisko, Sweden - I_Bog_E1_1 | ecosystem: Environmental > Terrestrial > Soil > Wetlands > Peat | place: Sweden: Abisko, Stordalen...
TCACGTGGTTGACGGAGTGAAGCCGCCACCCATTCCCACGACCGCTGCGGAGATGGAGAAATCCTTTGCGGCCGTTGGTGCGCACGCCGCCGCAGCGGGTGGGCCCGCAGGTGCTGCGGCCGGTGGCTCGGTCAGCGCAAAGTCATCCGCCGGCAGTTCATCTGGCCCGGACGAGATTTCCTAGAGCTTCGTATTCCGTCTTCGAGCATCAATTCCTTGCCACTTCTATAAGCTTGCGATTTGCGCGGATCGCCTTTTCGCCCATAGAATGAATCGAAGCCCGATGGCGAATTTTCCGCCACGCGGCAAGGCGAATAGCACCCTCCAACCAGAACGTTTTGCCCGGTTTTCGCCGGAGAGATGGCCGAGTGGCTGAAGGCGCACGCTTGGAAAGCGTGTTTACTCGAAAGGGTAACGTGGGTTCGAATCCCACTCTCTCCGCCAGCAAGTCTTAACTGCAGAGAAATTCTGCCGCTCCTTGCCCCACAATACGCTAAACATGCCCGTATTTCGCGATTGTTCACAGACAAACCGGACTGCGGAGAAAGGACCGCTCGACAGCGACGGCGGTATTTTCTAGGCTTTTCTCTGGAAGGCTCACGCGCAGTCCGGTTTCGAGGAGGGGATAGGGCGAATGCAATGCGATCATGCGTCCGATAGCTCTTGGTCGAAAGAACTGGTTGCACATCGGCAGTCCACTGGCAGGACCGAAGGTTGCAGCGATTCTCTCAGTCGTAGAAGCTTCGCCGGGCACGGGAGGGAGCCGATGCTTCATGGTATCTTGAATTTTGATGAACTCCTCGCGACAGGAACTGCTGCAGTTGCTGGCTTTTAAGTCTTTCCAACTGGGAGATTTCAAATTGTCCGCGGGCGGGCGAAGCGATTACTACATCGACTGCCGGACGACGACGCTGGATGCGAAGGGCGCGAAGTTGACGGGGGAAGTCTTTCTGGACGAAATCCGGCAGCGGGGTTGGAGGGCGCAGGCGGTCGGCGGGCTTACCATGGGCGCCGATCCGATTGTGGTGGCGGTCGCGGTAGTGAGTGGAGAGCTGAACGGCTTTCTGGTCCGCAAGGCGGAGAAGGAACATGGCCGGGGACGGCGCATTGAAGGATTTGCAGCTGCCGGCGCGCGGGTTGTGATTGTGGACGATGTTTGTACGACCGGGGCGTCGACGGTGCAGGCGCTGGAAGCGGCGCGCGCATTTGGGTTTGAAGTGGTGGGCGCGATGTGCCTGGTGGAGCGGGAAGAAGCCGGGGGACGTCCCAGCGTGGAGAAAGCTGCGGCTCCGGCGCCGTTTGTTTCAATTTTTACGGCGGGAGATGTGCGGGCAGAGCATCTTCGGCAAATGGAGGAGACGCGGCCGGTGCAGTTTCCGAGGAACGACTAATTCATGATTCAGACTTTGGAATGGACCGATCAAGGGGTGCGCTTCATCGATCAGACGAAGCTGCCTATGGAAGAGACCTACGTTCTTTGCAAGACCCATGAGCAGGTCGCGGATGTAATCCGCAACATGGTGGTGCGGGGAGCGCCGGCGATTGGAGTGGCTGCCGCCATGGGGATTGCGCTGGGCGTGAAGAATTCCACGGCGGAGACGGTGGGCGAACTGAAGCGAGACCTGGATCAGATTTGCGACGTTATTGGCAAGACTCGGCCGACGGCGGTCAATCTTTTCTGGGCGATCCGGCGTATGCAGGAGAAGTTTGAGAGCGTGCGCATTCGGTCCGTCGCTAAAATACAAGAAGAGCTGGTTGAAGAATCGAAGCGGATGCATGCGGAAGACATCGCTGCCAACCAGGCTATGGGGCGGCATGGCGCAACGCTGATGCCCCGCGAGGGCGGAGTGCTGACCCATTGCAATGCCGGGGCTCTTGCCACGGCTGGATACGGGACCGCACTGGGCGTAATTCGGGCGGCAGTGGAGGCGGGGAAAAAGATTCATGTTTATGCGGATGAGACCCGGCCGTTTCTGCAAGGATCGCGGCTGACCGCCTGGGAACTGATGAAGGACGGCATCCCGACCACGGTGATCTCCGACAACATGGCGGGCGCGATGATGAAGCAAGGGAAGATTGGAGCGATCGTGGTGGGCGCGGATCGCATCGCGGCCAACGGAGACGTCGCGAATAAAATCGGAACTTACACGGTGGCAGTTCTGGCGAAGGAGAATGGGATCCCGTTTTATGTGGCCGCTCCGATCTCGACGATCGACCTGGCTTGTCCGAACGGGGACCGGATTCCGATCGAGCAGCGTAATCCCAGGGAGGTCACGCATATTGCTGGCAAACAGATGGTTCCGGATGGGGTGTCGATCGAGAATCCGGCGTTCGATGTGACCCCTGCGAAATATGTGGCGGCGATTATCACGGAACGCGGGATTGCCCGCGAGCCTTATGGGGAATCATTGTCGAGGATGGCTGGCGCGGAGGTGAGGGTTGGGGTTTAGAAACCGGAGTTTAGGAGATGGGACCGGGGTTGGTGGTTTGCGCGTGCCGAAGGCATTCAAACATTCCCGTTATGGTTCCAATGGGCCATGGGCTTAGGCGGCGGGGTGTGCGAAGATGGGCAGGCTACTGTGCATAGACGCGGCGAACTAATGGCGCCACCTGATGGACCCTAGCGAGGCCGCAGTGCATCTAAGTAATGTGGTGGACTCTGGGCCTGCCAGATCCGATTCGGGAAAGCGCGATTTACCGAAAGGTGAACTGCCGCGCGAAGAAGCGCTGCTGCGGGTTCAAGGATTGAAGAAAGTTTTCCGGTCCGGCGAATCGGATCTGGTGCTCTTTGAGAATCTATCGTTTGAGGTAAAGCGGGGCGAGATGCTCGCCATCGTGGGCGAATCGGGAGCGGGGAAGAGTACCTTGTTGCACATCCTGAGCGCTCTTGATCGGGCTTCGTTGGGTGACGTATACTGCGCGCAATTGAAGCTGAATTCTTTGTCGGCGGATCAGGCGGCGCAGTTTCGCAATCGGGAGGCGGGCTTTGTGTGGCAGTTTCATTATCTGCTGCCGGAATTTACGGCGGCGGAAAATGTGGCGATGCCGCTGATGGTGCGAGGGGTGAGCTGGGCGGAAGCGGCGCCGGAAGCTTCACGCTGGCTGCGTGAGGTGGGGTTGGGACAGCGCGAACATCACCGCTCGGGCGAGCTTTCGGGCGGCGAGCAGCAGCGGGTTGCGTTGGCGCGGGCGCTGATCACTGGTCCGAAGCTGCTTTTGGCGGATGAGCCGACCGGGGACCTGGACGGAGAGACAGCGGAAGCGGTCTTCGAATTGATTGCGCGATTACATCGCGAGCATCAACTTACCTCCCTGATTGCTACACACAATTTATTGTTCGCGCGGCGGTGCCACAGGGTATTGAGACTTCACCGCGGGCGGGTGGAAGAGATCAGACCGGAGTCGTTGCCGGCGTAACGATTTGGAGTAAGGTGTCAGAACAGTTTCCGGCGAAGGAGATTTCAACAGGTTCCTTCGGTAACATTATAGAAACGATTGAATACTTGGGCTCGAAGGGTGGTTGGGAGCATAATAAAAGGGACGGGCAGCAGAATGCAGCTACCAAGCCACTTCGAGCCGGAATCAGGGCAGGTCGAGCAGGAGCCAGTGCCTACTCGGCCGTAACAGGTCTGGGGGAAAGGGCATTATGTTTGAACGTTATACGGAGAAAGCCAGGCGCGTCATATTTTTCGCGCGCTACGAAGCAAGCCAGTTCGGGTCTCCTTACATAGAGACCGAGCACCTGCTACTGGGGCTCCTGCGCGAAGATAAAGCCCTGACCAACCGATTCCTGCGCTCGCACGCCTCGGTGGAATCGATCCGCAAACAGATTGAGGGTCACACCACGATTCGGGAAAAAGTCTCGACCTCTGTGGACCTGCCTTTGAGCAATGAGTGCAAGCGAGTGCTGGCCTATGCCGCGGAAGAGGCGGAGCGGCTATCGCACCGGCACATTGGGACCGAGCATTTGCTTTTGGGTTTGCTCAGAGAAGAGAAGTGCTTTGCCGCGGAGATTCTGCATGAGCGTGGGCTGCGGCTTTCTACCATTCGGGAAGAATTGGCGCGTACCAGTCAGGAAAAGGCGCAGCCGCAGCGGCAGCGCGAGTCTTCCTTGTTGAGTGAATTTTCGCGGGACCTGACGCAGGCCGCGATGGATAGCCAGCTTGATCCCCTGGTTGGCCGCGATGGAGAACTCGAGCGCGTAGTTCAAATTCTCTGCCGCCGCACTAAGAATAATCCTGTGCTGATCGGCGAGCCGGGTGTTGGAAAGACAGCAATCGTGGAAGGACTGGCACAGCGGATTGCCGATGGCGAAGTGCCGTCGTTCCTGGCGGATAAGAGAATTCTGGCTTTGGATCTTTCGTTAATCGTAGCCGGAACCAAATATCGTGGACAGTTCGAAGAGCGGCTGAAGACCATCATGAAAGAGCTGATGGAGTCGCAGAACTCGATCATCTTCATCGATGAGCTGCATACCCTAGTGGGCGCGGGGTCGGCGGAGGGTTCGCTGGATGCGGCGAACATTTTGAAGCCGGCACTTTCGCGCGGCGAGATTCAGTGCATTGGCGCGACTACGCCGGGCGAGTATCGCAAGTCGATTGAGAAGGATCGTTCGCTCGAGCGGCGCTTCCAGGCGGTGAAAGTTCCTCCGCCGAACGAGGCGGATGCGGTGAAGGTGTTGTTCGGGATTAAAGACCGGTACGAGAAATTTCACGCGGTCACTTACACCGACGATGCTATCAATTTTGCGGTCTCGCACTCGAACCGATATATTCCGGATCGCTTCCTGCCCGATAAGGCGATAGATCTTGTGGACGAAGCTGGGGCGCGCGTAAAGCTGCGGCAGACTTCGCAGCCGGAAGAAATTACGGAAGTACAGAAACGGATCAAGTTCATCGTGCACCGCATGGAAAATGCCATCGCGAACCACGAGTTCGAGAAAGCGCGTTTCTACTCGGACGAAGAACGCAAGGAGCGCGAGAATCTGCGCGCGTTGCGCGAGAAATATCATCTGGATGAATCTTCCACGGGCGTCGTAGGCCGCGAAGATATCGAGGATGTGGTTTCGCGCTGGACCGGGGTTCCGATCACTTCGATCAAAGAAGAAGAGACGCAGAAGCTGCTGCGCATCGAAGAAGAGTTGCACAAGCGGATCATCTCGCAGGATAAGTCGATCAGCGCGCTGGCCCGGGCGATCCGGCGTTCGCGCGCAGGATTGAAGAGTCCGAACCGGCCGATTGGTTCCTTCTTGTTCCTTGGTCCGACGGGCGTAGGCAAGACGGAAGTGGCGCGGACGCTGGCGCAGTTTATGTTCGGAACGGAAAAAGCGTTGGTGCGCTTCGATATGTCGGAGTTCATGGAGAAGCATTCGGTTTCGAAGCTCATCGGTTCGCCTCCGGGATATGTGGGATACGAAGAGGGTGGTCAACTGACGGAGCGGGTGAAGCGCGCGCCCTATTCGGTGGTGTTGCTGGATGAAATCGAAAAGGCGCATCCGGATGTGTTCAACATCCTGCTGCAGGTTTTTGAAGACGGCCAGTTAACCGATGGGTTGGGCAACACGGTCGACTTCAAGAATACGATTCTCATCATGACCTCGAACATCGGGGCTCGACACCTGCAGAAGCGCGAAGGGTTCGGCTTCCAGTCGACCGCGGAAGATCAGGTTTCAGGCAAGGTTGAGGAACTGGTGAAGGGCGAAGTCAAGCGTACCTTCAATCCTGAATTTCTGAACCGCTTGGATGAAATCATTCTGTTCCTTGCTCTGAGCGAAGCCGACCTGATTCAGATTCTTGAGCTGATGGTTACGCAGCTCAATCAGAACCTGGCGCAGAAAGCGATCACGGTCACGGTCGCGGATGAGGCGAAGAAGTGGATTCTCAGTCAGACGTTGACCGATCGCTCCTACGGCGCGCGGCCGCTGCGTCGAGCATTGCAGAAATATATTGAAGACCCGCTCTCGGAGGCGCTGATTCAGGGAACGATTACTACGCGTCCGGCATTTATTGAAGTCTTCCTCGAAGACAACAAGCTGTTCTATCGTCCGGTGGATGCAGAGAAAACCGAGGGCGTGCTGTTGTACGAGAACAGTTAGGAAGTTCTTAGCTATCAGCCGTCAGCTTTTGCTGGCGGCTTTTCTTTTGCCCGCGATTTTGCTTAAAGCTTTGCTGTAGTCGCGAATTGTTCCCGGGCGGGATTTGAGATAAATGAACTGGCCTTCGCGGCGAGTGTCCACCAGATTCGCATCGGCCAAAATTTTTAGATGGTGGGAGATGGTGCCCGGCGTGAGTCCGAATTTTTCCACCACCTGCCGGCAAAATATCTCTTTGTTTTTGCGGGCGGCAATTTCTTCGTAAATCTGCAAACGGGTCGGATCGCTCAGAGCCTTCGAAATTTGAGCTAACTCTTTTCTCTCCATGAGCGAATCTCAATGTAGCACGATGGAGCAATAATCTGAAACTATAATAGTTTGACGTTCATCAAACTGTGCGAGTACAGATCGGGCTCGATTGGGCTCGGCGTTGAAAATCAGATTGGAGAGCGTTCATGGCAAGAAGATTCGAAGGAAAGACAGTAGTGGTCACCGGCGGCAACAGCGGCATTGGCTTAGCCACAGCGAAATTATTCCATCAAGAGGGAGCCAAGGTCGCGATTTCAGGGCGAGACCAGAAGACGCTGGATGAAGCGGTTAAAATTATCGGCGACGGCACCCTGGCGGTGAAGGCGGATGTTTCCAAGCTGGCGGACATCGATAAGTTTTACGCGCAAGTAACCGCGAAGTTCGGCAAGATCGACGCAATCTTCGCGAACGCGGGAGTTGCGAAATTTGCACCGGCGGCTGACACCAATGAGCAGTTGTTCGATGAGACCTTTGACATCAACGTGAAAGGGCTATTTTTCACACTGCAGAAGGCGCTGCCGCATCTTAACAACAACGCTGGAATCGTCCTGAACTCCTCTGTGGTAAATTCCAAGGGCAGTCCGGCAACCAGCGTATATTCGGCCAGCAAAGCGGCGGTGCGTTCGTTCGCCCGCACCTTCGCGGCGGAGTTGGTGGACCGGGGGATTCGAGTGAATGTCGTCAGTCCGGGTCCAATCGAGACTCCGATCTTCGGGCGAACCGGGCTGCCGCAGGAGGCGATCGACGATTTCTCGAAGAACATCAAAGCATCGAACCCGATGAAGCGCTTCGGCAAGCCCGATGAGGTGGGTAACGCTGTGCTTTTCCTGGCCAGCAGTGAAGCGTCCTACATCACCGGAGTGGACCTGAATGTGGACGGCGGCGCGGGTCAACTCTGATCTGTGGGGTGGCGAAGTCCTAATATGTCGAGCAAGTGGGATGTTTAATATTTAAGCCGCCAGCAAAAGGCTGGCGGCTTTTTCGTATGTGTCGACTAAACCGATTCGGGATTCGAATGAGAGTCTGGCTAAAATCCGATTGACCCCAAGATAAAACTGTGTTTAGATTTCCAGCACTGCAGGTTGGGTGCCGGGGCCTGCCAATGATCCTGCCAACGAAAATAATTGGGGCGTGCGGAATGAGGACGATGTATGAAGGCCAGTCTGATTTACGCAACTCTGTTCGCCACCATCCTGAGTTTCAGCGCGGGGGCCAGCGCACGAGAGGTTGTCCTGCCCGCCGGTACTCTTCTGCAATGCACCCTGAACGAACCTAACTTTTCTTCAGCCACCGCTGACATTGGGGACCCCGTGGTTTGCCATTTGCGCGGGGTTACTGAATTCGGACAAGAGGCATTTCCGCGCGGAAGTTATCTGGTAGGACATCTGGAATCGGCGAAAGAGCCGGGACATTTTGTCGGCAAAGGCTATCTGCAACTGCAATTTGACCGCATCGGATTGCCCACCGGCGACCTGCCTCTCGAAGCGAAAGTCATCGCGACTCACGGATACAAAGTGGATCGCGAGGGCAAGATCGACGGCAAAGGACATGCGAAGCGCGACGTGGCGGAATGGATGCTGCCGCCACTGTGGCCATGGAAGGTGATCATGTTGCCGGCGCGCGGTCCGCGTCCGCAACTCAAGGGCGAGACTGTGCTGAGCCTGCGGCTGATGGATGACATTCAGGTGCCGCAGGTGGCTAAGAATTACGGAACGGGATACCGCTCGTTCCGTCGACCGCAGAATCAGCCGCGAGATCAATCTTTTGAGCCATCGGAAAATAGCGAGACCAGGCCTGTGCTCTCGCTGCGGGGAAGCGTGGTCACTAACGACGCAGAGGTTTCGGCGTCATTGGAAGTTCCGCAGGCTTCCTACGCGAACTTCGTTTCTCCCGTGCCGTCGGATGCGGCATCTTCGACACCCCTGACGGCATCGGCGGGGCCGGTGTTTGTCTTGAAAACCGGCATGGTGCTCGCCGTAGGAAATTATCAATACCAGGACGCCCGCATCACCTATACATTGGCCCATGGCGGTGGGGGCGTGGTGAGCATGGACGATGTGGACTGGGTTACGACGACCCAGGTTAATAACCAGCGCGGCGTTCACATGACGCTGCACGGCGGGCACATTAATATCGAGACGCAGGGTCTCTGAACTCCGTTTGCGTCGAGAATTCGCTTCAAAGCCGTTGGCGAAAGCCGACGGCTTTGATTCTGGCTGCGTTTCGACAAGGTTAGGGTTTGCTCCAGTCCTCGATTTTCAAACCCTTCACCTTTCGGAAAACGCGATCATGAGTTACCAAGGTTGCGTCCATTGCCAAAGCTTGAGCCGCAATCATGAGATCCATGTTGCCCATGGGTTCTCCCTTTGCTTCGAGCGCGGCGCGGAGCCGCGGATAATACTGGGCCGCTGACGAATCCCACGCCACCACTTCGAGCCTCTTTAGAAACTCTTCGACTATCAGTCCTAGCTTTGCGGCTCGAGGCAGGCGAGCGACGCCGAAGCGGAGTTCTGCTTCGGTGATAAGGAAATTCCCACATCGTGCATAGGCACTCTCATAAGCCGGTCGCGGACGCGTGGAAAAGTTCCTTTGATCACGTAACTGGCAATGTTGGCGTCGAGAAGAAAGTTGATGGGCAATCAGAACAACCGGCGCTTCTGCGGTGGGGTATCCTTGCGTTCGGCAAGAAAGTTCGTTGGCAAGTCGGCGGTCTTTGTGAGATCGAAGAAGTCTTTCCAGGATTCGGGGCGGCGAGATAAAACCACGTCTCCGGTAGCCGGGTCGCGACGAACGAACACCTCCGAGCCATCGAAACGGAATTCGGAAGGCAGGCGCACAGCTTGGCTGCGGCCGTTGCGGAACAGTTTTGCCGTCGCTTGAGGGGTAATCCTTGGCATGGTATAGATTATGAAATATACCAGCATTTCTGTTTGTCAATATTTCGCAGCTTACTGCACTATCACCTTTACCCTCGCGGTAGACCGGCCATAAGCGTTGGTTCCGTTTAGCGTATAAGTGGACGTCTTTGTCGGGATAACAGTAACTGAGTTTCCGCGCACCGCTCCCACCTGCGGAGAAACCACAAAATAAGACGCTCCTGAAACGTTCCAGCTCAACGTTACGGGCTGCCCGGCGGAAACGGTTGTGGGATTGGCAGTGAAGCTGGAAATGACCGGCGCCGGTCCCGTCGGAACGTTATTCGGCGTGTAAAGCGGATCGATCAGAATTACTTCGAACGCCGAAGCCGGAACCTGTTTCAGAGTTCCGAGATCGTTATTGTTCCAGCGATTGTCGGGATCGCCGGTGATAAACATGGAGCTGCCATTATCCGCCATGATCATGCCGTATTTTTTCAGCGCGGCGAGAATGGTTTGCGCCTGCGGCGGGAACGAAGAAATGTCGTACGAAGCCTGCAGCCGCATCCGCATGCCCATGGGCGAGGCGTAAGGGTTGGTCGAATTGCCGGCCCAATGCGAGGCCGGCGGCGTGAATGCTGTCGCGCTGTTTTGCAAGGTAAATCTCAAGGCGTGTTGGATCGCGCCGCTGGCGACCTCGTCATAACGGGCGAGCCCGGCAAATACGGAAAGACCGGCGGCGTCGGCCGAGGTCCAGGTATAGGGGCGCTGCTCGTCGTTCAAGAGATCCCAGACTGCAGCGGAGGCAGCATCCCAACTCCCGTTTTTCTGGGGATACGAACCGTACAGTTCGTATAGCCAGCAGTTATCGCGATCAAGAACCAGTACATGGCGGTCACCGTTGCCGGGATTGGGATCGCCCTCGATGGGTGCATTTTTCGGAATCGGCATGGGGCCGGGGTCGCTTTCCGAACCGTAGGCGGTGTAGTCGATGGCGACGAACGGCGAACCGCTCACCACGTCGTAGGGAATGCCAATGCTTTGGCCGTCATACAGTCCCGCGCCAAAATCGGGATGAAGCGGGGTGGACGAGCCAATGAAATTAATGATGGCGCTCGAGTTGGGATCGACCGGGGCGCTGGAGATATCTTGATTCCAGGCGTTGTCACTGGGAAAGGGGAGGAATCCATTTAGAGCGGCACCGCGGCCGAGACTCATACCGCTGCAGGATTGGCCTTGCGCGTGAGGAAATGCGAAAAGGATCAGCACGAGTATCGAGAGAAGCTGGAAACGTCGCATGGGATCACCTCGGAAGGGAACGATGACGAAGCTTAGCATGATCTTTTCCATCGGCTGACGCTTAGACTTACTCAGAAGTTCATTTTCAGTCGCGAATCGGGACAGGTTCCCGGGGAAGGTCTTTGTGAGGTTTTGCGACGCGATGGAGGTTCACGGAATCTGATTAAGGACGATGCATTCTTGAGGAGGTCCAATGCCGAAGGTTAACCTGGTGGAGAAGTTCGGGAGGATTTCCGACTATTACAAGCCGCACATTGCCGGCGAACTCAACGGGCAGCAAGTGAAGTTGGTGAAGATCGACAGCGCGTTCGTTTTCCATCATCACGATAACGAAGATGAGATGTTCCTGGTGGTGAAAGGGCGCTTCCGCATGGAATTTCTCGACCGGCAGGAGTGGATCGAGGAGGGCGAGTTTATTGTGGTGCCGCGCGGGGTGGAGCATCGCCCGGTGGCCGAGCAAGAATGCTGGATTGTGCTGTTTGAGCCGGCCTCCACGCTGAACACTGGGAATGTGGTGAATGAGCGGACGCTGACTGAACTGCAATATGTGTAGAGACGCCCGGTGGCTCGAAGATCCATCGTGCTCTTGATCGTCGATGGTATGTCTAGTCCAGCTTCGGCTATGATTGATCCAGCATGAAACTTACAGTTTATTCTTCTTCCTGGTGTCCGGATTGCCGCGAAGCCAAACGATTCCTGGCCAAACATAATATTCCCTACACTGAAATTGACATTGAAACCACTCCGGGCGCGGCGGATGAAGTGGTGAAGAGCACCGGCAAACGCGCCATCCCTCAATTCGTGATCGATGGCGAGTGGGTGCAGCCCTATGTGCCCGGCGAAGGTTTTCTCTACGAGGAGATGGCCAAGCGTCTGGGCGTCGGGAAGCCGTAAAAGCGGCGAGACCAGCTTCTCGACACGTGCACCGCACCGCCATCATATCCGCAATCATTGATCTGCCATTCCAGATGACTCTCGCTATCCCCGGTACATCGTCTTCCGTACCGTGGAAAAGCCTTGGTGGACGGGCGAAGATGACCACTCGCAACTCTTATTCGCAACTCTGAAGCGACGGGAATGTGTGTCCCTGCGCGAAGGGTCGGGAGCGCGAGTGCGCCACATTCATGTCCGAACCGGTACGGTCACAGGGATCGAACGAAGTCACTGAGAGCTGGCAGACGACGGTGCAGGCCGTTCTGGGATTTGCGCTGCTCGTCGGCGCAGCCGGGATGTTCTATTACTATGCGCCCGCCACAGCTCTGGGGCCGCAACCGGACGATCTGCAGAAGCAGGTGCACACCCTGACACAGCAGGTGGCGCAACTTGAAAAAGAGCAGGCGATGCCGGCAGTGGTGCTGGGCCGCTACCGCAACTCGATCGGTTACATTTACGGCGTGTATCAGGTTGGCTTCGCGAACCAACCGGCAGCGATCC
>Ga0302140_10009614_pt1 | contig 11985 bp, 13 predicted proteins | sample I_Bog_E1_1_FD_202095 | JGI IMG/M metagenome (GOLD analysis project Ga0302140, IMG submission 202095) | Peat permafrost microbial communities from Stordalen Mire near Abisko, Sweden - I_Bog_E1_1 | ecosystem: Environmental > Terrestrial > Soil > Wetlands > Peat | place: Sweden: Abisko, Stordalen...
TAAGAGACACCAATGCCACGCTCCGTCAAGATCGCTCCAGAAATCGATGCCAAACTTTATGAAGAGCTCGTCTCCGTGGCCAAGGAGAACGGGCAGTCGCAGCGCTTTGTGCTGGAGCGTGCGCTGGAGCACTACTTGCACAACGTGGTCCCTTCGCAACGCATGGTGAGGCCTGAGGTGATGGCCGCCTATCGCCGCTCCAACCAAAAGTATCGTGAACTCTACAAGAAACTCGCCAAGTAAAATGGCCGGGCGCGTCTATCTGACGGTGGCTGAAGCCATCGCCATTCATCATCACCAGATCGATGAATACGGCGGCACGCACGGCCTGCGCGATCAGGGATATCTAGAAGCCGCAGTGTTCCGTCCGCAGACGGGATATTACAACGACCTGAGCGAAGAGGCCGCTGCGCTGTTTGAGTCGCTGGTCAATAATCATGCTTTCATTGACGGCAACAAGCGAGTGGGTTTTGCCGCGATGCACACCTTTCTGTTGATCAATGGATTCGATTTAAATGTGAGCGAAAAGGTCGCTTATCAATTCATGATCAAAGCGATGGAAGATGGCAGGTTCCGATTCGGAGTCATTCACGAATGGATCGCCGCGCATCTCGTGACCAGTCCTGGCTAGATTTTGCGGGATCGAAGTCGCTTTCCGACTTCCTCCTTGCCCGTTTCGGAACGTTATGCACAACATATTTTTTAATTTCGCCTTTTCTTCGCTTCGCTATGAATGTATAATCCGGCCAGATAAGTTTTTATTAATTCAGTTCGGCAGTTCCAAGAGGAGCCACTTCTATGGCGGATGAACGGGCCAAAGCAATTGAGTTGGCGTTTGCGCAAATTGAAAAGCAGTTTGGCAAAGGGTCCATCATGCGGCTGGGGTCGAAGGAAGCGATCGTTCCCATCGCGGTGATCTCCACGGGATCGATCTCATTCGACGCGGCGCTCGGTGTGGGCGGCTTTCCGCGGGGACGGGTCATCGAAGTATTTGGCCCAGAGTCATCCGGCAAGACCACGATCACGTTGCAGGTGATTGCCGAGGCACAAAAGGCGGGCGGGATGGCTGCGTTTGTCGACGCTGAGCACGCGCTCGATCCCGGTTACGCTAAAAAATTAGGCGTGGATGTCGACAACCTGCTGGTCTCGCAACCGGATTACGGCGAGCAGGCGCTCGAAATCACCGAGGCGCTGGTGCGTTCGAACGCCATCGATGTCTTGGTGGTGGATTCTGTGGCGGCGCTCGTGCCTAAAGCCGAACTCGATGGCGAGATGGGAGACAGCCACATGGGCCTGCAGGCCCGACTGATGTCGCAGGCTCTCCGCAAACTGACCGGAACAGTATCCAAGTCGCGGACATGCCTGATCTTCATCAACCAGATTCGCGAGAAGATTGGCGTCATGTTTGGCAATCCGGAAACGACCACCGGGGGAAAAGCCCTGAAATTTTATTCTTCGGTGCGCATCGATATTCGGCGCATTGCGGCAATTAAAGATGGGGACGTCGTCACCGGATCGCGTACCCGTACGAAGATCGTGAAGAATAAAGTCGCGGCGCCGTTTCGCGAGGCCGAGTTCGACATCCTCTACGGCGAAGGCATTTCGCGCGAGGGCGACCTGCTTGACGTCGCAGCCAACAACAACATCCTAGAAAAATCCGGATCGTGGTACAGCTACAAGGGTGAACGCATTGGCCAGGGCCGCGAAAACGCCCGCCAGTTCCTCAAAGACAACAAAGACACCATGGCGAAGCTCGATGCGGAGGTGCGGAAAGCGCTGGGATTGACGGCATCTCCGGCGGCGCCGCAGGCCCCGCCCACGAATGGGTCCGCGCAAACTCCACCGCAAAGTGCGCGAGTCACAACCATGCCGAGCGCAGCTCCTGAACCGGCGAGGGTTCCGGTAGCGGCCAAACGCTAGAGAGTTTTAGTTTTGTCATCCCGAGCGAAGCGAGGGACCTTGGTGTTTGCTTGCGCCGCAACCGATTTGCACTGCAGGCAAGAACCAAGATCCTCGTTTTGCTCGGGATGACAGCTTGGTTGGAGGTCCGGAAATGAGCGAAGAGCGATGCTACTTCGTATATATCATGGCCAATGCCTCCAAAAGGATTTACACCGGCATGACCAACAGCATTCGCCGCCGGGTTCGAGAGCATAAGCAGAAACTGATGCCTGGTTTTGCGACGCAGTACAACATCACCCGCCTCGTTTACTTCGAGAGCTTCGGGGACGTTCGTAATGCGATTGCACGCGAGAAGCGGGTCAAGGCTTGGACACGCTCCAAGCGCCTCGCTCTGGTCGAATCGACGAATCCAAAGTGGGAAGATTTATCGCGAGAGTGGGATCAGCCGCAGAGTTTTCGTTTCGTGCCGAAAATCGCATAAAACCGGGAATCAGGTGCGCTAGACGCAAACCAAGGTCCCTCGCTTCGCTCGGGATGACAAGCCGTACGGGCTCAGGAAGTTTCATTCCCGAATTGCCATCTTCCATCCCGCCCGCATAGAATCTTTATTCAGCCCCGCCTGTTCCTGTGAGGACGATTGAATAAAGGCATCGCGATCTATCCCGGCTCGTTCGATCCCCCGACCAACGGGCATCTCGATCTGATGGAGCGCGGCGCCAAGATTTTTGAGGAGTTGGTGGTCGCCATTCTGCGCAACTCGGAAAAGACGCCGATGTTCAGCGTGGCCGAGCGTCTGGAAATGTTGAAGGCTCTGACGGGACACCTGAAGAACGTCCGTATCGACACCTTTGATGGGTTGATGGTCGAGTACGCGAAGTCGATGGAAGCGGTTTGCATTTTGCGGGGCATCCGCGCGATTAGCGATTATGAGTACGAACTGCAGATGGCTCTGATGAACCGCAAGCTCGAGCCTACGCTGGAGACCGTTTTCATGATGCCCGCCGATAAGTATTCGTACGTTAGCTCGCGGCTGGTGCGCGAAGTGGCGCAGGCCGGCGGTCCGGTAAAAGGGCTGGTTCCAGAAATTGTGGAGCAGAGACTGCGGGATAAAATCGTTTCTTCCAGGCAGCCTGAGCCACGATCTATAGAAATTCCGGCTGGAATCGACCTTGGCGGCAGAAAATTGAATCCCAACGTAACAGCGAAAAGGAAAAAAAAGGCATGACCACTGCAACCACCGAAGCGCTGAAGCTCACTAGCCGCATCAACCGCATTCAGCCTTCCGCGACCATGGCCGTCGTCGCCGAGGCGGATAAGCTGCGCGCGCAGGGCGTTGATGTGGTCGACTTCGGCGCAGGAGAGCCGCACTTCTCCACTCCGCAGCACATCAAAGATGCGGCCATCGCCGCCATTCAAGGTAATTTCACGAAGTACACGGCGGTCCCGGGCACGCCTGAGTTGCGCGACGCGATCGTGCATCGCCACGCCGTAGACTTCGATTCCGACTATCGCCGCGAAGAAGTGATCGCATCCACCGGAGGAAAGCACGCGCTGTTTAACGCCATTCAAGTGCTCGTCGACCACGGCGATGAAGTGATCCTGCCCGTTCCCTACTGGGTTTCGTTCAAGGATATTGTGCGCTACGCGGGCGGCGACTGCGTGCTGCTTGAATCGGACGAGGCGCAAGGTTTCCGCGTCACCGCCGCCATGGTCGCCTCGCTGATCACGCCGCGGACGAAAGTTATTATTTTGAATTCTCCGTCGAACCCCTCGGGGGCGGTCATGAGCGCAGAGGACCTGACGGAAGTTGTCCGCCTGGCGCACGAGCGCGGAATCTGGGTGCTCTCCGATGAGTGCTACGTATACCTGAATTACACGGGCAAGAATTTTTCTGTAGGATCGCTGCGCGAGTTTAAAGAGCGCATCGTGGTGCTGGGCTCGCTTTCAAAAACTTACGCAATGACCGGCTGGCGCCTGGGCTACGCGCTGGGTCCGGCGGCCATTGTGAGCGCGATGTCGAAGCTGCAGAGCCAGTCGACTTCGAACCCCACTTCGATTGTGCAGAAGGCCGCAGTCGCTGCGCTGAAGGGACCGCAAGAGTGTGTCGAGCAAATGCGGCGCGAATACATCACGCTCCGCGACCACGCGGTTGAGGGATTGCGCTCGATCCCGGGCATTACTTGTACGCTGCCGGAGGGTGCTTTCTACGCCTATCCGAACATCTCGGCGTTTCTCGGGCGCTCAAATGTGAAGTCCGCATCCGACGTGGCGGGCAAGTTGCTTCGGGAGGCTCATGTGGCGACCGTGCCGGGCGAAGGCTTCGGCACCGGCGATCACATTCGGGTATCGTACGCGACCTCCAAGGCGGAACTGGATCGCGGACTCGAACGTATGCGGAAGTTTTTCGCTGCGCTGTAAATTTGCGCGATCGTTCATGGACTGATGTTTAGGCTCGGATCAGGCCGTCCGCTGGCGAACGGCCTTTTTCATGTAAGTTATTTTTATGGGAAGGCTCTACCCATTCCTGATGCTTCCGCGCTTCGATCCGCGTCCCTGGGGCACGCGCGACTTGTCGCCGATCTATCCTAATCGTCATTTCGAAGAAAAGATCGGCGAATCCTGGCTCACGGGTGACGATTGCCAAATTGCCAGCGGTCCGCTGACCGGGCAGACACTGGCTCAAGTCACCGAAAAATATCGGCGAGACTTAGTGGGGGATGCAGCCCGCGATCCGCGGCGCTTCCCTCTGCTGCTGAAGTTTCTTTTCCCGCACGAAAAGCTGAGTGTACAGGTTCATCCCGATGACGAGCGGGCCCGTCTCGTTGGCCAGCCTTGGGGCAAGACTGAGTGTTGGTATGTGGCCCACGCCAAGCCCGGAGCGCAAATCGCGTTGGGATTGCAACCGGGCGTCACCGTCGCGCAACTGGAACATGCCATCCGCGAAAATCGCGCCGAGGAACTACTCAACTGGCTCAACGTTTTCAATGGCGACATGGTTTATGTTTCCGGAGGAACTGTACACACCCTGGGGCCGGGCTCGGTGATCGTCGAAACGCAACAGCAGTCGGATACAACCTATCGTTTGTACGATTATGGGCGTCCCCGTGAATTGCATCTGAAGGAAGGCTTGGCGGCAGTAAAAACGAAAGTGGCTTCGGGGAAGACCGTAAGGCCTGCGCCAAAGCAAATCGCTGGAAGCACGAATCGCCAAAGTCCTTTGGTCGCTGCCCCCTACTTTGTAGTGGATATGTTTGAGATGAAAGACGCGCAGGAATTCAGCACTCGCGACGATACCGGCAAAACTTCAGCGCAGATTCTAGTCGCGCTGGAGGGGTGCGGCGTGGTGGAATCGGCCGGAAGCGAGCCGGTTACGCTGGCGAAAGGTGATGCCGTTGTGGTTCCGGCTTCAACGGAAAAGTTTACCGTTCGTCCGCAGTGGACTTTGGAATTTTTGCGATCGCGCGTACCCGGCGCGGCGTTGCCGGAACCAGAAACACGAATGTAGAGAGCGGAAATCGAAACTTGGCAAAAAACTCAAATTTTTATCCCGTAATTCTTGCCGGCGGACGAGGCACGCGCTTCTGGCCCCTGAGCCGCAAGAAGCGCGCCAAACAACTGCTGGCGCTCGATGGCAAGCAAACCATGATCCAGCAGACGGTGGCCCGCCTGCTGCCCGTGGCCCCTGCCAGGCAATTCTGGATTATCACCAACGACGATCTGCGCTCCGCGATTTTGAAGCAGCTTCCAAAATTGCCGAAGGCGCAAGTTCTGGCAGAGCCCATGGGACGCAACACTGCGCCTGCGATCGGCCTCGCCGCGTTTATTCTTCTGCGCGAAAATCCAAATGCGGTCATCGGAATGTTCCCCTCCGACCATGTCATCGCCGATGAAGATGCATATCGCGCGACCATCCAACATGGCGCGGAGCTTGCCGCGGCGGGAGAAAATATAGTTGTCCTCGGCATCCGGCCAAATCGAGCCGAAACCGGCTACGGATACATTGAAGCGGGCGGTTGGTTCAAAGGAGATGCCCTCCGAGTACGCCGTTTCACGGAAAAACCCAACGCAGAAAAAGCTGCAACCTTCGTATCCGCGGGCAATTATTTCTGGAACAGCGGAATGTTTCTTTGGAGCGCCCGCACTTTGGCCAATGCTCTGATCGAACATTTGCCCAAGACCGCTTCCCTGTTGGAAGGAATCGCGGCCACGTACGGCACGAGCAAATTTGCGGCGACCTTCAAAAAGCTTTATCCAAAATGCGAAAACATAAGCGTCGACTACGCTGTGCTGGAGCCGCGATCCGCCAAAGGCGAAGAGGCGGGCAATATCTTTTGTCTGCCCGCCGATTTCGGCTGGAACGACCTCGGATCCTGGACCGCGCTTCACGAACACCACGCTGCGAAATCGGATCCGCCCGAAGGCAACATCATTCGCAGCGCGGGCGTCTTCATCCTGAATTCGCAGGGCAATTACGTGCATGCCCCAGGAAAGTTTGTCGCGACTGTCGGAGTAAGCGATCTGGTGGTGGTGGAGACAGAAGACGCATTACTCATCACCACTCGCCAGCATGCGCAGGATGTAGGTAAGGTAGTTAAGCATCTAGACGAGAAGAAGCTGCACAAACTGACGTAAAGTGGTCGGTGGTCGGTGGCCAGAAGTACCGCCTACTGACCACTAGCCGCTGATCGCTAGCCACTGACCTTCTATGCCTCAAGAAATTAAATTCGGAACCGACGGTTGGCGCGGCATCATTGCCGACGATTTTACCTTTGACAACGTACGCAGCGTGGCCGGCGCCATTGCCTCTTACATCCTGAAATACGAAGATTCACAGCGCGGCGTCTTCGTGGGCTACGACACGCGTTTCGCCTCGCAACGCGCGGCACAGATGGTTGCCGAGGTCATGGCAGCGGCCGGGATTCCGGTCAAGCTAGCGAACGACTATACGCCCACGCCAGCCGTGTCCTTCGCGGTCAAAGACAATAACGCCGCCGGCGGCGTGATGGTCACGTCGAGCCACAATCCGTGGAACTGGAATGGAGTGAAGTTCAAAGGGAAGTTCGGCGGCTCGGCCACCCCCGCCATCATGAAACACATCGAAGAAGAATTGAGGGCCGGAGTGATGCCGCAAGGTTCCAAGGCTGCCCTCGAAGAAGTCGATCTCAAGGCTTCTTACATCGCCGCGGTTTGCAAATTTGCTGACATGGATCTTATCGGCAAGGCCAAGTTCAAAGTTGCAATCGATTCAATGTACGGTTCCGGACGCGGAATTCTTGCCGGAATATTCCGCGATCGCGGAGTGGAGCATATCGCAATCCGGCAGGAAGTGAACCCTCTGTTCCCCAACATTAATCCCGAGCCGATCCAACCGCACATCGCAATGCTGCAAGAAACGGTGGTGCGTGAAAAATGCGATGCTGGACTGGCTACCGACGGCGATGCCGACCGCATCGGAGCGGTGGCCGAGGATGGCAGCTTCGTTGATTCGCACAAAATTTTCTGCGTGCTCTTGCGCTGGCTGGTCGAGCGCAAAAAGTGGCCCGGAGACGTGGTGCGCGCTTTTAACACGACCCGCATGCTCGACCGCATCGCCGCTAAACACGGGCGCAAGCTTTATGAGACGCAAATAGGATTCAAGTACACTGCCGACCTGATGATGGAACATGACATCCTGATTGGCGGCGAGGAATCCGGCGGCATTGGATACTCGCGCTTTCTGCCCGAGCGCGACGGTATTCTCAATTGCCTGTTGCTGGCGAACGTAATGGCCGAGGAAGGCAAGCCCCTGGGCCAACTGGTTGCGGATTTGCAAACTGAATACGGCCCGCACTTCTACGGGCGGCGCGATTTGCACATTGCGGAAGATGTCAAACAGGGTGCGATTCAGCGTGCCCGGGCGGAGAGTACTCAGACTCTCGGACGCTATCGCGTTCTGAAAAAAGAAAATCTCGACGGCATCAAATTTTTTCTGGATGCTCCGACGAACGGCAACGGCGCCGAGGCCTGGATTTTATTCCGGGCCTCGGGAACCGAGCCGCTGCTGAGAGCCTACGCGGAAGCCGCATCGCCGGAGCTAGTGAACGAAATCCTGACAGCCGCGGAGGGTTTTGTGAGGAACTAACAGCCTCGCAACGGCGGCTTACTCTCGCAAAACCTCGCATCGCGCGCTTCGCTAATGCGATACTTCTAATGAGCATGGATATCGCAGAGAGCCCGAACCCGGCACCCGTCGATTCACCTGAGGCGCGCCGTTACAACCGGATCCATCGCTGGCTGGGGCTTGCGGATTTTATGATCGGCGCGGCGTTTCTGCTTGTCCTACTAACTACCGGCGGGACGGGATGGTTGCGCGATATTTCGTTGCGCCGCGGATTCCAGAATTATTCTCTTTCCCTTTTCATTTATTTATTTTTTCTTCTTCTCATCAGCAAAGCGCTCGGCTTTGGTCTCGATTACTACGGATATCGGCTGGAGCGAAGGTTTCAACTCTCCACGCAAAAAGTCCGAGCCTGGCTCTGGGACGAGACCAAAGGCTTTCTCGTAGGACTTATCATGGCGGGCATCGTTGTCGAATTACTCTACTTCATGATTCGCCAGTCGCCGCAGCATTGGTGGATCATCACGTGGGCCCTGTTCATGGTGCTGTTCATCGTTCTGGCCCAGCTCGCTCCGGTCGTGCTCTTCCCTATCTTTTACAAATTCGAACCCCTGGAGAACGAAGACCTGCGCCGCCGGTTGACCCAATTGAGCGAACATGCGGGCACGCGCGTGCGCGGAATTTACCGTTGGAAGTTATCGGAAAAAAGCAAGAAAGCCAATGCCGCTCTCACCGGGCTCGGCAACACTCGGCGAATTATTCTGGCGGATACCCTGCTGGACAATTACGCTCCCGAAGAAATTGAAGCTGTGCTCGCCCATGAACTTGGGCATCACGTTCACCGGCACATTTTGAAAAGTATCCTGGTGCAGGCGGGAATAACGTTGCTCGGCTTCTGGGTGGCGAACTGGGTGCTTCACTACGCGGTCGACCATCACATATTTGAGGAACTTTCCGATTTCGCAAACCTGCCTCTGCTGGCGCTGACTGCGACTGCGCTTTCGCTTCTTCTGATGCCTGCCTTAAACGCTTATTCACGCTACAACGAGCGCCAGGCGGACCGGTACGCGTTCGAATCCATTGCGGATGTGCAGCCCTTTATTTCGTCGATGAACAAGCTGGCAAAGCAGAACCTGGCGGAACGCACGCCGTCCAAATGGATTGAAGTGCTGTTTCATTCCCATCCTGCAATCTCCCGGCGCGTGGCGGCGGCGGAGGCGTGGGGAAAAACGCAAGGTGGAAGCGGCGCGTAGTAATTTCATAGGATTGGCATCCCGGCAGAGCGAGGAACTTGGTTCTCGCGACTGGCGAATAGACTTATTTTCTCACCGTTGTCTCAAGATTTCCGTGACCCGCTGTAAGTCCTGTTCCGTATCCACGCCCACGGAATCGAAAACAGTTTCGCCCACAAAAATATCAATCCCGTTTTCCATGAAGCGGAGTTGCTCCAGGCGCTCGCTCCTTTCGAGAATCGATTCCGGCCGGCTGACAAAAAGATCCAGCGCCGGCCTGCGATATGCATAGAGGCCCAGATGTTTGAAATAACGTGGGCTCGTCTTATCGCGATCGAACGGGATGGTGGCACGGGAAAAATAAAGAGCGCGTCCGTCCGGCGCAGTCACCACTTTCACCGCGTTCGGATTGCCGACTTCGGCGTCTGGGCACGGCGTCTTCACGGTCCCCACCTGGACGTTGGAACGTTGCATTACATCCAGCAAGGCTCCGATCTGCTCCGTCCGAACTAAAGGTTCATCGCCCTGCACGTTGACGTAAACATCGGCTGCAATCGAATTCGAGATTTCGTGTACTCGCTCGGTGCCACTGCGGTGCGCACTTGACGTCATTTGCGCTTTCCAATCGTGACGATGACAGGCTTCCAGAATTTCTTCGGAATCCGTAGCGATGATTACGTCGGAAAGCAGCGGAGAGGATCGCACGGCCTCGTACACCCATCCGACCAACGGCTTTCCGGCAATCTCGCGCAGCATCTTGCGAGGCAGCCGAGTGGAGGCGAGGCGAGCGGGAATGACGGCGATCGTTTTCATTGGAATTGCTTTGACACTCGCACTCTTGGATTTTGCGAACCCAGATTTATCAACTCAGATTTTATCAACTCAGATTGACACGTTTTCGCAGCGGCTCATAGAATAAAAGATTGGATGCGATTCGAGGTTCCGTTCTTTTGTGTCCAAAGCGCGAGAGATACGCAATGCGGGTCTTGCCTCTCGTTGCGTTCCCAACCCAATGGCGGCGTAGCTCAGGTGGCTAGAGCGACGGTCTCATAATCCGTAGGTCCGTGGTTCGAGTCCACGCGCCGCCACCAATCTTCTCAATAACTTGCGACAGATGGGGGGGGGGACCTCCATTCCGCCTGGTTGCGCGGGGGTTGCGGATGGTTGCGGGGTTGTTTGTGGGAGGTCCGTTTCTACGTGGTCAAGGCGGTCCACAAAAGACAAATTTGCACCCGGAATGAGATGCCCGTAGATGTCGATGGTGACCTGAATCGAGCTGTGGCCCATTTGCTCTTTCACGTAAACAATGGAGGCCCCATTTTGCAGTAATAGAGACCCGAAAGTGTGTCGCAGATCGTGAAGGCGAATTCGGCGGATACCTGCCTTGGCCAGAACCGGGAGAAAAAATCGATGGTAGAGATTGTCCGGATCGACAATTGTTCCCTGGGCTGTCTGGAACACAAGGTCTCCAGAAATATCGTTCTTTCCTTCGAGATAGGCTGCCAGCAGCCGTTTGTCTCGAAGTTCTAGGAGGGATCTACGAAGGTCGCGAGACAGATCGACTCTTCTCGCCTTCTTGCTTTTCGTGGTGGTGTATTCACGTCGCACGTAATTGTGCTGCACCAGGATGAACCGGTCGGAACTGAGGTCGTCCGCACCGAGTTGCACGTCTCCCCACTGCAGTGCCACCAGCTCTCCACGGCGAAGGCCAGCTCGCAGCGCCATGAGAAATAGGGGATGATAGTTAGGGCAAATCTCCTCAGCAGCCTTCAAAAACTGCTGGACTTCCTTGCTTGTCAAAGCGGTACCCTTGGTATCAGTGGATTTTGCGGAGCGAGTAAATCGACCCAAGCGGGCTGCAGGGTTAGATTCGATAAGCCCTTCTTCGACGGCGTAGTTGAAGAGTCCGCGGACAACGCATAGCGCGTTACGGATGGTGTTACGCGAAAGCTCTTGGCTGATGAGCTGATTAATCAAGGCTTTGATGTCATCTCGCTTGATTTCATTGATTAACTTCTTTCCGAACATTGGCCGCAAATACTGGCTGAGAACTCCCTCGTAGCCATTCGCCGTCGAAGTCTTGCATTCGATCCGGGCGTAATCTTTCATCCACCCGTCTGCGTATGTGTTGAAGGATGGCTTTTTATCGTCCTCTGCATTCAGAACGCTCAGGTCCCCAAGCGCAAGTTTCGCTTCGAGGAGGCGCTTAACCTGCTCTGCGGTCGCTCGGCTGCCGACGCATTTCGCTTTGCGGCGGCCATGGTAGTTCACGAGCACATACCACTTGGCACCCTTCTTTCGAACTTTTACGCCCATCAATCCGTCCCTTTCACGCCAGCGACCAGTTCATCCACAATACAGCCTATGTCAAGATGCTTAACTTCGTGAGCCTCTAGCCAGCGGTCGAACACGCTGCGGCGAACCAGTATCTTGCCCCCTACGCGCGCGCCGGGCAGAGGGTTGAGTGTCCGATGGATCCACTCGCGCAGCGTTCGCTCCGACACGCAGGCGTATCGTGTCAGTGCTTTTAGGTCCAGCCATTCGGGTTGTTGTTCCAGTACCATGAGAGCTTAGGTTGCTAACCCTCTACTCGATAACGAAACTCGACCTCTTTCTTCAATTCCATTCTAGTGTAGTGCGTCAAGCAGATTGACGTTTATTCAGGGAGCGGCGGGCGCGCTTCACTTTTTCCAGGATATCGGCGGCTCGCGCGGTCCAGATGAATGGTTTCGGGCTTTCGTTGTGACGGTCGAT
>Ga0302140_10009621_pt1 | contig 11981 bp, 14 predicted proteins | sample I_Bog_E1_1_FD_202095 | JGI IMG/M metagenome (GOLD analysis project Ga0302140, IMG submission 202095) | Peat permafrost microbial communities from Stordalen Mire near Abisko, Sweden - I_Bog_E1_1 | ecosystem: Environmental > Terrestrial > Soil > Wetlands > Peat | place: Sweden: Abisko, Stordalen...
TTCTTCGACGCATCAGTAAGGCCGACGACTATGATCTCGAGACCCGAACTCTTGCCAAGTATTTCTTGGAGGTCACCATCATGGATGAGCGATTCGTCGGCAGCCCACCCAGCTATCTTGCTGCTGGTGCTCACTGCTTTGCTCGCCTGATGCTGAAGAAGGGTGACTGGGTATATTTCCTGAACTTCTACTCACAAGCTGTTGCTAACCATTCGTTCCAGACTCCAATCCACGTCTACTACTCTGGTTATACTTGGACCCAGATCCGCCCTCTCGTTTCCATGATGAAGGAATGCTGTGAGAACCCCACTAAGCATCATTCTGCCGTCTACGAGAAATATTGTGATCGTCGGTACAAGCGTGCGTCTCTCTTCGTCCAGGCCGAAATGGGCAAGGGCTTCACACTACCTTCGATGCATGCCTCCCGCCCTTCTCTTCCATCACTTGAGAGCGTTGCTGCCCAAATGCAGTGCGAGGCTCGCGAGTCTTTCAAGCGTATGGTCCAGATGAGTGGATAGGCCATGCAGCCCAGCAAGCTTCCCCACCATTACAACAACACCTTCGCCAACAACCACCAACCACCAACATTTCGATTCTCTGTATATTATTGGACCAGATTTGGCAACACGCCTTCGATTTGGTACACCTACTCTATTATGTTGTGTCCGCCATTACACCTCTGCAACCTCATTAGATCGCGCAGCTTCTACACCGGAGGCTGCGAGTTTTACAGCTATGTGACTTCCTCGCAAACATTCACAATCCCGATTCCACCTGGTCCTCATTCTCGAATTCGTCATTCCTGAGTCGACTCGGCCAATTCGACTCCCCAAAAAACCATCTGCTTTTCGAGCGTAATGATGCCTCATGATAAGACGAGACCACGAACTTCCTTCCACATGCATTGCTCACACCTTACTGTGAGCTTGATGGAGGGGCGAAAAAAATAGACGCTTGGGCTGCTGCTCGTTAATGCTTTGTACTCTCCTTCCACACAAGTAATGGCGTTCCTCTGTTTCTCTGGACTGCATGGCGTTCACGGTCATGAAGGGTAGCCTCTACACACACCTTAGAAGTAGAGACTCTGTGAATACTTCTGCAACTTCATCCGTCTTGACTTTTGCCGTGACTGTGACTGAATTAAGCAGAAAGCAAATCGTAACCGATTTCGTCCTGCCCAATGTCAGGGAACATATTTCACCACTACGAAGTATGATTGGAGCGCTAGTGCTACAATTGGCGCTAACCACTTTAGCTCAAGCCTAGCCGGAGCGCAATAATAATGGACCGACGTCGAATTAAGCTCAAAAGGGGCACCTAAACGAACACGCCCCTGCGAAAATTCGTCCAAGCTCGCATCCCCCGATCTAAACCCGAAATCTATCCCCGAACCCAATTTTGCGCAATCCGAGGCCACTTCGCGCTCTAGCACTCCCCAGACCCTACGCCTTCTTTCCCCAGCTTCGATTACTCCCTAAGACACTCCCTGGAGGCATTTCTACCACCCTTGTATCCATTGGCGCATCCTGCCAGCTTTTCACAACTTGCTTTTTCTTGGATTAGAGGGAGAGTGGGACAGACGGCGGTGTCCGACCCCATTTTTCTTACCCCCAAGAGACGAGGGAGGTTATTGCCGCAAGAAGAGGATTCTTCACCGCTGCTGTTCGCCTGCCAGTTTCCTGGAGAAGAGTTGAAGGCCACGAGAACGCGTTGAAGGTTGGTTGAAGATGGCTGATGTGACGAAGGTCAAGGAGGTGGTGAAGGAGTCTTTGCTTGGCTCCGAGCTACCTTCAGACGTCCAGCTATCAGCGCAGTCCAAGGCGACGTTCGACAAGAATGCGCGGAAGGATGAGAAGAGTGGAGAGCTGTTTATGGGCGAGGAGGAGTTCATCAATGCCATTGCGCCTGAGGGCGAGGATTATGTGAGATGTTTTCGAATACCCTTGTTTGCTACCTTTTTTGAGCCATTGACTAATGATTTCATGGCGGGAGTAGCATAAGATCAAGCGCGAACAATATGCAATCCTCTTTAGAGTCGCCGATCGAAGGAATACCGGGAAGATCAATCTGTTTGATTGGGGAACGTTCGAAAACCTCCTGGCGAAACCGGATGCCGAGTACGAGATCGCGTTCCGGTTATTCGACGTCGAGGGTACGGGGACAGTCAAGTACGATGATCTGAAGAAGCTGTATGAGATTAACAAGGGCCCGGATAGCATACCGTTTGACTGGAACTGCGAGTGGGCGACCTTGTACAGCGGTGGGAAGAAGCGGAGACACGACTTGACATACCCACAATTCACACAGATGCTGCGAGGCCTGCAAGGAGAGCGGATAAGACAGGCGTTCCACCACTTCGATAAGGACGGCGACGGATATATCGAGCCCGAGGACTTCCAGCGCATCATCCTCGAAACCGCTAGACACAAGCTCTCTGACCATCTCCTCGAGAACCTCCACACCCTCTGCAACATCTCCACCGGCAGCAAGATCTCATATGCAAATGTCCGCGCTTTCCAGAATATGATCCGGGAGATGGATCTGGTGGAGATGATTATTCGACAAGCTACAATGCACAGCACAGATGGCAAGATCACACGCACCGATTTCCTGAACGAAGCAGCGCGCATCACTCGTTTCTCCCTCTTCACGCCTATGGAAGCCGATATCCTCTTCCACTTCGCCAGTCTCGATGAGCCATCAGGACGTCTTGGCCTGTCAGACTTCGCAAAGGTGCTCGATGCTTCGTGGCGCAACCCCCTCTACAATGCATACAGCGATGTAGCTACAAAAGCCAAAACCAGAACCCAACATGTGCTTCACAGTATTCTCGAATCAGCACATCACTTCGCCCTCGGCTCTCTAGCGGGAGCTTTTGGGGCTTTCATGGTGTACCCCATTGATCTGGTCAAGACGCGAATGCAGAATCAGCGATCATCTCGAGTAGGAGAAATGCTGTACAAGAACTCCTTAGACTGCGCGAAGAAAGTTATCCGAAACGAAGGATTCAAAGGTCTCTATTCAGGCGTGTTGCCACAACTCGTTGGTGTAGCACCCGAGAAAGCTATCAAATTGACAGTCAACGATCTCGTCCGAGGTCACTTCTCCAGTCCCGATGGCAAGATCTGGATTCCCCACGAAATCCTCGCAGGTGGATCTGCCGGGGCCTGCCAAGTCGTACGTCTCCCCCTCCATCTCCTGACCCAACTAACAACCTAGATCTTCACCAACCCACTCGAGATCGTGAAAATCCGCCTACAAGTACAAGGAGAAGTAGCCAAGAACGTAGAAGGCGCGCCACGACGCTCCGCAATGTGGATCGTGCGTAACTTAGGTCTCGTCGGGCTCTACAAAGGCGCCTCCGCCTGCCTGCTGCGCGACGTGCCTTTCTCCGCCATCTACTTCCCAACCTACAACCACCTAAAGCGCGACTACTTCGGGGAGTCACAAACCAAGAAGCTCGGGATCCTACAACTCCTAACCGCAGGTGCTATCGCCGGCATGCCAGCCGCATACCTCACCACGCCCTGCGACGTCATTAAAACCCGTCTGCAAGTCGAGGCTCGCAAGGGCGACACGAGTTACACGTCTTTAAGGCACTGCGCCCGCACAATCTGGCAAGAAGAAGGGTTCCGCGCTTTCTTCAAAGGCGGGCCAGCGCGGATCTTGCGCTCGTCGCCGCAGTTCGGCTTCACGCTCGCTGCGTACGAGGTCCTGGGGAACCTGCTCCCGCTCCCGGGCTCGGCGCAGGAGGAGAATGCGAAGCATATGGGTGTGGGTGCTCTCCCTAGTGGTGCCGGGCTCCAGGGCCAGGAGGGACCTTTGAGCTATTTGAGGAGTAGGAATGCGTTGAAGATTATTCTTGATCTTGATGGCGGGTTTGGGAGGATGAGTAAGGAGGGGTGGAAGGCTTTGCCGAGGGTTATGGGTGGTGGGGGGCAGTAGGGGGCGAGTTTACGAGCCCGAAATGCGAGGCGAGTTAGAGCTTGAGCTTGTGAGGCGAGCTTGAGGGGGCATAGAGTAGAGGGATTCTGCATGCAGTGGCGTTACGGAGTCCTTGAAATTACCACTCTTCTTTGCTTGAAAAGATATGAAGATAGGGATGGTAGAGGCGAGAGAGTGGAGAAGAGAGGGAGACAGAAGAGGTGTATGAGCACGAAGAAACGGAATGGATAGAATGTACTTTAGGCATCGCATGCTTGTATACTCGAACATGTTGTTGATCTCAGGCGCGGCTTTTGATTAAGTGAGGTGTGGTTGTGAGTCTGTCACGTGAGAATAAGATGTCTGTCATTTTGTTTGAGAGCTTCACGGTTTTTGCAGGGGATGAGTTTTGTTTTGTGCTTTATTTGCGATTTTGTGTACGAGGAGGGAGAACGAAGTGTTCACTCCTTATGGCCTTCTGTGGAAGACGCTGCTATGAATCAGATACTGAGAGAATGTGGCATTTCATCCCATCCCATATCTCTTCCACAGCCAGATGCGGGTTTGTGGAAGGAACTACCATATACCTTGAGACATTTGAAAAAATTTGCATCTCGGATTCTCAACCCAGTCGACGATATGGCTCAGCATCATATCTCGAGTAGACCGAGAGAACTGCAGTGCATACCTTTAGATGTGTCTCCATATTTCAAGGCGGCTGCGTGGAAAAAGTTGCGATGCATCCCAGCATTATTCACCGATCTGCAACTTATAAATTTGCGCCCTTTCGGTGAGTGCACCTCGAGACCCATTAGCAAGTGGATATCAGAACTCAAGTGTATCGTGTCGTGGCCGAGCAAGCCCAGGTGATCATAGCTTGAGTCTGCTCCGGGCTCATTCTTCGGATGGAACGGAGAGAACTCAGGCCGTTCGGAAGATCGTAAGGCTCGAGCTTTGGCTCATCAGCGGTCCAGTCAATCATCTCGTCGCATTTCCAGAGCTCCAAATCGATGTCACACCCGTAAGCTTCGTCGTCGGCGCGGTCGAAGTCGAAAAGCTCCTTTCTGGCTTTTCGGATCTCGAGGTATTGTTTGTCCATATCATCAACGGCTGTCATGAACCAAGTTTTCCAAGGCAATTCGTTCACCATGTGCTGTTCCATGTCTAGGACTACTTCGGACAACTTCTTCACTAGTACCTCTCTCTCCATAGATTCGTAGAGGAAGTTGAAATGTCGTTGATTTTGTCGTATGGTGAGGCGAGTACTCATAGGTATATCTCGAACGAATGATGCAGCGTATTCTTCGAGAAACACCATACAGGCTGCAAGTAATTCCTTGGTCGGATCACCGAAAGAAGAGAAATCAGGATAGAGGTGAATAAACGACGACTTATTGGCCTTTACAAACTCGGCCATAGCTGCCGATGCCTGAGCGATTCTCCTGTATTGAGGTTCTAGGTAATCGACCACAACTTTTCTTGCTTGCTTGAATACTGCAGCATCATTCTCTTCGCTGGAAATACTGGCCTTTTCTATGTTTTCTTCGACTGGGTGGATGGGAGCCGTTTTGAATGGATTGGACTCAGGGTAAGTTGGCTGCCCACGATTCGCCAGGTTCCTTCTTGCTTCTCCCCACCTAGGTTTCATGTTTCCTCTAAAAGTATTGTTTCTCTCAAAGGCAGTAGCATAGTCGACTAATTGTGCATACATCTTCCACACGTATTCGATGGGAGTATTTCCTTTGACAGTCTCTTCAACTACTTCCCTCAAAATGGGGCTAATGTTGCCGTAGGCGAGGGAGGGATTGTCTTGCCAGGTGCTGTAGGTTGGTAGGTCGCTGCTTCGTGCCTCATCTAACCTCAAAGTGGGAACATTTCGCAATAGTTTCAGGGGCTGTAACACCTCTTTGATGTCATGATACGGGCCGTTGGTGTGCGCAGGAAGTCCTTGATGGACCGTCGGCCCTCGAGGCAGCAAATATACTTTTAGAGATCGAGGAGTGTTTGAGCTCAGGAACTGGCAGAAGTAGGTGAATGGCTTATCACGAGCTTCAGATCTGTCGTCTTTGTTTGTAGTCAGAATGACTTTCCACCTCGTTGCCCTCTTGACCCATGCTCGACCATAAAGTCCAGATGCTTCATTCATGAGCATGTCACAATTTTCTTTGCTGCAGGTGTTGAATATGAGCGAATCGGGCCAAGATTCATTTGTAGCGAAATCGACGATGAATGTGTTGGACTCGTACAGTATGGGCAATGCTTCGTCTAAAGCTTGACGGCATACTCGTAATATCTGTGGCGACAGTTCATATTTTGCTGTTCTCATGGTCTCCGATATTTTCCTTTCCTCCTCTGGTCCCCACCTCGAGAGAAATTTGGTAGTTGATAGATCAAAGTCCACTAGCAGATATTTGTAGATGCGATCTCTAACCTCTCGAGGAGCCTTGTCGAAGAAATAGCAGACCGGTGCAGTCGAAGGGTCATCAACGTCAGGTTGAGTATCTTTCGATCGCAATTCGCCTTCTCGACGTAGCGCTTCATCTCTTGCACGGTTGCTTGCGCAAAGAGCAGCGCGAAGCTCCTCAACGCCCATACTCTCCAGATCTTTGAGTTCCATGGCCTCGGTCGCCGTATTCTTTGTTTCCGTGTCTTTGGTTTCGGAACAGATGGGCCTAGGTCAAGGTGAGCCGTTGACTCGCAACCTCCGTCCAAAGTGTTCTTCGAGGATGATGCACTTACTCCTCAGCTGAATCAAGAGTCTCCTCCTGGATGGGAGGAGATGTCGATGGTGTCTCCATTGGAGAGGCAAGATTTTGTCGTGTTTCAGTCATCGACAGGTGGTTGTTGGAAGGAAGGAAAGAGGTCAGAGGAGGCGGAGGAGGGCGCTATAGGCGAAGCGATATGCCACTCCATGGGTAAATTTTGTATCATTCACCTTTGGGGATGACGTTGTTGGAAGATGAGAGAGATGATGGGATCTGGAGGGACGAATGACGAGTCTAAATTAGAGGTGGTGGCACGAGAAGGAAGGCGCGACTTCCACCTTTGACAAGACAAGTCAACACCACCAACCTTCGAGTTCTTCCTCTCCTTCCTTGCTTCTGCTCGTTGCGAATTCATGTCCCATTGCCTACTTGCTCACCTCATCTTCCGCATTCAAGACTTATCAGAATACGTCGAGACGATCGAAACAACATATATGACACAAGTGTGTGATTTGACATGCCATTTGATTTGCTGCTACAAATATTCCACCTGGCATTGATTATTGTCATTTCCTCCTTTTCTCCTTGGCCATGCTGTTGGGTTTGCCTTCTTCCATTTGGACATTCTCTAGGAAAGCTACCAAGCTTTCTTGGGCTCTTGCCTCTCTTGGCTTCCTCTGGTTCCATGCAGCCTCCAAATCTGATTTGTCCAAGCGGAGGTCCTTTCCCCCTTCAAGCCGCCTGGATGCTTGTTGTCCACTCATCCACATCTTGAGAAACCTCAAGGTCGCCAACGGCAGGTTCCCCAACTACTCGTGGTTTGCTCCAAGTGCCATTTCGTCATGTCTTCCAGCAAAGTCGTGTCGATATTCCTGTTTGCTTTGATGAACACCGTCTCGTACGGATGGATATTCGCCCCATAGTATTTATGGTCGTACAAGATATCCTCCGGATATCCGTTCTTTTCGCAATAGTTTGCAGGCGTGGCAGCTTGGAATGCAGTCATCATGCTGTCTACCTCGTACCCTTGAGACCTCATGAGTTCGGTGATTCCGACCTCGGAATGGACGGCGAGATACAACGTCTCATAGCATTGAGTGAAGCCAACTGGGTCGTCCTTTGTTCCCCAGAAGTCATCAATCGAGGCTGCCTTGGCAAGTGTCGGGTCAAGCAAAACCCCCATGCCAATATCATCTGTGGCGAACAGCATGGACTGCAGGTGTGGTCTAGGTTGGCAGTTGAAAGTTGTTCCCACGAGCTGGAGGCAATTAGTACATCATGTTGACAGCAGGGACTCTCGTACCTTGACGTCCTCGGTGATCCGATCGAGGAACAAGTCTGACCAACAGCTGTTCGAGGCATACGTTGGAAGGAATGGGCCCCGTATGCTCGCATTCAAAGTGATGAACCTCTTGTATTTCTTCCACAGATCATCTTTCATGAGCACTTCTCCAATCGTCCCAAGATCGAAACACTTGTTCTCCCGCTGTATGACTTTGATGTTCTGTTCGTATGGTATAAGCTCCGTCGCGTTGGTCGCTCCATTGAAAACAAAGATGAAGTCTGCTGCGCCATGGACGCCTTTCGCGATGAAGAATTCGAGATTTTGGCGCGCGTTCGGAGATTCCGCATAAGTGTAGATTATGAGTGGTCTCAGGTCGTCTGTGATGGGTATTGTTTCCGTTTCGTCCGAAGTTTCCTCGTCGTCCTGCACAGGAATGACGTCGAGAGAAGCCGTATTGGAGGGAGCTTTGTCAACCGGACTCTGAGCCGAGTGGCCTTGGGTCAGAACATTGCTGAGAGTAACCTACACGTCATCAGCATTGTCGCACACATGAGGAGTTGCATATAATTTACTTGGCCGCCGTGCAGTTGCAAGCTTGACAGGATCCACACCAATACAAGGGTTCCAATGGCGATAATCTTCCAATTGGCGGCAATGCTCGAGTTCAAAATTGCCATGGTTTATAACGAGTGTATGGGCAACATGTCATGACACAAGAGGCGACATGTATATGGAGTCCGCGCACAACGAGGGGTATATTGTAGTCGCGACCGAGAAGATAGAAAGGGTCTCCAGAGATCCTCAAATGATTGTCTCATCCCTGACATTGGTTAGCGCCATGAGGCGTCGGCCGTATACCATATCCAACCAAGTCACATTCCAACAGCGCCAATTCGTGCCCGTGCTGACTCCTTTCCAAGCTCAATCGGGCCAAGCCGTCCGATAGGGAGTCAGCAGGGGTGCGCGTCCTTTGTCAATTATCGAGCTATTCTTGTGGGCCAATGATCAATTCTCCGGTGAACCTGTCAAAATGCTGTGCCCTGTGGAGTGCGGCTCGAAAGATTACGATTGATCGTCTTTACATGCTCTTCGAATACAAAGAAAAAAATGTACACCTCGTTGAAGTCATCATAAACTGAGTGCGGGCCGCTGGAATGTGCTTTTCGTCTTCATGGGTCTCGACTTGGTGATGTTCCACTCCGGGACGAAAAAGAAATATGTGGCTGAATATATTCTGCAAAGGAAAAAGGAGATTTAAGCACGTGCTTTCAGTTCAGCTGTTCCACATTTCATCTAAAAAGGGGACCCCTCCCTACAACCTTGATAAACGCCAATCCCTCCAATTTTGTCCCCTCATGATGCTGGATCGGCCATCTGTCAACTGAATGAGAGTCGGATCTACGATAATTATGAATTGATGTTGATCTTCACTAAGGGAACGATGAGAGGCTAATCGCCTACTCCTCCCTACTTTCCAAAACATACTTTGCATCCCTTCATCTGTTTGAACCCTTGGAACACCTCCAGAACTCCCGACTTATGGGCAGACTGACAAGTTTTGGGACGGAAAATGTTGATACCTTCAATTCCGAACGTGGGGAAAGTCAAGGTCAAGCACTTACTATGGCCAACGTTGTGGACCATCCTCCTCCTTTGGCTCTTGCTCGATGCATTCAAGACTTCCCCGGGAGACACAGCGACGACCTCCAAAGGCAACTCGACCTCCTTCTCGTTCTCCAAAAAACTGCAAGACGTTTTCACCTCGTCCAAAAACTCATCCGCCAAGGAGACAACGACGCTGTTCGGTGACGGCATCACAGCAAATATCAGCACCAGCAACAAAGTCGCCGTGATCATCGAGACCCGCGCGTCAGGAGGCATAATCCCGCTAGTCCTGCATTTCGCAACAGTCCTTGGGCCAGATTGGCCAGTTCTCATCTACACGCCAGCCGAGAACTTCGGGAGCTTCAGCACATCGCATGCGCTCGTCCGCTATATCAAAGCCGGACGCATAGTCGTCCGTCCGCTCGCTGACGGCATCTACTTTCCTTCCTGGGACTCGGTATCGGAGTTCCTGACTGAGAAGTGGATGTGGGAGGACCTCGCACCTGCTGAGCATATCCTCATCTTCCAAGGCGACAGCATTATTTGTGCGAACTCGGTTCGAAGTGTTGAGGACTTCTTCGAATGGGATTTGATTGGTGCTCCGATTGTGCCGATTTATGGACAAGGATATAATGGAGGCCTAAGTTTGAGGAAGAGGTCGACGATGTTGAGGATCGTAGACAAATATGACTGGCATGAAGCAACGGGCATGCGGCCTGAGGACCAGTGGTTCTATGCGAAGTGAGATCCCCATATTCAAGACACTTATTGGGTACAGGAACTAAGATTATTTAGGGCAAAAGAGCTCCAGGAGAAGGACGAGGAGATGGGTATAGAAGACGGGATCAAGCTCCCGTCGATGGAGATTGCAAGGACGTTTGCTGTGGAGACGATAGACTATCCCAATCCTTTGGGACTACAGTAGGTCATCTTTTGAAATGGAGATTTCACGCGCTAACGGTGTTAAGTCAACCTACTAGGTTTCTCAAGAATGATATCTTGGACGATTGGTGTCCGGAATATAAACTGGCGAGGACGGATCGGATTAGTGCTTGATCCGAGATAATTGTCGTCGAATATACCAAGTTGCTTTTGTTCAAACGTTCGTTGACTGAATCATCTCATTCATCTAGCCATCACGGCTCATTCCTAGAGATTTGTATAGATCTTCTTTCTCTGCCAAAGCAGCTCACGGATGGGCCTGACGTAGCCGCTGCAACCTTGAAGACCATCAGGATGTTCCAAATCACCTCCTTCTTAGCAGATACCACACCGCCACGCCAAACCCAGCACATCCCACCATCAACTTCACAACATTCATCGCAACAACTGCATTCAGCCCCTGCACGAATTTCCCCTAATGAGCAACAAAGACACCCCTCTCATTGACCCTCGGAAACTCCCACTCCAGCTGCTCCTTGCCCAAAAACTAACACAACGGCCCCCACCCCTCCTTAACATTAAACTCCAACAACCTCTCCCCCTCCACCACCCTCCTAATCTTCTCATTATGCCTCTCATAAAACTCCTTCCCCTGTTCGGGAAAGCGATGATACATACCCTCGGGATTCAAATGAAACAACTCCGTCATCCTCGCAAACCTACCTTCAGGCAAAAACATTCGCCACACTTTCCGCCAGATCGAAACGTCTTTCAGGATGAGCAGTTCTACGAAGGGCCAGATGGTGTTCATGACGGATTCGTGCCAGATGTCCACGTTGTCCCGTACTATTAGGATTACTTTAGCCGAGGGGTAGGTGGAGAGAAGCTCGTCGGTGAAGGTTAGACACGGGTGGTCAGAGATGGCCATGCAGTGTCCCAGCAGGGCGTCCCAGTCTGAGTGCGACCAGGCGCCTTTGCCTTCCAGTTTATATTCGAGGGCGCGGACCCCTGGTGTTGGTGTTAGAGGGTGTGAACGAGGAGGGGTGGTTCGATTGAAGAAGAAGGAGGGAATGTAAAGGGGAGCAGGCAAGAGTCAAAGAAAAGAGATAATGTTTACAGAGGTCTGCGTCAGGTGGATTCTCAGTCACGACTGAGGTGAAATGGTAGACATCGTGATACCCGAGGTCGATCAGGACTTGCCGGAGAGAGGAAGTGCCGGTGCGGGAGAGGCCCAAGACGAGGATTTCCATGAGCACGGTTCTGAGAGTGTCATTTGGAGCAGAGGGAGTATGGGACTGGAAGCATGGGGAATAAGAGGTATACCTTTTGTGTCCTGTGCGGTCGATGTTCGTGGCGAGACGGCCGGCGACGGGGTCGAAGCCGATAGGCTTCTGGGGTGCTAGGTTGGAAGGGAGGTTTTCCAGTTTCTGAGGCCATGTTGGCAATTGATCTCTATGGTTACAGTAGGCTTTATATGTTTAGAGCTGGGGATGTCTTGAGAAATAGGGAAACTGCAGAAGATGGTAAGGCGTGATACCATGGTGCCAATTACTGCTTACATTTAGTATGCACCTAGCGCA
>Ga0302140_10009622_pt1 | contig 11980 bp, 14 predicted proteins | sample I_Bog_E1_1_FD_202095 | JGI IMG/M metagenome (GOLD analysis project Ga0302140, IMG submission 202095) | Peat permafrost microbial communities from Stordalen Mire near Abisko, Sweden - I_Bog_E1_1 | ecosystem: Environmental > Terrestrial > Soil > Wetlands > Peat | place: Sweden: Abisko, Stordalen...
GGCAATATTGCTGAAAAGCTGATCATGGCTGGCAATATGCACGTGGGCAATATTCGGGGCAGGGCTTATGAACTGCTGGAAAAAACCGAAGTGCCCGTTCAGCGCATGGACGACCGGCCAGGAACCGTTAGCGGCGGTATGCAGCAAAGGGTGCAAATATCAAAAGCGATTGCCAACAACCCGCCATTGTTGTTTTTGGACGAGGTCACTACCGGCCTTGATGTTTCGGTCCAGGCAAAGGTGCTCGACCTTATCCGTGAACTGCAGAATATGCTTGGTATCGCGATGATCGTCGTTTCGCATGACCTTTCGGTTATCCGGATGCTTACCGACAGAACTATCGTGATGAAAAACGGCCGGATAGTAGAAAATGGCCTTACCGACCAGATACTGCAGGACCCACAGCATGAGTATTCACAATTATTAGTCAGCTCACTATTATAAAAAAGACCTATGAACATATTGGAAGTAAATGATCTGAGCAAGATATTCAACCTGCACATCCTGAACGACAAAAGGATCGAAGCACTGAAGCAGATCAATTTTACGATGAAGGAAGGCGAGATCATAGGTCTTACGGGCAAGTCCGGATCCGGAAAATCCAGCCTGATGAAATGTATATACCGCACCTACCTGGCTACTTCCGGTGAGATCATCTATAATTCGCGGGCGGGCAATGTAGATGTCGTAAAAGCCGATGACCACCAGGTTATCGACCTGAGAAAATCGGAGATCACTTATTGCTCGCAATTTTTAAGCGTAATCCCCCGCGTTTCAGCGGTAGATGTCGTTTGCGAAAATTTATTCAGGATAGAAAAAGATAAAAATGCTGCCCGCGGGAAGGCAAAAAATATGCTGGAAATGCTGGGCTTGCCTGTTGAACTTTGGGATGCCTTTCCTGTAACCTTCAGCGGCGGCGAGCAACAGCGCATCAACGTAGCCCGGGCCATCATAGCCGAACCCCGTTTTTTGCTGATCGATGAGCCGACAGCGTCATTGGACGTTAAAACAAAGGATGTTGTGATCGACCTGATACTGGAATTGAAAAAAAATGGTACGTCGGTGCTATGCATTTCGCACGATGAGTACACGCTGGATAGGTTAGTCGATAGGCGCTTACACCTGCAAATGGGTGAGATCGACGCAATAGCGGTAGAATCGAATTAAAAACATTCAATGCAGAGACGTCCCGAACGTTCGGGACGTCTCACGCTGACAGGTAATAAACGCTTCGTCAGGAGACGCAAAATATTGCGTCTCTACGGGCAAAAAATGTAAGGACGCGCTAATAAAATAGTCAAAATGTAGAGACGCAATATTTTGCGTCTCCCAACCATGGCGAGAAGAAAATAAAAAATATAAATGGCCTCATTACTGGTAAATAATGCAACAGTTGTAACGCCCGGAGGGGTGCTGAATAATACATCGGTATTAGTTGAGCACGGTATCATTACTCACATCGCGCCGCAAATTGATGAAAAAACCGCAGCAACTGTCATCAATGGTAACGGGGCGATATTAATGCCTGGGATAATCGATATCCATACGGATGCCATGGACGCTGAGATCGTGCCGAGGTCGGGAGCGGACATCCCTGTGGAAATCGCCTTCAGGGAACTGGAAAGAAAAATGAGTGGCTGCGGTTTTACTACTGTTTTTCATTCCATGCACATTGGTTATAGCAGCGCCGAGTTACATTCCCGCAGTAAATACAGCCGGAACGAGATATTCGAGACGGTTTACAGGGCCTCACAGGGAAATACGCTGATCAATAATAAGATACACCTGCGGTTTGAACTATCGGGCGTAAACGCTTACGATACCTGTTTTGAACTGATGGATAAAGGGTATATCGCCTTATTATCCGTGATGGACCATACCCCGGGGCAAGGCCAGATTACCCGGGAGCAGGCTATTCAACATTTCATGAAAATGGGTAAAACTGAGGCTGAAGCCTGGGAAATGATTGAAAAACACGCGAACCAGCCGATCATTGCCGGTGAAAAATTAGAGGCTTTGATCAAACATGCTCAAAAACTCCATATCCCCGTTGCTTCACATGATGATGACACCGTTGAAAAAGTAGATTACTATCACGGCATTGGTGTTAACATCTGCGAATTCCCCATCAATATGCCAACTGCCCTGCATGCTGTTAAACTGGGCATGCACGTGGTTGGCGGCGCTTCAAACATCCTGCGCGGCGGATCGCTTTCGGGCAATTTGAATATGAAAGATGCCGTGTTACATGGCGCAGTTGATACCCTTTGTTCGGATTACTACCCGCCATCTATTCTGCATTCCGTGTTCAAATTGTATAACGACGAAGCGATGCCTTTACACGATGCGGTTAACCTGGCTACACTCAATCCTGCCAAAGCAGCCGGTATAGCGCATCATACCGGAAGTATAGAGATCGGCAAGGATGCCGACCTGCTACTGGTTAAATTGGTCAATAATATCCCAATGGTCACAAATACTATTGTGCGGGGCCATATCGTTGCACAGGCGAAGTATAAGACCAGGCATGACGAGCATAATGAACGGAATGATAATTTGCATTTAACTCACGAAATATAAACCGGCTATGACTGAAACTGCCATCATCACCGATCTGCCTTTTACCGACTATAATAAACGGCAGCTTTATGAAGTTTCTGCGGAAAGAAACCGGGAACGGGCATTGAATACAAAACCGGCGGGCAATTTTATTTATAAAAATAGTAAATGGCTGCCGCAGGAATATGAAGGGTTTGCTATCGTATCAATGCTAAGTGAAAACGAAGGAAACGAAGCCCTTTTGGGTCGACTTTTATCGATGCAGGAAGAGTTGAAATACAACCTGCAGCCCTGCTACGGTTTCTACCAGTTGCCGTCTGAGAGCTTCCACCAAACCGTTGCGAATACCTTATCTGCGGACCGTTTTAAGCAGCAAATAGTGTATGCAGGGCTTGAAGAAGCCTACCCCGGAATAGTTGAGCAGGCATTTGAGCAAATTCCGCAGGAGGAAGCAAGCGCGCCTTTACAAATGCGGATGATCGGCCTTAGTATTTTTGGTGCAGCCATTGGTATGCTGGGCATATTCGAAGACGAAGAATATTACGATAGAATAACCCGTTTCAGGGCGGGCTTTTATGGCAATAGCGGCCTTGCTGCACTGGATGTGCGTATGACCCGCCCGTTTATTGGCCACGTTACGCTCACCTACATTGAACATAGTCTCAATAAAAATCAAAAAGACCAGTTGGCAACGGTGGTTACCGAGATCAATGAGTCATTGAGCGGCGAAAAGTTGTACTTCAATATTGGCCGCTCCGGCCTGCGCCGTTATCACCACCTGGCGGAGTTTTTGAAACAGGACAATTACCCCGATTTTAAGCTCTAACTCAAAAATCATTCAGCTATGCGATATTTTGAAAATTATCCCCCGGTGACCGAAGAAAAAAAGGAAATGACGTTGGGGAAAGAACCTTTTATACATCCAAGCTGCGTGATCAGGGATAGTACCGTGGGTGCCTGGACAGCTTTATATGCCAACACCTGGCTGGTTGAATCGTCTTTCGGCGACTACAGTTATACAGCTGGCAACGTGCAGATCATTTACTCCGAGGTAGGAAAATATTGCTCGATCGCCAACAGCGTCAGGATAAACCCCGGTAATCATCCGCAATGGCGGGTAACCCAGCACCACATGACCTATCGCCGCAAGCATTATAAGCTCGGCGAAGAGGATGATACCGAATTTTTCCAATGGCGCCGCGATCATCGATGTAAAATTGGCAACGATGTATGGATAGGGCATGGCGCGGTGATTATGCCGGGCGTGAGCATCGGCACAGGGGCCGTGATCGGCTCAGGTGCGGTGGTAACCAAAGACATCGGCCCTTACGAGGTCGCTGTTGGCGTTGCGGCAAAGGTGATCAAAAAACGATTTGACGATGTCACAATAGAAAGATTACTGGCAAGCGAATGGTGGAACTGGGACAGGGAAACCCTTGAAAATAATTTTAACGACCTGCTGAGTGTAGCAGATTTTCTTGAAAAATACTGTTAAAAAGCAAGCCCATGAAAGCCGTCATCAGCATAATAGCCCTGCTCATCTTTTTTACGGCTTCGGGCTGTAAAGATAAGGCGGCATTAAATGATAAGGGTGTTCCGGCCGAGTTGGTTATCGGGGTATTTGGCGGGGAAAACCCGGGGCATACCCAGAAAATTATGGAGGGCATCCGTCAAAGTATGGAAAAAGCCCTGGGCATGCCCGTTAAAATTTTCATCACCAATGATTATACCGCCGTTATTGAGGGCATCCACTCCAAAAAACTGCATATGGGCTACCTGGGGCCATTTTCGTACATATTGGCTGCACAATACCATGACATTGACCCGCTGACTGTGATCGGATTAGACGGCAAGCCATACATGTACTATAGCAATATTTATGTGCGGACCTCATCAGGATTGAACAGCATGGCCGATGTGAAAGCGCATGCCAAAAACTTAACCTTTTGTTTTACCGACCCTGCATCAACATCGGGGCACCTGGTACCAAGGGCATATCTCAATTCGATCGGTCTAAACCCGGACAGCGCCTTTAAGCAAACCGTATTTGCCGGCAGCCACGCGGCGGCCGTGCTGACAGTAGCAGCAGGCAAGATAGATGTAGGCTGCGCGACGGATGAGTATGGTATTGATCTGCTGGTAAACCGGGGCCTGGTAAAAAAAGACGTGCTTAAAGTACTTTGGACTTCGGCCCCTATTGTTGGCAGCCCCATTGTGATCCGCAGAGATATTAATAAAGACTTTGCAAAAAAAATTCAGCAATACTATTTCAATATGTCGAAGCAGCAGCCGGAGGCATTTAAAACTTATATCAAAGCTTATTATGCTTCGGCGCCGGCCGACCTTAACTATGTGGCTATAGATGATTCAAGTTTTAATAGTATCCGGAAAATGGCCGCAGGTTTAAAAGATTTAAAGTTGGTTCATTAACTATGAAAAATAAAAGATGAAAATCCGCATTTTATGCTTAACCCTTGCGCTGGCCTGCTTTAGCCTGGCTGGATGTGACAGCCCCGGTGCTGTTGACAGCAATGGCATGCCTAAGAAATTGGAAATTGCTATTGTGCAGGCAGACAACATCCAGGAACTTAAACAGGTGCGCGTGGAGATAAGCAAATTCCTGGAAAAAAAGTTAGGCATCCCGGTAGAAATGATTTATACAAACGATTATACCGGGGTAATTGAAGCGTTAAAAGCGAAAAAAGTCCATTTGGCAGATATTCCGCCTTTTGCCTATGTAATTGCTACGCGCACCATGAAGCTCGATCCCCTGGTTACTTTTGGCCAAAACGGCAAGCCAATGACCTATACCAGTTCAATCATTGTTAATGGGCACAGCAACCTTAAAAGTATGGCCGATATAAAGGCCCGATCCAAAAATCTGACGCTATGTTTCGTCGATCCGGCCTCCACTTCCGGGCACCTGATACCGAGAGCCTACCTGAATACCATCGGCCTTAACCCCGACAGTGCCTTTAAACAGGTTATTTTCGCGGGGAACCACCTGGCTTCGGTGTTGGCAGTAAAATCCGGTAAGATTGATGTGGGATGTACCACCAGCCTGGTTTTCAATATCATGATCGAAAAAAAAATGATAAATCCCGGGGACGTTCGGGTAGTGTGGACTTCTGACCCAATTGTTGCTCAACCGATTGTGGTGCGCGATGACGTCAATAAGGCTTTTGCTAAAAAGGTCCAGGATGCTTACCTGGCTATCAATACCGAAAGGCCGGACATCTTAAAAAAATTTGTTAAGTTATTTTTAAAGGACACTGCCAAAAGAAGCTACGTGGTGGTTACGGATGCTGATTATGATGACTTGCGAAAGATAGCCGCAGGGGTAAAAGATTTGAAGGACAGCCATTAACTCCATAATATGTTTATGATGAAAACAAAAGTTTTTGTCGCTGCGCTGCTGGCTGCGGCGTTGCTTGTCGGTTGTAAAAACAATGCTGACCTGGACTCGACGGGCGTACCGGGTAAACTTGTTATTGCCGTATATGCCGGCGGCGATAACCCTGAAGCAGTAAAATCTGCCATGGGCAAATTTGGGATATACCTCGAAAAGAAGCTGAATATGCCGGTTGAGCTTGAATTCACTACCGATTACACCGCTGTAATCGAAGCCATTGAAGCAAAAAAGGCGCATATCGCCCACCTGAGTCCATTTTCATATGTACTGGCTTCGCAAAAACATGATATTACGCCGATTGCCACGCTTGGCGAAAATGGTAAGCCCGCGATGTACCACAGTGTCATTTTTACCAATCCGGGTACAGGCATCAACAGCATCAGTGATTTAAAGGCACACGCCAAAAGCCTCACCCTTTGTTTTGCAGATCCTGCATCAACCAGCGGCCATCTCATCCCGAGGGCTTATTTAACTACCATCGGCCTAAACCCCGACAGTGCATTTAAACAAGTCATTTTTGCCGGCAGCCATCCGGCCTCAGTTTTATCGGTCGCTTCAGGAAAGATTGACATCGGTTGCTCAACCATGGAGTATGGCATAGAAAAGTTAGAGCGCGGCGGCGAACTTAAGGCGGGCCAGGTAAAAATACTTTGGGAATCGGACCCGATCGTTTCCAGCCCGATTGTGGCGCGAAACGACCTGAACAAGGATTTTGTAAAAAAGATACAGGGCTTGTACCTCAACCTGGCGAAGGACGCGCCCGACATCTTTGCCGCTTATGTCAAGATATATCACCCTAAACTTAATGGCCTGTCGTACATGACGGTGCAGGATTCGATGTACAACGGGCTGCGCAGGATTGCCGGTGGAATAAAGGACCTTAATGTTGGCCAATAACGGTTTTTAACGGAAAAGGAATATGATTGAAGTAAAGAATTTAACCAAGTCGTTGCCAAACGGCCGGAAGTTGCTGGATGGTATCAGTTTCAAAGTAAAAAAAGGTGAATTCGTGGGAATTTTGGGGCCCAGCGGCGCCGGCAAAACGCTAACGCTGCGCTGCCTTAACGGCTTGCTGAAACCGGATTCAGGTTCGGTGATCATTAAGAGCGAAAATAGCGAACCGCTTGATATTTGCAAGATAGATAAACGAGAATTGCGGCGCGTACGGCAAAAGATCGGCGTTATTTTCCAGGGCTACCACCTGGTAAAACGATTGTCGGCGCTGGAAAATGTGATGATTGGCAAACTAGGCCAGATCAATACTTTCCGGAGTTTATTTTACGGGTTTACCGATGCTGAAGCTGAAGATGCCCTGAAAGCGCTCGACCGGGTAAAAATGTCGCAACTTGCAGGCATGCAAACCGGCAGTCTCAGTGGCGGCGAAATGCAGCGTGTGGCCATAGCGCGGGCCATCTTTCAATCGCCCACTATATTGCTGGCGGATGAACCTATTTCCAACCTGGACCCCAGCAATGCCAAAACGATCATGAAAATGATCAAGCCCCTTTCGGAGCAAATGCCGGTTGTGGGCGTATTTCATCAGCCTGAAATGACGGCGAAATATTGCACACGCGTTATCGCCATTAAGGAAGGCAAGGTGATTTATGACGGCGACCCTAAGCTATCAAACAAGCGCCTGGAAGAAATATATGGCGAGGAACTGGAGCTGATTGAACAGCAGGAACATATGATGCCGTTAACCGCAAAATAAACAGCCATGCGTTTAAAAGAATTCAAATTTAAGCGGTATAGAAAATTTATTTTACCGTCGGTTATTTTATTGGCTGTTACCGAAGGAGCGGCCATAATTTGCGGGGCCACTTTTGACGATCTTTTCGGCGGGCTGGGCAGGGGAGTATTGTTTCTGGGAAACCTGTTTCCTCCAAACTGGGGCGCATTTCCGGAAATGCTTGATCCGGCGCTGAAAACCATCATCATCGCCTTTCTGGGCACTCTCTTCGGTTCCCTGATGTCCATCTTTTTCGCCCTGCTGGCCGCATCCAATCTCGCCAATCCCTGGGTGCGTAATGCCACACGGTTTTTTATAGCGGTAGAAAGGGCAATCCCCGAAGCCGTTATTCTTATTTTGCTGATTGCTGCTTTCGGCCTGGGGGCCATGCCGGGGGTTGTGGCGCTTTCGCTGGGCTGCATCGGTATGCTGGGTAAATTATTGGCCGACGTGATTGAAGGGATCGACCCGCTGCTGATAGAGTCAATGGAATCGGTTGGTGGAAACAAAGCGCAGGTTATTGTGTTCGGCGTCCTCCCTCAAATTCTCCCTAATATCATTTCCTATACACTTTTTCGGTTCGATATCAATATCCGTTTATCGGTTTTGCTGGGAGCTGTGGGCGCCGGCGGGATAGGTTATGAACTGGACTACTCTTTTGGCATGCTGGATTATCATCGGGCCTTTACAGCCATGATCTTCATCATTGTTATCGTATTCGGTACCGAACGGTTGTCTTATTACCTGAGAAAGAAAATCAAAATGGAAGGAGCATTAACGTGAGCGGGTTGGAATACATGCTTCCATCAAAAAAATACAGGCAAAGGATGACCCTGTTGATGATCATCTCAATAGTGGTTGCCCTGGCATGTATATACACCGATTTTAATCCCATTGCTTTTTTTGTTGAATTCCATTACGTACGCGATCTGTTGGGCGAAATGAGTCCCCCAAATTACAGGGTATTAACCGATGATCCGTCTACCGGCATGGCCATCCTCCAAACCTTGTCGATGGCATTCCTGGCCAGCCTTTACGGTGGTGTTATAGCAGTAGTAATAGCCTTCCTGGCGGCGTCTAACACCATGCCCTATAAGGTGGTGCGCGATTTTTTCAGGTTTTTACTGTCACTTCTGCGTGTTATTCCAGCGCTGGCAATTATCCTCATCTTCGTTATAGCGGTGGGGCCAAGCACCTTTGCCGGTATGCTTACGCTGGTTATCGTCACCATTGGCAACTTTGGCAAATTATTTACGGAGATGTTGGAAAATGTCGACAATCCGCCTGGCGAGGCCATTTTTTCGGTCGGCGCGTCGCGCATGCAGGTAATCCGATATTCCATCATACCCCAAATATTGCCTACGCTTATGGCCAATCTTATATTTGCCTTTGACGTAAACATCCGTACAGCTATCAGCCTGGGCATTTTTGGCGGGGGTGGCATTGGATTTAAGTTGCAGCTGGCCAAAAGTGTTTTACATTATAAGGACGTAGCCGCCATCGTGACTTTGATTATAGTACTGGTAACAGGAGTTGAAAAAATATCTAATTATCTGAGGAGAAAAATATTAGGCGAAGGCAAATTGAAGTAAATTAAGCCCTCATTCAGTTTAAAATATATGACCGAGATCAACCACGGCGAATTTGCCGATCCCTGGCGGGGGCCGAAACCCATGACGGAAGCGCCCTGGATACATGAAACGGCCCTGGTAAAAAATAGCCGCATGGGCGCCTGGACGATGGTGGGCCAGCGCTGCGAAGTTTTTCAAAGCGACCTGCTGGATTATGCTTACCTGGTTAAGGATGTGGAAGTTTTTAATGCCGAAGTGGGCAAATTTGCCAATGTAGCTTCGCATGTGCGGATCAATCCCACCAATCATCCCATGTGGCGGGCAACGCTGCATCATTTTACCTATCGCTCCAAATCGCATTTGATGGGAGATGAAGATTATGATGAGCAGGTGGCAAATTGGCGCAATGAGCACCGGGTGATTATCGGCCCGGATGTTTGGATAGGACATGGGGCGATACTAATGCCGGGTGTGTCTGTCGGCACAGGCGCAATTATCGGCTCGGGGTCGGTGGTAACCAAAAATGTGCCCGATTATGCTATTGTTGCAGGCAATCCGGCAAAAATGATCAGGCGCAGGGTAAACGAGGAGACAGAATTGGCTTTAAAACGCATTGCATGGTGGGACTGGGACCGGGAGGGTTTGATCGACGCTTTGCCCGATTTCAGGGCTTTGGATGCAGAGGCTTTTGCAAAAAAGTATGATGTCGGATAAGCTCATCATCCGGCAGGCATTACCGGCTGAATATGTGCTGGTTGCAGATCATTATAAAATTTGCGGTTATGGGGGTGGATTAGCACAAGATGACCGGGTATTCGTGGCTGTCGGTGAGCAAATAGTTGGGGCAGTTAGAATATGTTTCGAAAATGGCGTGGATGTATTGCGGGGCATGTATGTAAAACCCGAATTTCAGCAAAAAGGTATCGGGGCTTCAATGCTTGCCTATCTAAAAGATCACATTGAAATGAACGGATGCTATTGCCTGCCCTATAAACATTTGGAAAGGTTTTACGCCAAAATTGGTTTTGCAGAAATTTCGATACACAACGCGCCAGCGTTTCTGGCGGCGAGACTCGAAAAATACTTAACTGGCGGGAACAGGGAAATAATTATAATGAAAGTCAAAGATGACATTTGAAGAGAGCTATTTCGGGCAAATTCGGGCGCTGACAGGCAGCAGAATGCTTAAAGTACCCGGTATGCGCATCATCATGGAAAATGACGAAGGCGAAATTCTTTTGCAACTCCGGGGCGATTGGCAGACGTGGGGACTTCCATCGGGCTTGCCCGAAGAAAATGAAAATATTTCAGAAACCGTAAAAAGGGAAGTGCTGGAAGAAACCGGTTTAATCGTTAGCGAGTTTTTCCCATGGGGTTTTGCCAGCTCGTTAGAAAGCGAGATATTTATTTACCCCAATGGGGATGTTATTCACAATTATTCATTGGCTTTTTATACCGATCAATGGGAGGGAGAGTTAACAACAGACGGTGACGAAACATTAAAGCTTGGGTTCTTCAATCCTTCCAGCCTGCCGGAAATGATCATTAACCACCGGATCACGATCGAAAAGTTTCTTGAGTTCAGGGCTACCGGCGAATTTCAGCTGTTTTGATCGCCGGCGGCGAATCGCCGGATATTTTCCGCGCTGACCTCAAATTGTTGCGATTTTTCTTTCAATATGAACCCGATTGCCTGGTTTATGTGAATCATCGGCCCGTTTGCACTAAAGCAATTGGTTTCTATTTTTTCGATGCCCTTAAATCGCTTAAATGTCTCTTCAGTGATCATTGCTTTTAAATAGCTTGCCAATTTTTTACCTCTATATTTTGCTATAACTCCAGTCATTTCCTGTTTTGCGACTATTGAATCCGGGTAAACAAGCATTATCGAAAGGCCAGCTAACATCCCTTGCGCATCTGAGAGCATCAACGTCAGCATTTTTACGCCCGTGCTTTTAAAAAGCATCATTTTTTGCTTTACCTTTTCAAGCGTTTCCTCAAAATATTCGCTGCGGTCGTGTCGCGCTATATCGTTCATCAGCACGGTCAGTAAAGCAGCATACTTGTTGTATAGATATTCGGGAACGTATTCATGAATGGCTAATTTTAATTCTCCGGTTTCTATAAACCGGTTTATTTGCCATTCCTTTAACAAACTTGTGTTAAGGTTATTCCCGGACAGTTGGTAAAAGTTTATGGTATTGATGATTTGTCCGTTAAATGACTTTATCATTTTCCGGATCAATGGATTTGCGGTTGATATTCTAAATGATTCAACACGGCTATTGCTTGTTAACCGGGCAATTTCATTTAAGATAGTTTTCGAGAGCGCCACGGATTGCCGGGTCAGGGTGGTTTCCATGCTAACAAAGAGCATTTCATTTCCGGATACATCCTTTTTTGAAAAGGATGTGATGGTCATAACGATTGCATGATCACGGTATATCAGCTTAAATTTTTTGTCTTTGCCTTTTAGGCCCGCTTTTACCCACACCTTAAATTCAACTATTTTTATAGATGATTGGGCAACAAGTTTATTAAATGCAAAGTAGTCTTCCCATGTTTTGTCGTCAGCCTCAAATGGATCAAAATCTTTGATAGTAAACATCATCCATAACTGTCCACTTAAAACAAGCTGAGTGACAGTTGGTTATAATTTAGTTCTTTGACATCTTTGTAGTCTATTCTTTTAAGTAGTTCATTTACAGG
>Ga0302140_10009626_pt1 | contig 11979 bp, 10 predicted proteins | sample I_Bog_E1_1_FD_202095 | JGI IMG/M metagenome (GOLD analysis project Ga0302140, IMG submission 202095) | Peat permafrost microbial communities from Stordalen Mire near Abisko, Sweden - I_Bog_E1_1 | ecosystem: Environmental > Terrestrial > Soil > Wetlands > Peat | place: Sweden: Abisko, Stordalen...
TTTTTTAAAAAAAAAAAATGTCCAAATCAAAATCGAAACCCGCAAGTCCTTCCCCAGAGATCTATTTCCAAAAGTCTTTTTTTCTCTCCTCTTTCTCAAATACAGCAGAATTTCAAAACAAACTCAATTCCTTTCTCATGTATATGGTGGATCTTGAAGAATTGCATTCTCTTGAATCTCGCAAACCTTTTTTCTTCCTTTTGGAAACATTCCTCAACAAACCCGAATTTTTCTCAATCAAAGATCCTGAAATTTCAATAATTTTTGCTAATGTCCTCGCGCAATTAATGAGGCTACTCAATCTTGATTTGAAGCAAAATAATGAGAAAATCTTGAATCTTTTCGGTTATTTGGCCAACACTCTTGATTTAGCATCAAAGAATCTCGATAAAGTGGAAATGACTCAAATTTATTATTATTTTGAGACTTTGGAAACAACCCAGGCCTTTTCAATTCCTTCAAAAGATTTTGGAAGCTTCGGAGAACCTCTTGAAGATTTCCTCCGAATTTTCTTCGAATGTGAGGAAATCTTCATTCAAGAACCTGAAATTCTGAAAAAGACTTTGAACATCCTTTCCGAATATTTCATCAATATAGAAGAATTACAAGAAAAACTATTTTTCCTGATAAATCGGGCCATTCTTGACAAAAAAAATAACCCAAGAACCTTTGATTTAGTGAAAAGTTTGCTTTTGGTAGGAAATTTGCGATTTCGGTTGAATTTCGCACGATATGAAATCGCGCTTTTTCAAGGCAAGCGCATCTTGAAATTAAAGGACTTTTCTATAGCGAAATTGCTCCAAATTCTGCAGAAAATCTTCAAAATTGATGGTGAATTATTGCTGGATTTAGTAAAATATCTCGAATTCGCGATTTTTGACCAAAAATCCGAGATTTCAGAATCTCAAAAGAACCTTTATATAGCCTTTATAGGCCAGATTTCTCAACCAAAAAACTCCAAAGTTTTTGAACTTTTCCCTAAAATTTTCAAAGAATTCATCATAGCGATTAACAAGAAAAGTTTTCAGAAAATCCGCTATGAAATAGCCAAAAACCTGAGGAAATTTCTCCGAAATCATCAAAATGAGGAAAATTTCATCAAGAAAAGCCAGGAAACTCGTGATTTTCTAGAGGAAATTCTAATAGAATTCCTCTTCAATGGAAATGAGAAGGATTGGAGTGTAAAGCTTTATTTATTCAGGAGTTTCGAGGAAGATTGCTTGAAATTTCCTAATGTTTTCTCTGAAAAATTCTTTAAAAATGTCTTCGCGAAAACGATTTCTCAAGGCTTTTTCATCAAGGAAAGGGTTTTTACCTGGTTTTTCGCAATTTATGACCATTTTTGTGTGAATTTATATCGAAAAGGAGTGTTTTCATGGAGAAATTTGGACTTTTCACAGGAAAACGATGATTTCTTTGAATCTGAAAAGACTTCCGCCTTGAAATTCGAGTTTTTATTGCAAGAATTTTTGAATTTAGCCTTCAAATTGCAGAAAAATGAATCAGGATTATTGATTTTTCTCTTCGATTCTCTTTATTTCTCTCGAAATTTCTCTATCAAAGGACTTATCGGCATTCATTATGCAATATTAGAAAAAACATTGAAAGAAGGCTTTTTAATTGATAATAATGAGAAGATTTATCAGAAATTTCTTTATAAAACGTTGGGAATGAATTGGCGTGTTTTCTATGAGAAAATGATGATGTTTGAAAGCGTTTTAATGGAAACATCATGGGATCGAGTGTTAAAATTAAAGGAGAAATTGCCTGGATTAGCGAGAAAAAGGTTTTTGGAGGAAAATACTAAGGAAAATGTAAATTTCCTGGATTTCAAGTTGAAGAAATATTTCAAAGATATTGGAAAAACTGTGGAAAGTCTTGATAAATTACTCATGGAAGATAAAAATGCTTTGGAATTCATTAAGATTTTAAGAAAAGATGAGAATACTGATATAGATCTTTCAACAGAAATTAAGGTTTTTAAAGAATAATATTTATTGATTTCATTTATTTTTTTTATTAAAACAAGGAAAAAGATAACAACATATTAGATTTATCAAAGGATTCGGTATTTGAGAAAAGCCATTTGAATGAAGAAAAAGAAGTATTATAATAATTTTTTTAAAAGCCATTTTTTCATTAATTTTCTATTGAATTTTCGAGGATAAAAATTCTCATTCCAGCCAAAAACACCATAATAAAAAAGAAGAAGCTTTCGATTATTTCCTTCGAAAAATTAAACAAGAAAACGTGCATTTTCTCATGAAAACCTGGTTTTCTCCTGAATTTCTTTGGGATTCAGAAAAAGAACAACAATTGCTCATTGAAATCCAATCTCGAATATCATTTCCTGAACTCAAAACCAGCGATTTTCTCGTGATTTTAGCTGTTTTAGATGTGTTAATCACTTTACGAAAAAGACTAAAAATCATCTATTCTGATCGATTAATTTACGAAATCTATCATATTTTCGAACAAATCCATAAAAGACCCAATTTTTGCTTCATTTCAATCGATTCCCCTGAAAAAGCGCAGATTTTTCTCGATATTTTGAAATCAAAACTATTGAAAATTCTTTCTATTTCGAGACTTAATAAATCGATTCCAAAGGATTTGGATGTTGAAAATATCAAGGATTTTTTCTTAGAAATTTTGCAGGAAAATTGTTTGAAATCCAATCATGCAAAGAATTTATCGATATTGATAATCAATTTAGATGAGCAAACCCCAAGAAAAAACTTCAAGCATTTATTTAGAGATTCTTATCAAGAAATCCTCAATTTTAAAGATGAAAACTCGTTATCTTTATCGAGAAATCTCAAAATACTCAGAGTTTATTGTAAACATTCGCTTTATCAGGAAAAATTGGGCTTTTTCTTGAAAAACACCGATTTTTTTTCTAAAATGCAAAAAAGCCTATTGGATGAGGAAAAACTTGAAAATAAAGGCTTCATAATTTCGGAAATCACGCTTTTAAAACTCGATATTTGTCATATTTTTAACCATTTTCTTTATTTCTCTGACCCAGAATCTGATATATTGGATCTTTATAAATCTAATGAAAAAGCCTGGAAATCGTTATTAATCAAATTAATAACACGAAAAGCTCCGAAAAACGCTGAAATTGAAGGAGGTTTCATTCGAGTTTTGGCTATGAAGTTCTTTTTCATGGCATCTTTAGCGAAAAACAAGGAAATCTCTAAAGAACCTGCGAATTTCATTAGACTTTCTTTAGTTTGTTTCGAGGAAAATATCGAAATAAGGAAAATTCTATTCAATTTCCTGATAAAATTCTCTGCTTATCAAGGGAAAAACCCTGATTTCCCTCTGATTTCTTTGATTTTCTTGTTTTTGTTAGATCCTGATAAGAATCTAGGCTTTTTATGTAGGAATTTATTAGAGAAACTGATAATAAATGTGAGGAATCGAGTGAGGAAAAACATGAAAAAGCTGTTAAATAAAGAGAAAATCGCTGAGAACTCAGTAGAATATTCCCTAGTTTATCTCATAGCAATATTTCTTAATAACCCGTTCTTTATTGATAAAGATAAAAGAATTAATTTCACGATAATTTTCCGTTTTCTTAATGAATTTATGAAATTATTCGAAGAAAATAAGGAAAAAATAGAATCGAATGAAATTTCAACCAATTTCGCTTTTGAAGTTATTATTAGAAGTCTTGAAAATCATTATCAACCGAAGGAATTCATTGATATTTCTAATAATAAATTAAGCTTCTATAATCTGAGGGGAATAAAAAGGAATGAGGATTCTGATAAAAAAGGCGATTTCAAGGAAAATTATAAGATTTTCCTTGAAATTCTAAATGATTTCATTGGGAAAAAACTCAAAGGCTTTGGAATGGAGAAAAACAAGGAGGAAGTTGAAATCGATAATGACTTCTTCATGAAAAATCAAGAAAAATTAGAGAAAAAACCAGGATTGCAGAGTTTTAAGAAGGATATCGAGGCGTTTATGGAAAAAATCGAAAGCAAGAAAAGCTCGAAATTGAAGAATTCAGCGAATTTTGTGAAGAAAAAACCTGAGAAATCGAAGAAAAAACGAGAGAAAAAGGATGGAAACGCTAATAAAAAGCAAACGAAATTATCTTGATTTATGTTATAAAAACAACTTTTTAAATATTATTATTCTTTATTGAATTTTTGAAGAAATGCTCATTTAAACTCACGGCGTCAACTGCGATACTAAAGTCTTTATTCGCAGGAATCACCTTAAATTCTTTAGCCCCTGTATCATATCGATAATAATTCACAACCATGTTTTTCTCTATAATTCCAGGTAAATTGCCTCTTCCAATCAATTTCGATACCTCATGTTTCATCGGGTCATAAGTATAAAGTCCTTTAAAATCCTAAGAAAATCGAATAATCGAATAAAAATGTTGTTTTTTTTGTCTCAAATTTTACTTGTCTTCCTAAATTTCCTTTGAAAATCACCAGCAAATTTCCTGTGTTTTCAAATTTCGTAAGCTCCGCGATTTTAGATAAAACAGCTTCTCTTTCCTTTTTATTCGGCTCACCTGCCAAACAAACATTGGCTATCGCATTACGAATTAATTGGGAATTCGTGGATTTCGTGAACTTTTGCCCTGAAATCGTCTTTTTAATGGAATTTTTCGGAGTTTGGCTTAAATTAGAGACTTTTTTCTCTTCAGGAGGATTTATAATAGAAGGCTTCTTCATAACTTTTGATATAATATTTTTAGTTTTATCGCTTTTTTCATTATTTTCACTACTTTTTTCAATTTTTTCTTCATTTTTCATTAATTTCGGTTGATTCACAATTTGGCTTTTCGCCTTCACGAGTTTTTTCTCTCCATTTTTATTCACAAAATCCTCTTTTTTCTCTGTTGTGAAATTCTCTTCCTTCAAAGAAAACGAGCTTCCCAATGAATTCCTCATTTTCGAGGTTTTCTCAAGACTTTTCTTCGGAGTTTCGCTTTTCCTATTAATTCTATTAATCCGATTAATGGAATTATTAGGGCTTTCCTTATAATTTTCCTTATTTTTTGGTTCTCCTCCGAATTTCGCTGTTTCTTGCAAATTTTGTTGTGTTTTCCGTCTTTCTAATAATTCCTCAAGCTTTTTCTGCTTTTTCTTTTCCAATGTCCTTAATTTCTTCTCATCTTCAACCACATCGATTTGGAAAGTGATATAATTCTCGTTTTTCTGCTGATTTTCTAAAGAAACTTCACGCGTTTTCTCAGGAATTTCGGCTTTTTCATTGAAATTGATAGAGGAATGAACCAAATCCTTTTTCTCATATGAACTTTTGATCATTTCTCTTGATTTTTCAATGGATTTTTCAAAGGATTCATCTTCAGAATAATCCATATCATGATTTTCTTCGATTTGAGCCAGTTTTTCAGGTAAAAGCTCATTTTCATTAGAAACTTTCTCTTCTTCAGGCTCAAATTCATCTTCATAATCTTGGATTTCCTTTAAATATAGATCTTCATCAGGGAAATTCTCTATTTTTTGGGAGTTTTCTGAGGGTTTTGAATGGATTTCCTCATTGGAAAGTTCCTTTTTCTTTAATTTTTCCAAGGGAATCAGAAAAGTCTGTGGTTTTTCATCATTTTTTAAAGTTTCTTGGTTTTCTAAGCTATTTTCAATAGGAATGATCATATTTTCTGATATTTTCTTAGGGATTTCCAAATTTTCCTCTATTTCTATGTTTTCCTCGATTTTTTCATTAGAAACTATTGGATTTGGTTGTAAATTTGATGATAAATCTATGTTTTTTTCGGGAAAATTAGCAGTTTCATGGAAAAAAGCTTTGAAATCTTGATTGGCTTTGAATTTGGCTTCATATGCCATAACAGTTTCCTTTAATTTGAACTTTTTAATAATAAATGGTTTTTTCTCATTCACCAATTTCATAACCTTTTGGCTTTTCACAGGATCGAGTTCAAGATCAGGAAAACAAGGAGTTTGATAATTCGCATCATTAAAAAATTGCTTTTCTGAGGCTTTATTTTCATCAAATAATGGCTTTTGTTCAGAATTAAAGTCATTTTCTCCTTTGTTTTCTTCAAATTCCTGAGGTTTCTTTATGATTTTTTCCCCAAAAAATCGATCTTTTTCTTCTTTGTCGAAATTTTCTTCATTTATTTTAGATTCCTCAAAATCCTTCTCCTTTTCTATTTTTCCTTCTTTAGTCATTGCGATTTCTTGTTGCTCATTTTCTAATTTTTCTTTGGGTTTTATGTCTTTTTCCTCATTATTCATTGGAATATTCATTGGGTTATTCATTGGAATATCTATTGGAATATTCATTGGAATATCCATTGAAATATTCATTGGAATATTCATTGGAATATTCATTGGAATATTCATTGGAATATTCATTGGAACATTCATTGGAATATTCATTGGAATATTCAATTGGACTTTATCCGATATCTCATTTTCTAATTTTTCAATAAGAATTTCTCCTTTTTTCTCGAAATCTTCATTATTACCACTTTTCTTTTCTTGTAAAATGTTATTATTATTAATTTTAGATTCCTTTTTCAATTCTTTTTCTCTTTTCTTGGCTTCATTTTTCTGCTTCAACAATAAAGCAGCTTCCTTCCTCCGCCTTTCGATGTTTTCCTCCAATTTCCGCTTATGTTGTTCTATTAGCAAAAACGCCTCTTCCTTTTTTTTTCTAATTTCCTCATTCATAATTTTTAAAAGCTTTTTCAAATTTCCTATTTATTTCAAGTCATTTTTTGTTTAAGGATAAAAACCTAAAAATTATAATATTTTCTAATTTTATATATTAAATAAAATGGGCACCCAATGTTCCTTATGTTTTCCTTTCAAGGCCTCCTCCCGTATAGAAATCGATGTTTTTGATGAAACTTGTTCGGATAACAATGAAAAAGCTGCCAATAACATTAATCATACCATGATTTCTGAGAAAAAGACCCCATTAAACACCATGCCAATTCATGAAAAACATCTGGAAAATTCGATTATAATCGCCCAAGATGGAGATCTTACAAATGTAATACATCGGCCTAAATATGGAAAAGAGGATTTCCAAATCCTGAAGGTTTTTATTAAGAAAATACGAGATTTTCATTGAAAAAATCAATAGTTATTAGGAAAAGGGGCTTTTGGAAAGGTGATGCTTGTTGAGAAGAAGGAAAATAGTAATTTTTATCGATTTTTTAAATTAGAAGATTGGTTTTTTATCAAAAGATAAGATCTATGCAATGAAGATTATTAGCAAAAATATGGTGGAAAGAAGGAATCAAAAGGTTCATACGAAGGCGGAAAGAGCAATTTTAGAAAATATCGAAAGTCCTTTCATAGTGCAATTGCATTATGCATTTCAAACTAGTGACAGGTTATATTTGGTCATGGATTTTATGATAGGAGGTAATAAAATTGGCATTTTTTGACAAAAATCTTTATAAAAATAAATAAAGGCGAATTGTTCTTTCATTTAAGGAAAAGCCAACGATTTTCAGAGGCAAAAACTAAATTTTATGCTGCGGAAATCGTTTTAGCAATTGAACATTTGCATAAACGAAACATAATTTATAGGTTTTTTATTAGAAAATTCTTAAAACCAATTGTTTTTCTAGAGATTTGAAGCCAGAAAATATCTTGTTAGGAGCTGATGGACATATTAAAATCGCGGATTTCGGGCTTTCGAAACAAGGAGTGCTTTCAAATGAAAAGACCTACACTTTTTGCGGGACTTTTGATTATATAGCTCCTGAGATCCTTTTGGGTTTAGGACATGATAAATCTGTTGATTGGTGGAGTTTAGTATAGAAAAATTTTGAATTTTCTCTTTTTTAATTTTATTAAAGGGGATTTTAATATATGAAATGTTATGTGGAGAGCCTCCTTTTTATTCTAAAGACAAAACTTTAATGTTCAAAAATATCCTTGAAGTTTTAAGATAATTTCATTAACAAAAACCAAGTTTTTTTTTAGAATCCAATCCCTATGAAACCCTATTTTTCACCTCAGGCTTCTTCCTTATTACAATCTTTGCTTTGTCTTGATGTATTTTTCATTTTATATCTTATATATTAATTGAAAATTATTGAAAAAGAGTGATGTTAGATTAGGCTCCTCAGGAGATGATGCTAAGGAAATAAAGAATCATCCTTTTTTTAAGAATATTGAATGGGAAATCCTCATGAAGAAAAGTCTCGAACCTCCTTATAAACCAATTCTCAACGGGAAAAAAGACCTCAGTCATTTCTCAAAGGTTTTCTCAATCTAAAAATGTTAATCAATAAAATAAATAGTTCTTCACTGATGAAAATGATAAAGACACTCCAATCACTCGAAATAGAGATAGTCATAGCCTAAATTATTCGAATTTTACTTTCAAAAGGTGTTTTTATAAATTTTATAAAATATTTGAAATATATATAATTATAATATTATTATTTAATCTTTATATACATTTATAGAGATAATAGTTCCATTGGTAGTTTGAAAAATGACGAAAGTACGGAAATGTTGGAAAATCCGTATTTTAATATGAAGATGTCAAAAGAAGCGTAATTTGTTTTTTATTAAAGTTCTTGATTCAAAATGAAACAATTTAATTAATTCGTATATTTATGAAAGTTAACAAATTTAAGTCGGGATTCAGGTCTCGAATAATTAAAAGAAACAAAAACTCGCTTATTTTCAAATATTAGCTTAATAATTAAAAAACTTTTTCATAAATCCAATGGAAACAGAGCCAAATCGAGCCATCAACCGTGCGAAACTTTATCTATTAGACGATGAAAATGAATGGTTGGATCAAGGGACTGGTTTTCCTTTGATAGAAACAACTTCAGTAAAAACTTTGATTTTTTTCTCATCTAATCCTTTTTATGAAAAAAAGCGCAAAAACGCAGTGTTTTTGAAGTTCTTTTCTGAGGAAACTTCACGTGAAATTTATTCATTCGAAATCAATGAAAACATTTTTTTCGAGCGAAAAGAAGGTCGGACCCTTTAATTTTTCTATTAATTTTCTTTAATAAATATTATGCTAGACAAAATAATTTGTTGGTATAATGAAAAAACCAATGTGGATATGGCCTTAAGTTTCCAGACTCAAACAGGAGCAGAATTCATATGGTCTGGGATAGAAGATGTTAAAGAGATAATCAAGACGAATTTGATTCAGGTTTTAAGGGCGGAAAGTGTGGATAGTAGCGGAATTAATTACGATCCATTGGAAAATGACATTTTCGCTGATGAATCCTTAATTTCAATGCCGACTCTATGGAATTTAGCCAAGATTCTCAATGAATTAACGGTATTTTCTCAATGAATTAAGCCTATTTAATTGCTTTTAGAATGCTAATAGTATAGAGAGAAAAGTGCAGATTTCCACTCTTTTCACTACCAAGGTTTTCTATGACTTTTTATTATGAAAAGAAGCCTTTTTTCATTAGAAAATCTATTTGAATAAGCTGCAGGAAATCTTCCAAGAACTCGAACAAAGCGGAGATCAACAAAATCTGCAGATTCTTCAAAATATCATCAAATTAATAAGTATTTTTTCATTTTAAAAGCCATTTGTTCTTCTTTGTTCTTAGTTTCTTTGGCGGAACATGAACTTCTGGACCTATTGATGAGTGAGGAATACTATCTTTTCGTGTTCGGGGTCCTTGAATGTAAAAATAAGGTATTTGCAGGGACATTTGTGAGTTATTTTCCTTTGAAAAGACGATCCAGACATGCAGAAAAATTGCAAGGTTTCTCATCGGACGCATTTCAAACAATATGCCGCATATCAAGAAGTCGCTGAAATCAAAGATAAGGAGATTTTAAGATGGATTCATGTAAATTATAGGCTGCTATATTTACGGGATTGTGCTTTGGCGCATTATTTGGATGAAAAATCATTGAATTTGATAACCATAGTATAATAAAAGTTTGGATTTTTTCAAGAGATTTTTCGTTAGATTGTTTATAATATCTATGGGGAAATCATCAAATATCTGCATAATAATAGGGAATTCCTCATATCGTTATTCGATAGTCTCAGAAATCATAATATTTTGGCTTTAAAATTAGTGAATGAAATCTTTGAGCTATTAAAAGTCGTTGAGGTAAATAAATTATTAATAAATTATTAATAAATTCTTATTTAAATTTATAGATTGATAAAATCGAACTTATTGATATCTTCCATGAATATAATCTCTTTGAAACACTTGAGGAAATCCTGAAATCGCAATCGAAAACAGCGAATCTCAAAAAAATCCAACCGAACCTGCCGAAATCGTTGAAAACCCAAAAGAAAAAGCAGAAAAATTGCATGGAACTTGAAATTTATCAGAAAAACGTGAATCATTATATCAGCCAAATCATAATTATCAGTCTCCAATTCGCTCCCATCTATTTCCGCAATTTTGTCTTATCCCAGAACCAGAAATTCCTGAAATATCCATTTCTTTCATTAATTTGTGATAATATCCTCAATAATGAAGATCCAAATCATCGAGTTTTGGTAAAAAACTTTAATAAAATTCATTAGAAAATCGTTTTTTCTCTTTAAGTTCGCTGACATTCTCAAAAGCCTGATAGAAATCGATAAAGGAAATATCGAAAATGCGGTTTTGGATGTTTTTCTCGATGGTTTTTTCGCGAGATTATTGAAGGTTTTCTCGATAGAAGATGAAAAATCACAGGAATTGATCTTTGAAATAATTTTGGGATCAATGAAAGTGCTAAATAACAAATGGAAGGATTTTTTCCTGAATTATGCTGGATTTCTGACTTTGTTCCAAGTATTGAAAACTGCGAAATCCAAGGCTTTGATATTATCTTCTGTGCAATTTTTCAAAATCTTGTTGAATTCCAAGGTAAATTCAGCGATTTTTCAGAGTTTTGTCTATTTTCTTTCTAAGATACCTGAAATTTTGATTTTGATTGAGCCAGCCTTGAGACTTTTCGTGGAGTTTTTCCTGAAATTATCATTGAAAAGACAAAATCTCCTATTTTCAGCGATTCTCGATGCCTTTAAATTCATTTATGAGGAGAAGATTCAAAGCCATATCTCAGTTTTGGTAAATATAAATCAACTTTTTATTAAAATCTTTCTCTAAAAATCAAAATCAAATTTTTTCCATAGGAGAACGAATTGAATAAATTGCCAAATAGCCCGATTCATAATTTTCTGGATCAGATTTTCGCAAGATATAAGACATCTTCTCCTTTGAAAAACTTGGATTTATCAACAATTACTTATGATACGCATTCTAAGTTCCTTTTGAAGGATTTTCTATTGGATAATGTGGAGGAAGATTCAGCCAATAGGAATGAAATGAGGAGGAATCCATTACATTTGAAGCTGAAAGGAGAAAATAACAATAAATTGGTGAATTATGAAGAAGATGAAGAAGATTTGATGGGAAAAGGTATGGAAAGAGTTTTTTTTTATAGATTTATATAAAAAATTTATTTTATTGATTTTTCATGATTTTGAGGGGTTTTTGAAGGGGAACTACATAAGAAGAGGAAATTGGATGAGAATGGATCGTATCAGAAAATATGAAGTAGATAGAGATCGATAATTTTTAATTGTTTGAAATCTGAAAATTTATTTTAAATTTTTCATTTGATAAGTTTTAAAAAAAAAAATGTTTTTTATGTTTTTTTATTTGAAATTTTTTAAAAAAAAAAGGGCGCGTCCACAAAGTTTTTTCTTTCAATTATTTTAATTTTTTTTTTTTTTGTCTTTATATTATTTTTAATTAATGAGATTTGTTTTATTACTTTATTACTTCGTTCAATTAGTCAATTGTTTTTTAAATTAGAATAACTCAATTTTAGAGGTCGATCAGACCTTTATAAATTCAAAAATTTTACAAAAATATTAATAAAAAAACATTCAAAGAACTTTCATTCGATCTGAGGATGTCTGAAGAAAATGTTGAAAATCCTGGAGAGAAAATGATAAATTCTTATGATAATGAGCTCAAGAAAAAAATTGAAATGG
>Ga0302140_10009628_pt1 | contig 11978 bp, 10 predicted proteins | sample I_Bog_E1_1_FD_202095 | JGI IMG/M metagenome (GOLD analysis project Ga0302140, IMG submission 202095) | Peat permafrost microbial communities from Stordalen Mire near Abisko, Sweden - I_Bog_E1_1 | ecosystem: Environmental > Terrestrial > Soil > Wetlands > Peat | place: Sweden: Abisko, Stordalen...
CGGCAGCACCGCAGGCTCCGGTTCAACCACAGGTCAGGCAGCACCGGCCGGCAGCGCGGCGTCCTCATCATTCGCGCCTGCGATCGGTCCCGTGGCCGGAGCAAATGTCAGTCCTGCCGCTGCAACAGCCCATGCCGGTTTGGCGGCGCATCTGGCCGGAGCCACGCCTGGATCTCAAAGTGGCGGCTCAAGCACGGCCGCGGCCATCAGTCAGTTCGCCCAGCGACTAACCAATAAAACCGCCCCTGGGAATCTGAGCATTCCCGCGGGCAAGCCGGCCGCGCACACCGTTGCCCATGCTCTGAACGGGCATTCTCACACCAAAGGAGTGACAGGGAAACCCCCAGTATCTCAATAAGTCCACGATCTCAATGAATGCGGTTCAACCGCTGGCCGGATAGGTCCGCGTCACACAAAAGAGGAGATGAACGATGCCCAGCTTTTACATTCCACTCAGCGGTCTCGACGCCGATTCAACAGCGTTGAACACCATCGCCAACAATCTCGCCAACATGAACACCGATGGTTTCAAATCGCAGACAACCAATTTTGGCGACTTGTTCTATCAGGAAATGGGCTCCAACGGTTCGGGAGACGAGATCCAGCAAGGTACGGGCGTACAGGTAGCGTCAAACAGTACCGATTTCACGGGAGGCTCGATTACCGCAACAGGCGTTTCCAGCAATGCCGCGATTGACGGCAATGGCTTCTTTGTTCTGGATAACAACGGCGGCCAGTTGTACACGCGCAACGGTGACTTCCAAACCAGTCAAAGCGGCTTGCTGGAAAGCTCAGGCGGCCAGGCAGTCATGGGATATGGTGCGACGAACGGGGTCATTAACACCAACGGCGGCTTGATCGATCTCACAATCCCCACTGGCCAGGTCATGAACCCATCGGCAACAACGACCATGAGCATGACCACCAATCTGAACTCCCTCGACGCCGTCGGAACCAGTACCTCGGCCTCCGATCAAACCAAGGTCTTCGACTCGCTCGGCAACAGTTACGAAGCGACGGTAACCTATACCAAGACGGGAACCAACACCTGGTCCTACAACATCACCGTCCCGGACACGTTGTCGTCTTCGCCGTCTACCGCCACCACCATTTCCGGAATTGTGACGCCAACTTCTACCGTTGCCGGGGCGAACACGGTTTCGACCTACGACTTTGCTGCAAGCGGCGGCACGCCTGTTAAGGGAACGACAAATCTCTCATTTGGCGGGACCACGGTAGCAGTTCCCGCCGCAGGTGAATCCATTGCCGCTTTTGCAAGTCAGATCAATGCATTAGGCGTTGCCGGGGTTTCCGCCACCGCTTCCGGAGGCGTCTTGACGGTCACTGCGCCGACCGCAACAGCGACTGCCGGCGTCGTAAAGCAGTTAGTCCCCGCAAGCACAATCAGCTACAACTTCGGCTCGGCCAACAGCACGTTGGGCACAGTCAACCCATCAACCAACTTGACCATTACCGGCGAGTCGTTGAGCGGCGGTACGGCAACCATGGTTGCGCCGACCATTACACCCGGCGAAACGTTAACCCAATATGCAACAGATCTAACAACTGCGTTGACCACTGCGGGCGTCACAGGCGTCAATGTCTCAACCACAGGTGGAACACTCACAATCACCGGCGCAAACATGTCGACTGCCGGCACTGTGACCCAGGACCCGGTTACATCCGCAAACGCAAGTGGAACCATGACCTTCAATTCGAGCGGTCAGCTTGTCAGTCCGGCAACCGACCTGAGTAACATTTCGTTCTCAGGGCTGTCCGACGGAGCGGCGACACTGAATATGAATTGGAATCTGTTTGGCGCCAACAATACACCAAACATCAGCCAAACCGCTTCTGTTGACGCAACAACCGCTACCAGCCAGAACGGGTACACATCAGGAACCAGCAATGGCTTCACGATTGCCGCCGATGGCACCATCGCCGCGTCCTATACCAATGGCCAGACTCAGGACGTAGGACAACTGGCGATTGCTACCGTCACCAATCAACAAGGGCTGGTCGATGTCGGATCGACTGATTACCAGACCACCAATGCTTCGGGAAGCGCCTCGGTCGGAGTAGCCGGAACGGGCCAACGCGGCACCATCCAAGGCAGTTCTCTCGAAGCTTCGAACGTCAACATCTCGGCGGAGTTTTCCGACCTGATTGTTGCTCAGCGCGCATTTGAAGCAAATTCAAAAGCTGTGACCACGTTCGATACGGTAACGCAGGAAACCATCAACATGGTCCACTAAACCGCCAGCAGTCAAAACTGATTGATCCTGCTGAAAAGTACGAAGCTCGGTGCCCCATCCTTGCGCCTATTTCCTGGCGCAAGGGTGGGAAACCTCAAAACTCTCTTAAGGCCGTATCGAGCGTAAAGCACCACCAACCCGCATGCTGGTAGGATGCGATGTAAGTCGTCCATCTCGCATCAGTCCCAGGGAGTCGTGCCCATGCGTTTCCTAATTGCTGCTCTTGCTGCCCTTCTATCTGTCTCAGCCATCGCCCAGACTGTTCCTGCCGCGATCTTTACTGACCCTCCGCCCGATTCCGCTCACCCAGCCGCAATGACCGTGCTTCACATTCCAAGCCACGGCGTGCAGATCAACGGGATTGTTTACCGGCCTTCCGGAGCAGGTTTACACCCGACACTGGTCATTTGTCACGGCCTCCCAGGCAACGAGAAAAATCTGGACCTCGCGCAAGCCGTGCGCCGCGCCGGCTGGAACGCCGTAACGTTCAACTATCGCGGCTCATGGGGAAGCCCCGGAGTGTTTCGCTTCGCACAGAATCTTGAAGACGCGGATGCTGTACTCGCCTATCTGCGCGACCCTGCAAATGCCACGAGACTCGGTGTCGACACGAAACACATTGCCATTGCAGGCCACAGCATGGGTGGTTGGGTGACGGCACGAACCGCCTCGCACGATCATGGACTCATCGGAGCCATCCTCATCAGCGCGGCGGACATGGGGTATATGGGTCAGGCGCCTCGCGAGAAAGTCATTGCGATGATGGCCGACGACAAGGAATCCCTGGCTGGCGTTACCGCCGAGAGCATGGCCGACGAAGTCATCGCCAACGCCAAGGCCTTCAGCCTGGACGACACCGTCAGCGGTCTAACGCAAACTCCGTTGCTGGTTCTGTCGGCCGATGACGGCTTAGCGCCTGGAACGGATAAGCTAGTGAAAGAAATTACAGCTGCTGGTAACCAGAAAGTTACGTCGATCCACGCAGCCACAGATCACGGTTGGTCCGATCACCGAATTTTTCTCGAAACCACCATCATCAATTGGCTGACCAGCTTGAGATAGCGTCTTGGGATGCTCATGCTGTGAAAGACCGCATGCTTTGAAAGGGCACGGCTTCAGTCGTGCCGAAAATGACCTGGAAAAAGCGTGGCTTCAGCCGCTGAGGGATGCTCTGTCGGAAATTTGTTTCCCCACCCCCTTTCCAAACCCTCCACTGCCCAAAATATTCTCGCCGAAATTTGCAGATCAATCCTCGAAACAAGCGACGTAAGTAGCTTCACCGCGGTTTAACTTCGATGAACAGCCCCTTCGCCTGAGCCAGCATAGTTCCTTCGGCATTGAGGATTTTTGCCTCCACCCAATGCTTGCGCCCCTCGCCCTTCGTCACGCGGCCTTCAATTCGAATGGCTTTGCCCGAAGGAACAGGACGCAGATAATCGACCTCCATGTTCCGCGTCATAGCAATGAAGCCGCCGACCCGGACCGCCTTGCTCATAGCCTCGTCCAGCAAAGTTGCAATAATTCCGCCGTGCAGATAGCCCCGAGGGCCTTCAAATGTGTCCGGAATCTCAGCCAGGCAGACAACAGAGTGATCGTTCGCAAGCAGAAATTCGAGATGCAGCCCAACAGGGTTGGCAACGCCGCAACCAAAGCAACGATTCTGCGCACTATGCGCCAGCGGCGTAAGGTTCTCCATAGCTTCCGTCATTCTTTCCTCTAGTCTCCTGAGTCCAAAATAAGGAACACAAAACTGGCTGTCTTTCTAAGCAACATGACTTGCATCGCAAGTTACATCTGCAATGAACGTCGTTCCAGACTCGTCACAAATACCCCGTGCCCAGATCTTGCGATTTTTTCCTATAGCAAGGGCGGGAAACCTCAACCTTGAACATGCCCATTCATGAGGAGCGAACAGAGCCCTGAATGTCTTTCAGTTCGGGGGCGATGAGTCGAAAGCCTGCCCCGAGCGAAGTCGAACGGGAATCTGCGCCTGTTATTCGATGAACGTCAGATTCACCGCACTATGCTGTCCCTGCAAGCACTTCGGCATAAGCCTTGCGATCAATGTTGCCGCCCGTGAGCACAATCCCAATCCGCTTACCGCTATGGAGATGCTTTTCCTTGATCGCCCCGGCCAGCGCGGCCGCTCCAGCACCCTCGGCGAGATTATGTGTGTCCTCATAAATGGCGCGCATCGCCTGGCCGATTTCAGCATCCGTAACCTCGATGATCCGGCTCACGTTCTCCCAGATCGCCTCCATAGCCTTGGCGTTGGGAGTGCGGCAAGCAAGTCCGTCCGCAATGGCGGTGAGGGAAGGCGACTCGACAACCTTTCGCTGAGTGAAGCTAAGCGAGTAAGAAGGGGACTGGGATGCCACAACGCCCACAATCTCCGTCTTGAGGCCCAATGCATTGCGCGCCGCCGAAACGCCGCAAATCGACGAGCCCAACCCTATCGGTACGTACACCGCATCGAGCGGTGGCGCTCCTTCAAGAAACTCGATTCCATAGGTAGCCGTGCCCATCACCAGCCGCTCATGAAAGGAGTCGACCATCGCGAAACCCAGATCCTCAGCCAATCGGCGGGCGAATTCCAGTGACTCCTGAAAGTCCTCGCCGTTCTCCACCAGTTCAACACCCTGTGCGAGCATGGCGCGGTTCTTCTCTTTGCTATTACCATGCGGGACAACGATCACGGCTCTCAACTCAGCAAGCCGCGCCGCCATACCGACACCCTGGCCATGGTTGCCGCGCGTCGCCGCCACTACTCCTTTGAGCTCAGGCTGCGCCTGCCTCAGCCAATCCATGTAGACCAGCGCACCCCGCAGCTTGAATGCCCCCACAGGTGAATGATTCTCGTGCTTGATCCAGGTTTCGGCGCGCAGGCGATTGTTGAGCAGCGGCCATGTGTATTGCGGCGTCGCTGGCATGTGGCGATAGACCACAGTCTGAGCGTCCCGAATCTGGGACAAAGAGGGAAGCGGCATGTCTCAAGCATACTTGCTGAGCCGACGGTCTGGGCCAACGATTGGCATCGGGAGCCCCTTGACCCCTGACGCCCCCTCCGCTCAGACTGATGGAGCAAAGTGTTGCGCCGGATAAGTCCGGCATGGATTTCAGGATCACAACCCCCCGGAGGATCTTCCCCATGAAATCGGTCAATCGCAGAACCGCCATCCTGCAGATGGGCGCCGTAGCCAGCGCCGTGCTTCTCACTGAGAACTCGCCCGCGGAAAGACTCCCAAGAGGCCAGGCCGCGGCAGCGCCAGCGCCTGCCGCAACTCCAGCTGGCCCATTCACACTTCCTCCATTGCCTTATGCGTATGAAGCATTGGAACCCAGCTTCGACGCGGCAACCATGCATTTGCACCACGACAAGCATCATCAGGCCTATGTCAACAATCTGAATGTAGCCATAGCAGCTCATCCTGAGCTCGCGGGAAAGTCCTTGAACGACCTCGTGATCAACTGGGCCAGCCTGCCCGAAGCAGCCCGCACGGTCGTCCGCAACAATGGCGGAGGCCATGCCAACCACTCCTTCTGGTGGCCAACTCTGGGCAAAGGCGGAGCCGCTCCCACAGGCGAGCTGGCCAAGGCAATCGATGCGAAGTTCGGCACGCTGACGAGTTTTCAAGACAAATTAACAGACGCCGCCCTGCACGTCTTTGGCAGCGGCTGGGCGTGGCTGGTCAAGTTGCCCGATGGCACAGTTGCGATCGAGTCCACGCCGAACCAGGACAGCCCGCTGACCGCCGGCCACAAGCCCGTACTCGGCGTCGACGTGTGGGAGCACGCCTACTACCTCAAATACCAGAACAAGCGTGCCGACTACGTCAAGGCCTTCTTCCAGATCCTGAACTGGGACTACGTAAGCGCGCAGTTCGCCCAGAGAGCTTAGAGAGTTGTGACTATCCAAGAGAGCCGGAAGCCCCATCCTTTCGCGTCCTTTGCGAAAGGATGGGTAAGCGCAATGTTCATCTCATCGCTGGGAATAGCCTTCGCCGGTTGCCACTCGACCCCTCAGCTCACCCCACAGCAGGCAGAAGGGAAGCATCTATACCAGGTGCGCTGTGCTCATTGCCACGAGGACAACGACCTTGCGCTGAAGAAGGTTCCGCCCGACTTGCACGGCGTTTTCGAACACAAAAACCTGCCCAGCGGCATCCCTGCGACAGACGCGGCCGTTCGATCGAACGTTCTCACCGGCAGAGGGATGATGCCTGGTTTCGCAGGCCGTTTTGACGAAGAACAAATGGCTGCGCTGCTCGCTTATCTGCACACCGGCCTGCGCTAAATTGCTTGTCGTGACGAGCCCTGATCCGATTCCCCAAACTATTCGTACCGAATCGCCTTCATTGGGTCGACACCGGCCGCTCTGCGCGCTGGCAATGTGCATGCCATCGCTGCAACCAGAATCAGGGTGATCGCCGAAGCAGCCAGGAGCAGGGGATCGTGCGAACTGGCCTTGCTTTCCTCTGCCCAATGCGCCATCACGCGGCTTAATGCCATACTGAGAGCCAGACCAGTCGCAATCCCGATTCCGACACTTGAGACTGTAGATCGGAACACGATCCGCAGCACATGATTGCGTGTTGCTCCAAGAGCCATGCGGATGCCAAACTCGTTGGTCCGTTGCACGACGGTATAGGACACGACGCTATAAAGGCCAACTGCGGCCAAGGCCAGGGCCAGCGCCGCGAACGCTCCAAAAAGCCACGCAACCAGACGCCCCCGCGCCCATTCCGGCTCTTCGCTGATCCAGTGTTCCAGATCGCGAGGATTGCCGTTAGTCTGCTGGTCGTGATCGACCGAGTTAACCTTGGCACTGACCGCGTGAAGCAGCGAGAGCGGTGGAACCTCCGAACGGACCAGAAGTTGCGTATACATGCCCATGGCCGACGTAAACGGAACAAAACCTTCCGGCTTAATTGGGTTGGAAAGGCCGTCGTCGAGCTTGTCGCCAATAATTCCGACAATCAGGAACGGCCCTTGATCCGCTCCTGGCGCAGTCAGCAGATAAGGAGGCCGCTGCGTCACCTCCGGCATCTTGAGCGAGCTGCCGATCGCGTCGCCATTTGGGAAATACTTACGCGCCAGGGTCTGATTGATGACCATCATCGGCGCACCCCGATGGTTCTCATCCAGGTTCCAGATACGTCCCTGCTTCACCGGAATCCGAAGTGCAGGGAAATATTCCGGACTCACCATGTTGAACTGCAGCGTCTGATCCTCCGAGGCCGGTTTGCCGACAATTTCAAACTTGGTGTTGAATCCGTTCGAGGGCGGAGTGGCATTGCTCGAGATTGCCACCATCGTCACTCCAGGAACCTCGGCGACTTTAGCCTTCAGCTGCTCGAAATAAGGCGCCCGCTCGGCCCACGTTTTGTAGGTACCGTCATGGATGGGAATCCCGACCGACATGATGTTGTGCGGGTCGTAGCCAAGCGGTGTGTGCATCATGTGTACGAACCCTTCGATCGCAGCGCCGGCGCCGGCGAGCATTAAGAGCGTAAGCGCGATCTGCCCCGCAATCAGAGCATTGTGGAGCCTTCTTCCCGCGACCCCTTTGGTGGTCTTGCGTGTATTCGACTGCATCACCTGGCTCACTTCAGGCCGCGAAAGCTGCAACGCCGGCCAAAGGCCAAACAGAATTCCAGTGCCCACCGCCACCGCAATGCAGAACACCAGCACCGGGACGTTGATATGAATGGCTGCCTCATGGGGAAAAGAGAATGCCGGCAAATTAGCCACAATCACCGCTACCAGCTTGTATGCCAGCGCTAACCCAAGCCCCGCGCCTGTCAGGGAAAGCAGCAGTGATTCCGTGAGAAGCTGCCGAATAATTCGCTTGCGGCTGGCCCCAATCGCCACCCGCACAGCGAATTCATGGTTTCGCGCCGTGGCGCGCGCGAGCTGAAGAATCGACACGTTTCCGCAGCCGATGGCCAGAAGCAAAGCCACCGAGCCGAACAGCAGATAAAGCGTCCCACCCAGCTGCTTGACGAAGTCTTCATTCAGACCGACGACATGTAGTTTTATCGCAATCGGCGGAAAGTGCTTCGGAGTCTCTTTTGCAAATTGGGCGATAAGGGGTTGCAGAGCCGCATCGGCTGCCGCATGACTTACCCCCGGCTTCAGCCGAAGACCCACGTAGTAGCCCAGCGTTGGATCCTGCGTGATCTTCTTGGGAAGGTAAACGTCACCGTCTCCCCAGGCAAATCGGGAAGATGCAACACCAACCACGGTGTAATTTTTGCGGACCATCTGGATCGTTTTTCCAAGAATGCCCGGATCGGCGTTGAAATGCCGCTGCCAGAACTTGTACCCCAGCACAACCACAGGCTGAGGATCCTGCCCATCGATCGAATCGGAGGGTTGGAGGCCGCGACCGAGTCGAGGTGGGACTCCAAAGAAATTGAATGCGTTGGAACTTAAGTAGATCGCATTTACGTCCTCAGGAAGATCGCTGCCTGTGACCGTCAGGTTCCAGTCGTCCTCGAGGAAGGCGTCTTCGACCACCGGGGATTGGCGAATGATCTGATACTGCGACATCGTCGTCCCGAACCCGTTCAGATCGCCCTTCGGGGTCATCAGGCGCATGTGGACCATGCGGTCCGGGGCAGCATACGGATAGGGGTCCATCAGGATGGAATAAACCACGCTGAAGACCGCGGTCGTGGCGCCAATTCCCAGAGCCAGGGAAATGACGGCTGTCAGCGTGAAGCCGGGCATCTTGACCAGTTGCCGGAGACCGTAGCGGATGTCCTGAAACAGTGTCCTCATGGCGTCCCCTTATCTATAAGGTGGTACGACGATGGGCTTGAATTGGTTCTGCAAGTCAAACCTGGGGTGGGTCTAGCACGTTATGGTCCAGAGACAACCTTGGGAAGTTATTGAATTCATTAATCTAAATGAAATGCTACCTTCGGTAACTGTCCGTTTCCAATGAATCCTGTTCACAAGCGGACAGTGGGGCGCGGTCTAGCAGAAACTATGCGGTCGGAGCTTCTTTATCGCTGTGGCGGAGGTCCTTATAGCCGGGATGAATGCCGGGAAGCAGACCGTGGTGAGCGACGACGCGCTGGAGCAACTCCGTTAACTGGGTTCGCTCGGCACTGTTCAGCCCGGCACACATGCTTTCATTGTGGTTGCGTGCGAGCTGCCCCAGATTGCGGAGCATCTCGCTTCCGGCATCGGTGAGGCGCAGGGAATAGATGCGGCGATCATTTGCGTTTGCTTCCCGCACTACGAGAGCGCGCTTCTCTAAGGCATCGATTACGGCAACCAGGCGGCTGGCGTGCATATCCAGGGCGCGCGCAAGGTTTTGCTGGCTGATGCCGGGAGATCGGCCGAGGAAGCGCAGGATGCCAGCGTCTGCTGGGGTGAGTTTCAAGGGAAGCAGCAGCTTTGCGAATTCCTGGGCAGCAAGCGACCCAACTTGGGCCAGCAAGAAGGCTGCCGAAGACTGCGGGCCGGAGGGGGGCCTATCTACCATTCGTTTATTGTTGCATGAATACATCATTACATGTATAAATGATTATCATGTGGAATTAACTGAGGAGGCTCGTTATGGCATCAGCCCTGACAAATAATGTTGAACGTCACGCCAGCCCGCATCCTGGGATGGTCGCACTCGTCTTCATGGTTCTGTTTTGCGCGGGACTTTATCCGGTAACGGCGTTTGCGGGAAAGCCTTACTTTCCGGGGCCGTGGGAGTCGCCGCAGACGATTGCGAACTTCTTTCAGTTGAGGCCTCAGGCGACCGCGTTGTGCGCCTTGCTGCAGTTTGGGGCGGCAGTGCCGCTGGGGATTTTTACGGCCACTGTGGTTAGCCGGCTGAGGTTTCTTGGGGTGCAGGCTGCGGGTGTCTACATTGCGCTCTTCGGAGGCTTCGCCACGGCGACCGCCGTCTTTATGAGTTCGATGGTGATTTGGACAATGGCCCGGCCGGGTATCGCGCAAGATGTGATGCTGACGAATGCGCTCTACTTTTTCGGCTATGCCGTGGGCGGGCCTGGGTACTCGGTGCCGCTGGGGATGTTGATGGCTGGCATCGCGGTTCCGGCGCTGTTCTACCGGCTGGTGCCACGGTGGATGGCGTATGTGGGGCTGGCATTAGCGGCGTGCGGGGCTCTCAGCTGGATAAACCTTGAGATTCCAGGAGCTGTGTTTCTGGTCCCCCTGACACGATTTCCTGGATTCCTGTGGCTCATCGCGGTGGGATTTGCGTTGCCTGCGACCCGGCCCGGTTCGAAGCGTGAGGCGGCCTGATGTCCGCGAAACAGGAACGCGATCTGATCAGAGTGCTGCACCTGGTACTGAGCGTGCCCATTATTGGATACCTCTATAGCCCGGTTGGGGGCCCGATCGGGCTGATTCCGCAGGCCGCGTGGTTCATCCGGTGGATCGCGGTTCCTGTTGTCGTCTTGAGCGGCCTCTGGCTGTGGCTGAAGCCTAAATTTGTGAGGTTGGTCGCGAGGCTGAGTGAAGGGGGCAAATTGAGCAGTTCACGAAGCTAGCGGATTGAGGGGCGATTGGCCTCAAATCACGCTATACTCAAAGTTGTTATGGCAACCGATAAAACCTTCTACCTTGAGACCTTCGGCTGCCAGATGAATGCCCATGACTCGGAGAAGGTAATTGGCACACTCCAGCATGAGGGCTACCGGCAGGTTCAGTCGGAAGAAGACGCGGGTCTGATCCTCTACAACACCTGCTCCATCCGCGACAAAGCCGAGCAAAAAGTCTTTAACCGCCTCAATGACTATAAGAAGCTGCACAAAGCCGGCAAACGCTTCGGCGTGCTGGGTTGCGTTGCGCAGCAGGAGGGCGAGAAGATCTTCGACCGGGCGCCATACGTCTCGCTCGTCTCGGGATCTGCCTCCTACCGGAAACTACCCGAAATGCTCGCCCGCCTCGAAGCTGGAGAAACGCGCGTTACCGGCCTGGATGATCGCCAGACCGACGAAACGTTCGAGACGGAGTTTACCTCCCGCCAAAACCCCTATCGCGGCTACATCACCATCGTCGAGGGCTGCGACAAGTTCTGCGCCTACTGCGTGGTGCCGTACACGCGAGGCAAGGAACGCAGCCGCGGGTCAGATTCGGTCCTCGCGGAAGCGCGGAAGATCGCCGACCTCGGCTACACCGAGATTCAGCTCCTCGGCCAGAACGTCAACAGCTACCGCGATCCGGAAGGGAAGATGAGCTTCGCGGAACTTCTGGCGGCTGTCGCTCAGGTTGCTGGAATTCGCCGGGTAAGATTTACCACCAGCCATCCGCGGGACTTTACCCGCGACATCGTCGAAGCAATCGACGCCTACCCAACTTTGTGCGATCACGTCCATCTCCCGATTCAGTCCGGGTCAGCGCGTGTTCTCAAGATGATGGCCAGGGAATATACTCCGGATTGGTACCTGGAACGCATCTCCTGGATCAAAGCAGCGAAGCGACAAATCTCCCTGTCCACAGACATTATTGTTGGATTCCCAGGCGAATCGCCAGACGATTTCATTCAAACCATGGATCTTCTGGCCAAGGTAGAATACGATTGCGTGTTCGGGTTCAAGTACTCCGGTAGACCCAACACCCCGGCGCTCACGATGATCGATTCCATTCCGGATGTGGAAAAATCGCAACGCCTTCAAGTATTGCTTGACCGTCAAAGAGAAATCCAGAGAATCAACTATGCCAAGCATTTGGGACAGATAATGGAAGTGATGG
>Ga0302140_10009629_pt1 | contig 11978 bp, 5 predicted proteins | sample I_Bog_E1_1_FD_202095 | JGI IMG/M metagenome (GOLD analysis project Ga0302140, IMG submission 202095) | Peat permafrost microbial communities from Stordalen Mire near Abisko, Sweden - I_Bog_E1_1 | ecosystem: Environmental > Terrestrial > Soil > Wetlands > Peat | place: Sweden: Abisko, Stordalen...
TTGTTCGTGCGCTGGCTGGAATACAGCACTTTCTGTCCGCTTTTTCGTAATCACGGACATCGCGCAGACAATCGCAACGAGTTCTATGACTTTGGGCCTGTAGAACCGATCTTGGTCTCGTATGACAAACTCCGGTACAGAATGCTGCCATACATTTACTCATTGGCGTGGAGGGTCACCGATCAGGACTATACGATCATGCGGCCCTTGATAATGGACTGGCGCAATGATCCTGATGTGCGGGAGGTGGGCGATGAGTTCATGTTCGGGTCTGCGCTTCTTGTTGCGCCAGTAACCAAGGCACATGCGGAACAGCGTGACGTCTATTTGCCCGCCGCCTCCGCGTGGTATGACTTTTGGACTGGCGCGCAAGTTAAGGGGGGGCAAATCAGCTCCGCGGTTCCCTTAGACCGCATTCCTGTGTTCGTGCGCGCAGGCGCGATACTGCCACTTGGCCCGGAAATCGAATACGCGGCACAACACCCCGAAGATCCAATCGAGCTGCGCGTCTATCGCGGATCCGACGGGCACTTCGATCTGTACGACGATGAAGGCGACGGCTATGGATACGAACACAAAGCGCAATCCATCATTCCCATTCAATGGAACGACACCGAACGACGCCTAACTATTGGTCCGCGAACAGGCAGCTATCCGGGAATGCCACAATCGATTCGCTTTCGTGTCATCTTTGTCGGACCGAATCACGGCGCAGGGGCCGGGGTTTCCTCTCTGACCGACAAGGACGTCACCTATTCCGGCACTTCCATTCAAATTGAGGACAATTCGAAGGTATTCGTCCAGCCGATCTAAGGGAATGATTTCAGCGGTTTGATAGATGCCATTGTGTCGGGGTGATCTGGTTGAGCGACCGGATGAACTTGCAAGCCAGCCCGGGCAAGATATCGGCAAAGTATAAGCGTGGGCTTGTTTCGAGCCTCCGGCAGGATTCGATCACCGAAAGGATGGCAGCGACCTCTGGTCTGGCTTCCTTGTGGCCAAGATGTACCCAATTCTTTCGCCCGATCGCGATCGGGCGCATTGAATTCTCGGCCAGAATGTTTGATAGTTCCAGTTCTGGATAGTCGAGGAAGAGGATGAGCTTCTGCCACAGCGAAAGAGTGATGTTGCACGCTCCTGCCGGGGCGCTGGCAGGCAGCGAAGTATCGAGCGCAGCCTTCAACGCTTCGCGTAGCGGTTCGAGCAGCGGTGCGGACTCCTTCTGGCGCAGCTGATGGCGTCTTGATCGATCGAGCTTCTGCTCGCGGGCAATAGAGTCGACGGCAAACAACGCATCGTGGGTGGCAGCTTCGGTGTCGTAAACAATACATACCTCCCAGTACTGCGGCGGATATTTAGTGCGCAAATCATCCCAAAATACGCGATTTCCGGCCGTAGGCTCGGGCGGCTTACGTTCAGCCTGCGTGCCAACTCACGCTCAGGAGGGAGTTGATCTCCCGGCTGCAATGCCCCAGTGTCGATGAACGAACGCAAATGGGCAACCACTCGTGTGTTCACGCGCGGTGCGCTGCCGCGATCTCCAAGCGCGGGTATTTCGGAACCAACAGCCATTTGGTTAACCCGCTGAAACCATTACGATTGAATGCTTCCTTCCCGTGGTTATCGATCCAAACACAACGAACGTCTGTGTTGATGTTTGATCAGGGCAAGAATATATGAAAAATAAGTATTGACAACGATGTCATGTGCGTAATAATCTCGCTGCGTCAATCAATGACAGCGCTGTCATGGTCCATAAGAGACAGTAGTGTGATTGGGCTGCCCAATGACGATATGCCCGACTTTAGGAGGAGACGCATGGTGAAGATTAATGCAACATTGACACAAACTCAGAAGGCAATAATCCCGATTAGCCCAACGAAATTGCGAGTTATTATGCTCGTAATCGTCCTTGGCCTTTTCAGCTCCGCGTCCTTGATCTTAGCGCAAGGCACGAGCGGGAGCCTGACTGGCCAGGTTACCGATTCGACAGGTGCGGCCATCTCAAGTGCATCCGTCACCCTGACCAATCTTGACACGAACTACCCGCAAACCATAAAGACGGATGGTTCCGGTTCGTACCAGTTCAAGCTGGTATCGCCTGGCAACTATTCATTGACCATCGTGGCGCAGGGATTTGCCGAGTACGTGCAGAAGGGCATTGTGATCAATGCCAACCTGTACGCCACCCAGAACGTGCAGTTGAAGGTGGCAAGTGCCGGCGCGACGGTAAGCGTAACTGCCGACGCCGAGCTGATTGACACCACAACGCCCGAACTGGGCGTGACGATCAACACGGATTCGGTGAGCGAATTGCCCTTGAACGGCCGCGATCCATCCACACTGGCGCTGCTTGCGCCGGGCATGGTCGATGGCGGCAAAACCGGAATTGCTTGGGTGCCGAACGGCATGGCGTTTCCGAATGAGGCAGCGGCTTCGTCCAATGGTGGCCGCATCGGCAGCACGTTTTACATGCTTGATGGCGTATCCAACATGGACACCTTCGTAGGCAGCAATTCGCCCACGCCCAACTCGGACGCGACTCAGGAGTTTCGCCTCATCTCAAACAACTTCAGCGCGGTTTACGGATTCTCGACGGGCGGCGTAGTCTCCATGGCAACCAGGAGCGGCACCAACGACTGGCACGGAGGCCTCTTCGAGTTCATGCGTAATGGGGATTTTGACGCCGGGAATTGGGGCAATCACCATCAGGACACTTACCGACGCAACCAGTACGGGGGTTATGTCGGTGGACCAGCGCTCAAGGACAAACTGTTCTTCTTTTTTAACTACCAGGGAACCGCTGTCGCTGGTGGTCCGGGCTCCACGAGTAATTCGACAACAACGCCAACCGTGCAAATGCTGAATGGGGACTTCAGCGGGCTCATTAATTATGCCCAGGCGCATAACTCTAACTGCGGCTCAGGCTACAGCGTGTCTCCTGCACTCCAAACAACCAACTGCGGCTGGCTGAACGGGCCGTTCACAACCATCAATGGCATTCCGAACCAGTTGATAGGCGGCGCCGCATCGCTGGACCCAGTGGCCGTGCAGATTACCAATGACGGATTGCCCGGGCACGTGGCCCCGGCGTCAGGAACTGCTAATCCAACGTCCACCGCGCAGAACCTAGCCGGAGGCATGCTATACGCATCCGCGAATCTCGGCACCTCAAAATTCAACGAATATACCAGCAAGGTTGATTACGATTTGTCGAAAAGCCAGCGCCTTACCGTGCGTTCGTTCGTCGACCATTTCGTTCAGCCCAGCGGCTCTACGCCAGGCAACATCCTTTCTGTGCTCAACTTGACAAACTGGACCGAGACGTATGGCGAACAAATGTGGTACTTTAACGAAATTGCGCAACACACTTGGACGGTGAATCCGACAACGGTGAACACGGTCACGGCCTTCTGGACTCAACAGAGCGCGCACAACGGCGCGGATGTCCTCGACCATTCAAGCAAACCGATGTGCTGGTCGCGCTACATCAACATCGTTGAGCCGGTCTGCGTCATGGAAGGCGCAGGTTTCGGCGGCGCGAGTGGCGGCTGGACCACGCCCTCGGACGAAGTTCATAGCACGATGGGATTCTCAGACACCATGATCAAGACGATCCATCGCCACACCATTTCGGCGGGTATCGACTTGGTGCATCAGCGGGCAGTTGAAGACGCAGGCAACTATCCGGGAGATGCCGTCATCGGCTTCGGTGGTGGTTACACCGGTAACGGTGAGTCTGACTGGTTGCTGGGCTATATGAGCAGCTTTGAGCAAGGAGCGGGCGAACTGGCGGACATCCAGGGATGGATGGTCGATCCGTATGTAAACGACGAATTCCGTTTGAAACCCGGTCTTACCCTTACCCTTGGCGTGCGCTGGGATCCGGACCTTCCGCCCGTTTCGGTTGGAGGTCGTGGCGGGGCCTTCGTCCCCGGGCAGCAGAGCTTCATTTTCCCTGCGGCGCCCCAAGGGCTGATCTATCCTGGCGACTACAATATGACCGCCGGCCTTCGCCCGGGTGACAAGGCTTATGTGGAGCCTCGCATTGGTGTTGCCTGGCAACCCAGTCAAATGCCGAAAACTTCGTTCCACGCTGCATTCGGCATGTTCAGTGCCGCAGTGCCTTATTCCCAGTACAACCACGTAGTCGATTTGGCGCCCTTTGCTCCGACATTCAGCCCGGTCGCGCCATCGAATTCACCAATTTGCAATGGTGGCGCTACTTGCACGCCGAACACAGGCCAAACGGTCACTGGATACGAGAACTTCCACAATCCATGGGCAACTCCTTCGTTCGATGAGCCGAACGGCAGCCCATTTGGCAGCGGTCCTGGCAAGATTCCATGGGCTAGTGTTACCTACAAGCCTCCGTCCAACTCTCTGGTTGCAACCCCCATCAGTTTGGGCGCGACCTTCAACCGGAACTACAAGTCGCAAATGACCGAGGCTTGGAACTTTGCGGTGGAACAACAACTCAGCAACGTCATGTCTGTGCGTGTCGCCTACGTCGGCAGTGAATCGTATCATCAGAGCTATATTCAGGACGACAACTACTCTGCCTATAGCTACTGCACCTACTACAACAACGCGAACTGCGCTTTGCCAACGTCAGCGAATCTCGCGAATGGTACTCTTAAGCGGCCAACGCTTCCATACTCCAACTTCACCAGCATTTTGGAATACGACAGCGGGGCCACGAACTCCTATCACTCACTTCAGGTCTTCGTCCAGAGGCATCTTTCCCACGGTTTCCAGGCTCAGTCCAGCTTTACCTGGGAGAAGTCGCTTGACGAGGCTACTGACGCGAACATCTCCAACACTGGCGAAGAGATCGGAAATATCAGCAATCTGCGCTGGAGCCGTGGCAAATCAAATGCGGATATCCCATTCACCTGGGTGAGCAATTTCATCTACCACAGTCCGGACCTGAAGGGGCAAAGTCTGCTGGTACGTGAAGCGCTCGCCGGCTGGGAGATGAGCCCAATCTTTACCTGGCAGTCCGGCACGCCATTCAGCGTAGGGTCGGGCAACGACCAGGCTGCCTATGGTGAAGTCGGAATTGGTGACGGCTGTCTCCAAAACTGTGCTGGCGACCGCGCCGACCGCGTCCCCGGCGTACCCCTTAATGTCCGTCAAGGTGGGCGCTCTCACTGGACGAAGCAATACTACAACCCTGCTGCGTTCGTTACTCGCCACGACGGAACATTTGGCAACAGCGCCCGCAATATGATCCAGGGCCCCCCGGGCTTCAACATCGACACGGCGCTGATGAAGAACTGGTCCATCCTTGAAAAGTATAAGCTGCAGTTCCGCTTCGAGTTATTCAATGCGACCAACCACCCCATCATGGGCAATCCAAATGCTCAGCCGGGCGATGCGGGTGGGGGGCCTGCACAAATTAACGGCGGCAACAACGGCTTGGGAGGTCCTTCCAACGGCACTCGTATAGGCCAAGCCGCCCTAAAATTCACTTTCTAACCATCCCGCATGCCCGGGCGGCGATCTAGCTGCTCGGGCATGACTTTTTTCGTGAGGCGTATTGCCTTCTCTGCTTCAAGCTTGCAGCCGCGCAGCCGGTTCCGCTAATCTGTCATGATTTCACGAGTCACAGTTCGCGCGTGGGCCCGGAGGTTCGACTGATGCTCGAGTCAATGCCCCGGCCATCGTCTCTGCACAGGCGCTTGCTTGTGGCGTGCGCATCGATTCTGGCTACGCTTCTGATCTGCTCATCTTTTTCGCCTTCTCGCAGTAAAGTCTTCGGGCGTGCACTGCCCGGTGACCCCGAGGCTGCGCTTTGGCCAATCTCCATTGACTATCCTCTGGATGGATCCATCTTTCCTCCGGGCATTACGCCGCCCGCCCTTATCTGGCGCGATGCGACAGCCGTCTCCTGGCAAATCGAGTTCGCATTCGTTGATCACTCCGCTCACGTCCAGGTGCAAACCTCGGGAGAACGGATGCATATCGGGCCCATCGATCCGGACTGCGTAAGCAGCACCAATGAGCCGCCGAAGTTGACAGCTAAGCAGGCCGCTTCCTGGACGTGGACTCCCGATGCGGCCACTTGGGCGGCGATTCAGGCTCGCTCTACAAGCCAGCCTGCTACGTTGACCATCACCGGGTATAACTCCGCACACCAAGTTTCTTCGCGGGCACGCATCATCCTGTCCACTTCGGTTGATCCAGTGGGAGCGCCGATTTTCTACCGGGATGTGCCGCTGATGCCGAGCCAAGGTGCGAACGGAACAGTGCAGCCGTTATCTCCAACGGCAATTCATCTTATCCAGTGGCGTCTCAGGGATATTCGACAGCTTGAGAGCCATACGGTCTTGAAGGATATGCCCACCTGCGCCAACTGCCATTCGTTTTCGCGCGACGGCAAGACTATGGGCATCGACATAGATGGGCCGGCGAACGACAAGGGCCTCTATGCGGTTGTCCCCGTCGAACGCCACATTTCCATTCAGCACAAGGATGTTGTGCAGTGGAATACGGACGGTCAAGCCGGAAAGGTCCGGGTGGGCTTCATGTCACAAGTCTCCCCGGATGGACGCTACGTCATGAGCACCTTTGCCGGTTCGGAACTTGACATCTCCAACACCTATTACGTCACCAACTTCAAAGACTATCGTTTCCTCCAGGTTTTTTATCCCACGCGAGGCATTCTGGAGTGGTACGACCGGGCCTCGGGCAAGCGCCATCCGCTGCCTGGCGCGGACGATCCGCGCTATGTGCAAACAGATGGAGTCTGGAGTCCTGACGGTAAATACATCGTTTTCGCCCGGGCTGAGGCAAAGGATCCCTACCCCGAGGGCCAGCCAAAAGCTGTACACGCCAACGACCCAAACGAGACCCAGATTCAGTACGATCTTTATCGGGTGCCATTCAATGATGGCCGTGGCGGGATGGCCGAGCCCATCGCCGGCGCCTCGCACAACGGAATGAGCAACAACTTCCCCAAGGTTTCTCCGGATGGGCGGTGGATCGTTTTTGTGCAATGCCTCAACGGGCAACTGATGCGTCCCGACAGCCAACTTTATATCGTTCCTTTCGGCGGCGGCGAGGCGCGGCGTTTAGCTGGAAATACGCCGCTAATGAATTCCTGGCACAGCTTTTCGCCGAATGGGCGCTGGCTCGTCTTTTCATCCAAAGCCCGATCATTCTATACGCAGATGTACCTGACTCACATCGACGAGCAGGGAGAATCTAGTCCAGCAATTCTGATCGATAATGCCACAGCCGCCAACCGGGCCGTGAATCTGCCTGAATTTGTAAATACAGCCGGAGATGGGATCGAAGAAATCCAGGTTCCGGCCATAAATGAGTACAAGATGATCGACGAGGCTACACAACTGGAAGGAAAGGGAGAGCACGCCCAGGCCCTTGAAGTCTGGGAGAAGGCTGTGGCGCTCGATCCAGAAAATGGAGAGGCCCAGAACGGGCTGGGCGTGTCACTCTATCTTCATGGCGATGTCGAGGCATCATTCCAGCACCTGCGCGAAGCTCTCCGCATCAACCCTTTGTCTGTTCAGGACCACTTCGTCCTCGGCAAGTTCATGCTGGACCAAGGCCACGCGGAGCAGGCATTGCCGGAGCTTGAAGCGGCTATCACCATCAGGCCGCACTTTGAGTCGGGTGAAGAAGCTCTGGCCAGAGCTCATGAGGCGTTGGGAAAAAACTCTGAAGCTCTCTTGCATTGGCGAAAGGCGCAGCTCATTGATCCTACCAGCGCCAGCGCCATGATCGGTACCGCGTGGCTGCTTGCGACTGCGTCGGATGTCTCGTTGCGCAACGGCGCTGAAGCCGTGCGCCTGGCTGAAAGCGCGTTGAACGTCCAGCCGAACAATGCTGAGGTGCTCGATACATTGGCGGCGGCCTACGCGGAAGAGGGACAGTTCTCGCGCGCCTCTTCCACAGAGGTGCACGCTCTGGAACTAGCCGAAGCGCAAGCGAACAAGCCCCTTACAGCGGCCATCCGTGCTCACCTGGCATTATTTGCAAAGCAGAAGCCGTTCCGCGAGGACCGAAAAAGTCTATGAAAGTTCCTTTGAGAAATGGGATTAGATGATCCTATCGCGTAGAAACTTCCGGGATGTGGATGCACTTCCCACAATAGGGCTCATGTTGAACGGCGTTGCGTCGCCGGCCGGAGCGCATGCGCTCGATGGCGCACGTCAGAAAACAAGCCCTGAATCGACCTCGGACTGCGCAGTCTCGATCATCGCCGGTATCGAAAGTAATCAGCCTTATCCGCGGACGACAGTTCGCTTTGAAGCGTCTCCTTCCTCAAGAAGAGTGAACATAGCAAGGTGCGGCAAAAAACTAGCGTCCTGCAGCGCGTTTGTCACGCGGAACACGATCTATGCTGAACAAGAACGTCATTTTACCCGAGGTATCTCATGTCTATCGGATATACGCGTCGCGACTTTTTGAGCAATACGGCGATGGCTGTGGTCGCTTCGAAGTTGCCTGTCAATCTCTATTCTGAGAGCGCAAAAGAGAGCACTCTGCCGCTCCGTCAAACTGCCTTTGATGACGACTGGAAATTCTTGAAGGGAGACGTACAAGACGCGCATCTACCCGATTTTGATGACGAGAAATGGAGCAGGATCAGCTTGCCTCACGACTGGAGCATCGAAGGTCCCTTCAGCAAAGATGCCCCAGGGGGCGAGACATGTGCCTATCTGCCGATGGGCATCGGATGGTACCGCAAGCAATTTACGATGCCTGCCATCACAGTCGGGCAAAAGATATTTATTCGGTTCGATGGCGTTTATCAGCGCAGCGAAGTGTGGGTCAACGGCCATTCTCTGGGAATGCGTCCCAATGGCTATGTAAGTTTCATTTACGATCTCACGCCGCATCTCCAAAAAGGCCATCAGCCAAATGTTCTCGCTGTGCGCGTCGACAACTCGCTGCAACCAAATTCGAGATGGTATTCAGGCTCTGGTATTTATCGGCATACCTGGTTGATCGCGACAGGGCCTGTGCGTATCGCGCAATGGGGAACCTGCATTCGCACCCCTCAAATCCGCAAAGAAAGTGCAATCGTCGAAGTCACAACTCGTGTGCAGAATGATCTTCTGCAAGCGGCTCCATCTTCGCTGCGATCTTTCATTCAGGACAAGGACGGAAAGACGATACAAGAGGCGACAATGAATGCCGAAATTGACGCCGATGGCGATTTTGTCTTTTCCCAACGCATGGAAATACCGTCACCGACACTATGGTCGACAGAATTGCCCTATCTTTATTCCGTTCGCCAGGTGCTTGAGCGCAACGGCCAGGTGGCGGACACGACAACAACACCTTTCGGTGTGCGCTCGATCTGCTTTGATGTCGATAAAGGATTTCTGCTGAACAACGAGCGCGTCAAGTTGAATGGCGTTTGCCTGCACTCAGACGGCGGCGCTGTGGGTGCGGCTGTTCCCGAAGCAATATGGCAGCGGCGGCTTGCTCTGCTCAAAGAGATGGGATGCAATGCGATTCGTTGCAGCCATAACCCTCCGGCACCGGAGTTTCTCGAACTATGCGACACCATGGGCCTCATGGTCATGTTTGATGCCTTTGACGAATGGCGCCGGGGCAAGGCGCAAACCCCACAGTATGGCTACCATATGTATTTTGATGAATGGGCGCATAGTGATTTGAAGGACATGATCGTGCGCGATCGCAATCATCCTTCTATCGTTATCTGGAATTCGGGCAACGAGGTGCCAGACCAAGGATCACTGCGAGGAGTCGATACCCTGCGTGCATTGAAGAACATTCTGCACGCGGAAGACCCGACTCGCCCAGTGACCGTGGCTTGTGACGGGATCGCTGCAGATCCCAGCGGCACGCTGCCAGAGTTTCTTGAGGAGCAGGATGTGGTGGGTTACAACTACGTCGACCGGTGGCGCGACAGGCGGGAGAAGTTCTACAGCATTGACCGACATCAGTTTCCAAATCGACGGTTTATTGGCACGGAAAGCGTCGCGTTAAGAGGCGCGCGCGGCGATTATAAGATCGGTGCGGAAGCAGCCGTATATGTTGACAAAAAGACGAACACTCTTGTCGAGGTCGAGCAGCTGCAGAAGTTTATCCAAACCTATGACTACGTGAGCGGCGATTTCATGTGGACAGGCATCGATTACCTGGGAGAGGCCGCCTGGCCCGCAAAAGGCGCGTCCTGCGGGGTGCTGGATACATGCGGCTTTTTGAAGGATAGTTATTACTTCTATCAAAGCCTGTGGACAAAAACGCCGATGCTCCATCTTTCTCCCCATTGGAATTGGAAGGGGCAGGAGGGCACGGTCATTTCGGTTATCTGCTATACCAACTGCGATACCGTCGAGCTCTTTGTGAATGGAAAAAGCTGGGGAGTAAAGGGCTATGCATTTCCCAGGCCGGGAATGGAAAAACGGTACGGAAATTATCCGGCGCGCGCGATGGTATTGCAGTCCACGGGCGATCTCCATCTGTCGTGGGATGTTCCGTATGAAGCCGGTACCTTGAAGGCAGTAGGCGTCAAGGACGGAAAAGTTGTCGGTGTTGCAGAGGTTTCTACAACGGGAGAGCCCGCCCGTCTGTTTTTATCCGCAGATCGAGTGAGGCTAGATGCTGACCATCGCGATTTGGCCCACGTTACAGTTGAAGTTCAGGACAGTGATGGACATCGCGTGCCCACCGCTAATCATGCCGTGACGTTGCAGGTTCATGGGGAAGGCAGGCTCCTCGGTATGGACAACGGCGATCCGGAAAGCCATGAGGATTACAAAAGCGCACAGCACAGTGCCTTCAATGGGCTCTGCCTTGCCATTATCGGTACGACAGATCGCGCGGGCGATATCGAAATTGTGGCTTCATCTCCAGATTTAGGTCAAGCAATTCTTACGTTGACCACACAACGTTCAAAATCTTCATCGACGGTTGGCTAACAGGTTGTAAGCCGCTCTCAGAGCCCCCGCTAGGAGCCTGGAAGGGCACATCGCCTTCAAGCGTAAAAAGTTTATGAGTTTACATTCACGGCGCAAAAAGCAGGTTCCGAAAGAGCGTGCAGATAGAAATCACTTTGGCCCTGAGGCAAATACCACTTTTACTGACTAGCATTCATGACGATGAAAAAACACAAGGTGGCCGTTTGTCACTTCAATCACATGCAGATGGTAAGAGAAGAGAATCGAGCGAGTTGCAAAATGGGAGGGCTACCGGGCGGTAATAAGCTCGAACGGTTTGCTGTCTTCGTCCTCGATATAAGGCTTCGCCTGCCAATTATCCAGGTTGCAAATGCGACAGGCGGCAGCCAGTGGTAATGAGAAGTTGCGCCAATAACTGTTCGTACTCCCAATTTGACCTTTTGTAGTAGCCAAGGAGACTTAAATGCAACGGACTGTCGTTCGAATTCTTTCAATTTTTTTTGTAGTTGTTTTTTCAGCATCGGCCATGGCCGCCGATATGTTTGTATACTTCGGCTCGCACGGAGCGCAGCCACATAACGGGTTTTCGCTGGCTCATTTCGATACCGACACAGGCAAGCTGACGACCCCGGTCTTTCTGCTGGAAGCAGTTGCGCCGGCTTATTTCATCATCAGTCCTGACGGTAAGCGTCTTTACACGTGCAACTCAGATCCGGGCAGTTCGGTGAGCGCATACGCAATCGATCCTGCTTCTGCGAAGCTAACGCTATTGAATCAGAAACCAAGCGGCGGTGGCGATCCCAGCTACGTGAGCCTGGACCCAAGCGGCCGCTATTTGATGGTTGCCAATTTTCTCGGTGGCAGCGTCGCGGTATTTGCGTTGCTCCCTGACGGGAGCATCGGAGAGCGTACGGCATTTGACCAGTACGTTGGCACCAGCCTCGACCCCGGGGATCCCAAACATGCCCATGCCCATTCGATCCACTTCGATCCGTCTAAGCGATTCGTGTTAGTGGCTGACCTGGGACTCGACAAGCTATTTGTGTATCGGCTTGACCCGAAGACTGGTGCACTTCA
>Ga0302140_10009630_pt1 | contig 11977 bp, 13 predicted proteins | sample I_Bog_E1_1_FD_202095 | JGI IMG/M metagenome (GOLD analysis project Ga0302140, IMG submission 202095) | Peat permafrost microbial communities from Stordalen Mire near Abisko, Sweden - I_Bog_E1_1 | ecosystem: Environmental > Terrestrial > Soil > Wetlands > Peat | place: Sweden: Abisko, Stordalen...
CAGACGTTTGGCAAATTGTGGCATCGAGATATTCGTACCAACAAGGCCGGGACCAATTCCGGCCCACGGGTACTCATTCTTATCTTTGGAATCCTGCAGCTTGACTGGTTTGTTACCCTTTGCCAGGACGTAGACCGCACCCTCTCTGGTCTCGCGATGGAATTTCAGCTGGAAGCGATCCCCCAGTAGTGATTGCAGCATCTGCCGCTGTTCATTACCATCCTCAAGGTTGAAACCTCCGGCTTTCAGCCGGACAGCTTTTAGCTGGATTTAATTTTGCCCGCAGATCAGCCGACAGAACAGGGTATTCACCTTCGCAAGCGTCCGCATATGCACCGAGTGCCACCAGTGAGAATGGATCATGCGTCAGGTCTAAAACGAAGTAGTCGCAATCGTTATGCTTGGCACTTCCGTCTGCCCGCTCAACATTAAACTTGCCACACAGTCCGCGCTTCTTGTCGTCCATAAGCTACCGTCCCTTCAGCCGACTTTCAGTCGGCGATCAACGCTATCGGCTTTCAGCCGATTAGTGGTTTACTTGCCGTTAGTTCACCCGGATAATCGAGATTGAAGCGACTGAGCCAGGTAACGCACTCGTTGTCGAGAAACGTATTGAGGTCAGAGGGCGAATATACGAGCTCGTTGTTTTGTCTGTACATGGCAGGTGTTCTCTTCGGGATTTAGCCCGCGCCGCTGTTCTGACATCCCGGCCGAGGGCGGTTAGCAGTGCGATCCGATTGGCCCCGACCAGCTTCGCGAAGCGCTCGGAAACGGCGGGCAAGGCACTCACCTACACTACCGCTCGTGGCCTGCTGAAACAACCAGACGAGCATGAAGATCTAATCGAGGCGCGAACAACTTCTCCCGCACGATCCCGCCTGTGAAACTGGAACCGTGGCGGGTTTGCTCTTCCTTTTGGCTCATCCTGACGACGAAACATTTATCGCGGGCGGCACGATTGCCAAGTATGCGGTTGCGGGCGTGGAGATCGGCGTCGTCTGCGCGACGCGCGGCCAACGTGGCAAAACCGGCGACATTTGTTCGCGCGACGATCTGGCGCGTGTCCGCGAAGCTGAGGTCCGGGATGCCGCGCAGATCCTCGGCATTCGGCACCTCGAAATCCTCTCCTATGAGGATCAGATGCTCGCGTCGGCGCCGCCCGACGAGATTCGGTGCGCTCTGGTTGCGGCGTTGCGACGGCAGCGCCCGCAGATCGCGGTCACCTTCGATCCGAACGGTATGAATTTGCACCCGGATCATATCGCGATCAGCCGATTCGCCTCGGATGCCGTGGCTGCGGCAGCGGACCCCAGATGGTATCCGGAAAGCGGCGAACCGCACACGGTGGAGCGCATGCTTTGGTGCGGACCGGGGCGCGTGTTCGATCTCGGCGCAATGGAGAACATTGCCGGTCGAGCCGGAATGGACTTCCTCATCGACATCAGCCCTTATCGCGACAAGAAGAACGCGGCTCTTCGGGCGCATCGCACGCAGTATCCGGGCCTGAAGAAGCTCTTCAGCGAAGACACCACGACGGCGCTCGAATCCTTTCGTCTCGCGTGGGGGCCAAGACCGCGCACAGTCCCCGCAGCGGACCTGTTCACAGAATTGAGCTTTGGCCGAGGAGAAATATCGTAACCTGCATCCGAAAGGGACAGAAAGGTGAAACATTCACCTCGTTCCGACAGACGGGTGCTGCCGTCACATGAAACAGGGATGGCCGCGAAAGCGCAAAGTCGGTTGGACGTCGCCCCTCTCGAATAAAAGGCGGGTGCGATGGTTACACCTGGAATGGATGGGACGTCCCAACGACGCGAAGGGGGGATACCTCCGGAACCCGGCGCCCCCCGGAGCCCTCGGCGTGGATGAGCCTGTAGAATCGATCCATACCTCCTTCTCAAACCGTACATGGCGCGCCAGCGCCCGATGTCCTGAGACTTCATTCCGCGTATAGGGGTGGCAGGCTCTTTGTCTGGGGAGAAGTGGACCCGCACAAGTCTGCTCCGCGCCATTTGCCTTTTTGCGAAAAGACCGTTCGGGTCGGTCGTGCAATCTCCCACGTGGCGAATGAGGCGAGGTTCCCCGCTGCTTTCCAGCGCTCCCTGATCTGGCTTCCCACCATCGGCAAGAATGCAATTGCCTCTTCGGCGAGCGCTGGCAATGCCTCCGTTCCCGCGGTTCGGTCCTCGGCCGATCCGCAAATTCAACCCTGGACTATCTCGACCGCCGTCCTCTCCGCGGAAAATACTTTTTACCTCCTTGATGCCGCCAATCGGAATCCGCGCGCCGAAACCTGGGACATCAAACTCGCGCCGAGCACCCGCTTCTGGGGCGCGGCTCTTCGGTTCGTGGCCGACCTCGCTCTGCGGGATCGTTTTATTCCTTCGATGACCGCCAATGGCGACAATTTTCATGCGCGATGGAAACCACTAATCCCGGCGCCCGATCGGATCCGGCTGCGCGAACTTGCCCGGGCCATGCCGCCAGTGGCCCGAGCGATTACGCCGCCGGAGGCCAGGACGCCACCCGAGGACGATCCCGTCATACTGCTATCGGACTTCGTCGCATGGATGATGGACGTCCTGCCCCGGATAGCCGGCAGGTCTTCACGGCTCCCGCTCCGTCGAGGTATCGGGAAACAGGGCTTTAGCCACAGCAACATGGAGGCGTCATGGATGACCGGACTGCGTTCAATGGAGTCCGCAATGACTGGGAACCACGAGCGGCTCTCAGACTTTCAACGGCGCGTCAATGCCTGGCAGAGGCCCGTTGTGCGCGATGTCGAATTTCCGTGGCTCCTGTCTTTCGGACTTCAGGAGCCCGCTCTACATGAACCCAGCCAATCGTCCATGGCCGCGAATGCGCCGGAACCGCAAACCCCACCAGTCGTGATGCCGGGCGAAGCAGGGACTGCGGAGACTCAGCCGCCAGCGGAGATCTCCACCCACGTGTTGCCCGATAACGCGAACACCGCGACCGCGGATGCCGGCACGTGGCGCGTGCGCTACCGGTTCGAGCCCCTCTACGGCGACGCCCCGTTCCCGTCCGGCCGCGCTCCGGCCCGGCAGGCGACACGGCTTCTGGCGCAGGCCGCCACCATTTGCGCCGATATTCGCGAAGGCGCAGATTCGTTTCCCCTGGATGTCACCGGTGTGTTTCGCTTCCTCACCGAAACGGCGGGAGCCCTTGAACAGCAGGGTTTCCGCGTCGTGCTCCCGGAATGGTGGAAGAGCCGCGAGTCGGCCGGCATGGTGCGCGCTCGCCCTGTTTTCCGGACGAATGATCCCGACTCTTCTTCGTCCGGCACCCCCGGTATGTTCTCACTGAACGATCTGGTGCAATTCGATTGGGAGGTGGCCATCGGTGGCGAAAACTACACACGCGAGGAACTGGACCGGTTGGCTGAATCCACCGCTCCGCTCGTCATGGTTCACGGTAAGTGGCTCTCGCTCGATCCTCAAAATATTCGCTCTGCGCTCGACCTTTGGAAACGGCAACCCGTGCCCGCTCGCGAGGCGATCCGCATGGCTCTGGGGGCCGCCGACGCACCTGCCGGAATCCGGCTTGAGACCGCCCGCGGCGAGGGCTGGATCGGCGACCTCCTCAGCAAGCTGGCGGGCGATTCGCGCTTTGAGGAGTTTGCGGCGCCCGCCACATTTCAGGGCACATTGCGCACCTATCAGGTGCGCGGATTTTCCTGGCTGGGATTCCTGCGGCAATACGGATTGGGCGCCTGCCTGGCCGACGATATGGGTCTCGGCAAAACCGTTCAGGCTCTCGCGCTGCTCGAACGCGAACGCGCCAGCGGAGTCGACCGCCCCGTGCTTCTCGTCTGCCCCACATCAGTCGTTGGCAACTGGTGCCGGGAGGCGGCGCGGTTTGCGCCAGGCCTCCCGGTCCTGGTACACCACGGACTGGGGCGCACACGCAGCAATGAGTTCGCCGCAAAGGCCGGGCGACATGCGCTGGTGATCTCCAGTTACGCCCTTGCTCATCGAGATCTCGAACTGTTGAAAGACGTACCCTGGTCGGGTATCATTCTCGACGAGGCACAGAATATAAAGAACCCGGAAACACGTCAATCCCGCGCTCTGCGATCGCTGACAGCGGATTATCGCATCGCGCTCACGGGCACGCCTGTGGAAAACAGCGTAAGCGAACTCTGGTCGATTATGGATTTTCTGAATCCCGGCCTGCTCGGTAATCAGGCCGAATTCAGACGCCGGTTTCTGCTTCCCATTCAGAAGGGGGCCGATTCAGGGGCAGCGAAGCGATTGAAGACGCTGACCGCGCCCTTCATCCTGCGGCGGCTCAAAACCGACATCTCCGTCATTCAGGACCTGCCGGAAAAAAATGAGATGAAGGTCTTCTGCAACCTGACTCCCGAGCAGGCGACGCTCTATCGCAGCGTGGTGGAAGCAACCACCCGCGCGCTGGAGGCCGCGCAGGGTATTAAGCGAAAAGGCGTGATCCTCGCCGCCCTCACGAAACTCAAGCAGGTCTGTAATCATCCCGCACAGTTCCTCGGCGATCAATCGCCCATTCCAGGCCGCTCGGGCAAACTGTCGCGGCTGACTGAAATGGTGGAGGAACTGCTCTCCGAAGGCGATCGTGCTCTGATCTTCACCCAGTTCGTCGATATGGGCGAAAGGTTGCAGCGCCATCTTTCCGCCACCTTCGGCGAAGAAGCGATCTTCCTGCACGGTGGCGTACCCGCCGCCAAACGAGACAAGATGGTGGAGCGCTTTCAGCGCGCGGGCGAAACCCGCGGCAAGGCTGGCGACAAAGACGGACCCCGCCTTTTCATCCTCTCGCTAAAAGCCGGCGGCACCGGACTGAATCTCACCGCCGCCAACCACGTCTTCCACTACGACCGCTGGTGGAACCCCGCCGTCGAAAACCAGGCGACAGATCGCGCCTTTCGCATCGGCCAGCGGCGCAATGTTCAGATTCATAAATTCGTCTGTATCGGTACCCTCGAAGAGCGGATCGACGAAATGATCGAGCGCAAGAAAGCCATCGCCGATTCCGTGATCGGCGCCGGGGAAGCCTGGCTCACCGAACTTTCCACGGCGGAGATTAAACAACTGTTCGCGCTCCGGCGGGATGCAGTTTCATGAATCAGGATCCGGCCCGCAACTGGTGGGGAGCGGCATGGGTGGAAAAGATGGAGCGCCTGGCCGAATCCCGTCGATTCGCAGAGGGGGAGGAATACGCGCGGACTGGCCGCGTGGCCGCGATTCAATTTAACGGACGCACCGTTACGGCTACAGTTCAGGGTTTACAGGAGCCGCCGTATACGGTCCGGATCTCCTTCGATCCGTTTTCAGCGGAGCAGTGGACGCGGCTGTTGGCCCAGGTACGCGATTGCGGCAAACTGGCGAAGGAAATATCTTCGGGGGACCTTCCACTCGAAATTCAGACGGCGTTTTCACGAGCGGATCTGCGATTCATGCCTGAGCGTTTTGTCGATCTGCACCTGGAATGCCCTTGCCCGGACTGGCTGAAGCCCTGCAAACATTTGGTAGCAGTGTGGATGAGATTCGCACGCGAATTCGACCGCGAGCCATTTCTCGTATTCGCACTCAGGGGATTGAAACGCGAGGAAATACTCGCCCTGTTGTATAACCGGTCGCCAGCCGGTGCTCCAGTGCCGGGAAAGTTGGAAGAGTTGGAGGAGGAAGAGGAGATTCCGGAAGCGATCATACCCGTGTCGCTTGAATCTTTGCCTGCCGACCCGGAAGCTTTCTGGTCCGCGCCCGCGCTTCCCGCGTCGCCCGACTCGACCGAACGCCTGCTTCCGGATGCCGATATTTTCGATGAGTTGAGAAACTGGCCTGAGCTCGAGCCCCAATTTCAGCAGATTTACGATGCGGTTTACGAATTGGCCAGCCTCGTCCGTTCGTAGAACGTAACCTCGGGCGGTTCACGGTCGAACGGTTCCATAGCGCGAAGACCATTGACGCGGAGCCCAAAGCATGGCGAGGTGCGAATCTGGGAAGCGTCGGAAGGCGGTCTGGTCGGATCACGCTCCCACCGATCGAGGACCGGAAGCAATGGTCCGCTCAATGCAACCTCCAGCCCCGCCGCCTGACTGGGCGATTCAATCTGACCGCCAGCGGTCGAGCCGAGGCGAGTGACTGCCCGCAATTCCTTGAAGCTCCATAGCCCGTCGTGCCCGATCTGCCCCTGTACGCCGGCATACCGACCGAACTCAACGCCAAAACCAACCAGTATTGCGGCGTGGTTGACGAGATCCTGAAGAGCGCGGTTATAGGCGGGGCCGCTATTGCGGAGGCAAGTCCCGATGCAGTCCCTGACGGACCCGATAGTTGTGACCGATTTTAGGAGATATTTCCGAAAGCGTTCACGTGCGCTTTCGTCTCCCCCGGCATCGTCAAGCGTTCCCACCAAGTCTAAGATTTCCTGTAGATCCATGGACATCTACTTTACACGTAACACGCGCGGGAACGGGAGATAGCGCGTTTGGTGCATTGGCAGTCCCACGATCTGAACCTCCTCAAAGGGCGTCTCAGGCGCACAAGGAGAGAGCGCCGATCTGCCGAAGCACTCCCTGTCCTGCGCTTCCCCGGGCTGGCGAGAAAAGTTCATTGGCAGCAAAGGACTTAAATACAGGCGATATTTCCGCGTGTTGATTCCATCTGGGTTATCGGTTCGAATCATCGCGGCGTTTCAGCGCGACGGCAACGGACCGACGCGGACAACCTGCCGGGGCTGAATGCTCGCGAGCGCCGCAAGAGACTCGGGAATAACCGGAAGGAGATCCTGAATGCGATTTGAACGCGCCCGAACGATCAGCACGGCAATTCGTTTGGTCGTCAAATTCTGCTGGTAGGGGAGGTTCTTGTCCAGCGTCAACAAAACGTCAAACAGCGGGTCGGCCTCGGCCAGCAACTCGCCGTTCTTCTTGCCAGACCACCCACACTCGACGACAGTGCGGCACTGATGCCCAATCAAGTACACCGCCAGTTTACGAGGCAAGTTTTCGTCGAGGAGGATCCTCATCGACGAAAGGTTAGCAGCGCCTTGGCCTCTTCAAGCGCGGCGATTGCGGCCTCACGGCTAACCGACGGGAAGTTATCCAGGAACTCGCCCAGGCTGTCGCCTGCTTCAAGGTAGTCAATCAGCGAATCGACAGGTACACGGGTTCCGCGAAAGCAAGGCGTCCCACCGAGGATCTCGGGATCACTAACGATGACGGATTCGTGCGGCACGGTGACCTCTCGATCCTCAGTCTACCAAGAGGGCGTTGTGTTGGCGCCGTGTAGCAGTCGGTCTCGCTCGCGGAAGCCGCGGGAGTTATTGTCGACCGAGCTAACTACTAAGGCTTCGAAGGCGGCGAATTTCCGGAGTTTCATGCGCATCGTTTGAAGAATCCATCCAAAGCCAAGGTTCCAGGGCCAGTCAGGAAAGTTCGATAGTTGCCCACGAAGGGGAGCCACACTGGTAGTAGTACGTGGACGCCATGGCCAAGTTCCCGGCATCGTTGCCCGGTATTGGCTCGACCAGGGCGTTTTCGGGCGATTTGGGTGTTCTCTGAAGGGCGACCAGGAAGCACCGGACCTGCCTTCACAGGGCCGAATCCAGGCATTTTCCGCCGGTTTTCTCAGTATTCTCTAATTGACGGGCTCCGTAAGTTGACGGCCCTAAACTAAGTTGCCGGCCCTAAACTAAGTTGCCGGCTCGCCAACGTTTGAAGTGAGAGACGCGCCCATTGACCGCGGCCGACGCCACTTGCCTTCGACAAGATATTCCGGTTGAGACAGAACCAAGGTCGGAGGCTGGCTCATGGGTGAACGTGCGTGAAAGCAGACAAGTACATCGCGGCCTGCCGTCAACTGCGAGAGCAGCCAGTTTGGAGATTGTTGGCTTCGCGTCACGGCCCCTTTGCGATTGGATTGCTTCAGTCTCACTTGTTTGAGACGGAGAGCCGTCTTCCGGCATCCGTTTTTTACGAACGGATCAGCCGGGATCTGGAAGAATTGCGCGCCCGAGGCGATGATTTTCCGCAGCCGGCCCAGGCATATGCCGCGGAGTGGCTGCGTGAAGGATATCTTGAACGCCGTTTCCCCTCTGGAGCTGCGGAAGAGGAGTCCGAGGTCTCCTCGGCAACCGCCATCGTCATCCGATTCATAACCGGCCTCGCTGAGCCGCGTATCGCGGCGACAGAAAGCCGGTTGGCCGTAGTGATACAGCAACTGGTAAAGCTGGCTGAGGAGACCGATTCAAATCCGGAGACCCGAGTTGCGAGCCTTTTATCCGAAAGGGAGCGCCTCGACCGGCAAATCGAGGAGATTCGCGGCGGACGCGTCGCCGCATTGTTACGCGAGAATCTCTTTGATCACCTGACCCGCCAGCACCGTGGGCCGCTCGTTCTGGCCATTGTGGAGGAAGGTCGTCTTCTGGTGATCGAGACCCATCATCCAAAGTACCGTCGCGTGGATATCGTGCACGTGCGCTGGCCGCTCGGCCACGCGCATTCCGATCTCATCGGTCGCGCCACGTATTGGCCGCCCTTGGCACCTCCGCCGCCGAAAACGTTTCGGGTTGGGCTGTATGCGCGAGTGTCCACGCACGACCAGCAGACGCTGCCGTTACAGATGCGCGCCATGCGCGAGTACCATCGTGGCTCCGGCTCTCCTCCACAAATGGAATCTCATTCCCGTTCCCGCTTTGGTTCCACGTCACGCGCGAGACCTGAAGGTCTGCGATCATATCAAGCTTCAGCATCCGCACGCCATCCTGCAATGCGTGGAACTTCAGCTCGCAGGTGACCGTCAGATCCGGCTGGTTTCCTATAATATTCGCGTTTCCTATGCCAGCCTCGATCCTGTAATGTTCCGGCGCGATCAGCCGCTTCTCGTCTTTGGAGTCGGGTTTCGTTTCCCGGATACTGTGCGCGAGGAACCACACGCCGTCGCTGTCGCTGTTCGGATCGAAATCGACGAGCGCCACTTCTTCGGGAGCCTGCAATACCGGCATCGCGCCGTGCGGGTTCACCACAAACCGCAGATCGCCATATTTCTTCCCACGCATAAACGCGCGAAACGATCCGCGCTCACCCGTATCGCCGTTATACAAATCGGCAAGAATCTCCGCAACGTAATTCGGGATATCCTCGAAGTTGAGCATGCGTTCGAGGCGCGTCAAAGGCCGCAAAAGGGACTCAGGCGACTTTCGCGACTGGATCACGCTTCGCACGCGCTTCAGTTCCTCCTCATGCCGCACCGGCGATGCATCCACAATCTGCGAATGCTCCTTTATTTCATCGAAAGTCGCGCCGCTGAAGAAGACCACCATGGCGGTGAAGTCTTCGCTCACGGACTCCGAACCCATCATGTGCCTCAGCCGCAGCGCAGCGAGATTGTTCCGCCGTTTTCAGCTGAAAGTTACCGTCGCCCACGAACACGCCGGTGGTCACGTGGCCCAGCACCGGGGGCAGAAAACTGAACGATCCCGAGCGAAACGTCAGCGTTCCCGCGTCGCGCTGCACCAGCAGATTCGAAACCTGATAAACCTTGCTGAGCTTACTCAGCCGCAGCGACTGATAGTTTGGATCGGAGTTAGCCGGAGGCGATCGCCGCGCCGTCACCCGCACAGAGCTCGTCACGGCCGCGAGCCTGAGGGCGACCGGCAGGCTGACCGGCTTATCCGTCATCTTTACCGTTCCTTCCCAGTTCGCGAAGCGGTCTTTCGTGACGGCAACGCGATAGGTCCCTGCCGTTAATTGCTCAAATGTTGCGCGACCGCTGCTGTCCGTCGCTTGCTGGCGACCGGCGACCTCAACCTGAGCCCCCGCAACCAGCGCCTGGGCCGGATCTTTGACCGTCACTGTCAGCGATCCCGCAAAAAGCGGCGCGCAGAACAGCGCGGCGATGCACAATCGGGCTAACTTCGGGGACATGGCACTTATTCTATCGGCCTCCTGATCTGGCCAGACTCACCACTTCCTTCCCGGCAAGCACATCATAATTCGGGTTCAGCAGGATCTGCTTCGGACGTGCAGACAACGCGGCCTTGCATGGGCCGGTCGAATTCCCCTGCAAAGCCACCACACAAACCCGATAGTTCTTCCCCCCGAGTTCGGCGAAAACCGGCACCAGCATGCGAAAAGAAGGCGAGACGCCGCTCTGGGTCAGCGTGCCTTCCAGGATCGTCGCGCCATTCTCGCCGGGCGTGAGTGAGTATGAGAGCCCGTAGCCGGGGACGTCCGTACTGCGGAGCCACTCGTTGAAATACCAATCCATCCGGTGATCGCCCGTCAGATCCATCGCCGGCTTCATGTGCTTCTCGACAATCGACTGGAAATCTTCGCTCGATACCGCCTGGTTCCGAAAGGTGGCAACGAAATCCTGCATCATGGCCTGAAAATCGCGGTCCAGAGTTTGCGGATCCCACATCATCGCGCGCAGCATCTGGACGATAAACGCACCTTTGTTCGCGTTCAGAATTCCACCGGCGGCCGGGGATGCCGGCGTATTGTTCAGAATTCCCATCCAGACCGGCCCTGCTTCATTGGGCCTGATCAGGCCATTGAACGACCGCGTCAGAATCGCCTCGCGGGCACTGAGCCAGCGATCCTGGAATACGTCGTTACCCCTGGCAAGATCGTAGACACTCGCGGAGAAATTAGTGAGCCCAGCGGTGAGCCACTCGTCGTGAAAGCTCGCCGGAGTCACCGTATTTCCCCACCATTGCCCGGCTATCAGTCTCGGGAATGCTTCGTCGAGACCCGCCCGCATTCCAGAGGGCAGGGGCATACCGATTCTGGACGAAATCGCGCCCGAACCCATCATTAGGACAGGCCTCGCGTAAATCAATCCTGGCAGCGACTCGGCGGGTCCGCCGGTCTGCACCAGAAATGTGAGGTTGTCATAACCGGGCTTGCCAAACCAGGAGTTGAAAAGCCGCAGCGCGTTGCCGAGATCGCCCAGCATGTAATTCCCGGAAGGCGGCTGAATGCCACGCGCCGTGAGCGCCCGATACAGCGACATCTGCGACTTCGTGGTTTCTTCCACCTCCGTCATCACCGTCGCATCGTCCATCCAGCGAAACACAGCCTGCGTGATCGGAGCGTCAGACTTCCATTCCGAAACGTCCCAGTCTCCGTCACGCGTCAACCCGACCGAATTGCCCACCGAGACGATCTTCGAACCATGGGGGATACGGAATTTCAGATCGTAAGTAGCGCGGCTGGCCGGACCGGCAGGCGTCGGATACCAGATACGCCTTGGCGGAATCCCAAAGAAATTAAACCGGGTCTGTAAGATCTCCCCGCCGGCGTACTCGAAAGTTACGTTATATGAGTTGCCTTTCTTTAGCGGCTCCGGCGTCTGCAGATAGAACGAGCCATCGTGATTCCGGCTCTCCTGAACGAATGGGATTTCGTTGCCGTTCCAGCTGACGCGGGAAACCTGAAGATCCGGCATCAGCTCAAACTTCGCCATGCGGACGCCGTCTTCCATCGGATGGAAACTCAGTTCGCAGGTGACGGCGAGGTCGGGTTGAACGCCGAGCAGATTCTTATCCCCGATCAAGACGTCCATCTTGTAACGATCCGCCGCAATCAGCCGCTTCTCCTCTTTGGAATCCGCGCGGTCTGCCTGCAGTTCGGCCAGCGTGTGGGAGAGATACCAGACGCCGTCGCTGTTGCTGTCCGGGTTGAAGTTGATGAGCGCAACTTCCTCGGGCGCCTGCAACACCGGCATGGCACTGTGCGAGTTCAGCAGAAAACGCAGATCGGGATATTTCTTCCCGTTTACGAATGCCCGGAAAGATCCGGCACGTTCACCTGTCGCGCCGTTATAAATCTCCGCGAGGATCTCAGCGTCGTAATTCGGTATGTCCTCCCAGTTGAGCATCAACTCCAGCTGGCTCCTCGGGAACGGCTGCTGCCGCGGCTCGCGACGGCCCTGAATGACGCTCCTGACGCGCTTCAGTTCGTCCTCATATGGGG
>Ga0302140_10009632_pt1 | contig 11976 bp, 10 predicted proteins | sample I_Bog_E1_1_FD_202095 | JGI IMG/M metagenome (GOLD analysis project Ga0302140, IMG submission 202095) | Peat permafrost microbial communities from Stordalen Mire near Abisko, Sweden - I_Bog_E1_1 | ecosystem: Environmental > Terrestrial > Soil > Wetlands > Peat | place: Sweden: Abisko, Stordalen...
AGGTTGGTGAGGGCAGCGGTTTTGCCGTAGGTCTGTTCGTTATCCCAGATGCGGAGATCGTGGGTGTCTGCGCCCACAACCAGGACCAATCCGGCGCCAAGCGGCTCCGTCCAGTGGGCCACCGCGCCCAACTCATTTTCCGGGGTATGCGAGAAGCGGGACGGGCTTTCGCCGCAGCGATAGGTGCAGCCGGGGTAGTTGGCACTGGTGTTCAGGATGCTGGAGAAGACCTGGCGGAAGTGTTCGTCGGAGCCATAGGCGCGGACCGTCAAGGTTCCACTGTGCGGCCCTTGCCAGTCGCCGCCGGTCGCGTAGCGCCACAAGCGGGTGGCATTGGTCTGGTCCGGGGTACCGTTGTTGCGGGCGTCGTTGTACCCGGTGCCGCGCGCAAAAATGCGCAAGGGGCCGACGGCATGCTCGGTGAGAAACATCCCGTTTTCGCTGTGCACGTCGCTGGCAATGTCCACTGGACCGCGCTGGTAGGACGCCTCCTGGATATAGCCGTCGGTCTGGATGGCACCGCCGGAGAGCAGCAAACCCCAGGGGCCGCGCTTGGTTTGGAACAGCAAGCTGTCGTCGCTGGTGCCTTGTGCGCCATAGCTGCTGCGCAATTCGGCTTGATCGTTCGTGGGGCGGAGGGGCACGATGTTCACCACGCCGCCAATGGCGCTCGAGCCGTAGAGGTCGCTGGCGCCGCCGCGCACCAACTCGATCCGGTTGATGGTGAGCTCCGGCTCTTCCTGCCAGTGAATCCATCCGGCGAACGGATCGTTCATGGGGACATCGTCTTCGGTGATCAGGGTGCGGCTGGCTGCCGTGGAACCCAGCGCGCGCAGGCTCAGGCCCTGGGAGGAGGGGTTGGCGATGAGCGAACTGGAGCGGCGGAACAGCTCCACGCCCGGCAACTGGCGCATCTTTCCATCCAGCGTGATGGCCGCCGTAGTTTCGAGCGCTGTTTGGGAGAGTTCGCGGGTACTGACCGGGCTTTCCAAAGAGCCTAACGGAGTCCGATATGCGGTAACGGTGACGACTTCGTTGGTCACAGCGGGAACAAGTTGAATGGTTGCCTCTGTGCTGAGCGTGACCAGTTTCTCTTCAAAACCGTTGGCGGTCACGCGCACCTGACAGGGGGTCGCGCAAGGCACGTTCAGTCGCCCATTTGCGCCGCTCCGCCCGAGCAGGGCTCCGGAGGGGTCTTTGACGAGGGCACCCGATACCGCCGCGCCACTCGCGTCCTGCACGGTGAGGGGGATACTGGCCTGCCCGCTAAGGATCGCGGGGGAAAAGGCCGCCACCGCAAGCGCAAGGGCACCAGACATCGCTTTGGATTGAAACCACTTCATCGGCATTGCTCCGGGCGCTCGATTCGAGGGTGTTGTGCCATTGTGCCACGCTTTTCAGGTCAGTGGCATCCCCTTTATAGGGGGCAATCTCCGCCAAGGGGACCATCACGAAGGCTCGGTCGGCCATGCGTGGGTGAGGGATTTCGAGGCCTGGCTCGCTGACCCTCAAATCGCCGTAGAGCAGGATGTCCAGATCGAGGGTGCGCGGCCCGTTCTGAAAGCCCGCGGTCCGATCGCGGCCGAACTCCTGCTCGATCCGCATCAAACCCTGCAGCAAAGCGCGCGGCGGGAGGCCGGTTTCCAGCGCGACAACGGCGTTGACGAATCGGGGCTGTGCGGCATAGCCAACCGGTGCGGTGGAGTAGAGGGACGACCGGCAGGTGACTCGCCCGAGGGATTGAAGGCGGTTTACAGCAGCCGCGAGGGTTGCGTCTGGAGGTCCCGCAGCACTGGCCAGGTTGCCGCCCATTCCGATGTAGGCTGTCGGCATCTTCTTCAGAGTAACGCGTACGCGAAGGCCAGGGGAAACAGGCCCATCTGGGTCATGTTCCGGGAACGCCGCATCTGCTAGCATCCTGTTGGAGACTTTTCCGTATGGACGCTGTGACCAGCGCGGGCCTTGGGGCCCGGCGCAATGAAGATATCGCTCTCGATCTGCTTAAGTTTGTGGCCGGCACGGCGGGCATCGGCCGCCCTGCTGTGGCTTCTACCGGGTTCAGCGGGGCCTCCGCTGCCAAGCCGGAGGAGCACGTTACGCAACTGCTGGAGCTCTATGGCCGCTGCCTGAAGGCCGTTGAAGGCAAGGAGCCCGCGGCGGGGGGCGCCCGATAGCGGGAGAACCCATTCTGCGCGTAGCCGTAGCCGGAGCGGGGTCCTTTGGCCGCAACCATCTCCGCGTTTACCGCGAACTTGAAAGCTCCGGCCATGGTGTCGCGCTGGTGGCTGCGGTCGATCCTGACCCGGCGCGCGCCGCTGAAGCCGGCAAACAGTACGGCATTCCGGTATTTGCATCGGCAGATGAGCTGCTGAAGGCCGATCTTAAGCTGGATGCGGCCACGGTTGCCGTTCCCACCGTTCATCACCACGCTGTCGCTGCGCCGCTGCTGGAAGCGGGTCTTGACCTGCTAGTGGAGAAGCCGCTTGCCGCCACGCTCGGCGAGGCCGATGAGCTGATCCGGACTGCGGAAGAGGGCCAGCGCATTCTCCAGGTGGGTCACCTGGAACGCTTCAACCCGGCAATTCTGGCCGTGGAACCCAAGTTGCACCGGCCGATGTTCTTTGAAGCGCACCGTCTCTCGGTGTTTACGCCGCGTTCGCTGGATGTGGACGTGGTGCTGGACCTGATGATCCACGACCTGGACATTGTGCTGACCTTTGCGCGCTCACCAGTACGCGAAGTGCGCGCGGTGGGTCTGCCGATTCTTTCGCCCAAGGTGGACATCGCCAATGTGCGGGTGGAGTTCGAGTCCGGCTGCGTGGCCAACTTCACGGCTTCCCGGGTCTCCACCGAGCGGGTGCGCAAGCTGCGCTTCTTTGAGCCGCGGCAATATGTGTCCATCGATTATGCGCGGCAGGATTTGCTGGTGATCCGCATCGATGCCGAGGGCGGCGCTGCGCCCAACCCGCTCGCTTCGCTCCCCCCAGCCATCGCGGCGATGATTCCGCCCAACATTCTCGAAACGCTGGCCGCAGGCAAACTCGATCCGGCTACGATTGCACAACTGGCCGCATCGGCCAAGATCGACCCGGCACTGGTGGCGCAGTTTCTGGCACCCACAGGTCCGGCTCCGGGACTTTCCTTTGCCAAGCTGCCGGTGACTCCCGGAGAACCGCTGCGGCTGGAGATCGAGTCCTTTCTGGAATCGGTCCGAACGCGCCGCGCCCCACGGGTTACGGCAAAACAGGGCCGCGCTGCGTTAGCCCTGGCGCTGGAGATTCAAGCCTCCATGGCCGCCCATGCGGATCGAGCCGGACTCGGAGACTTTTTCTCTCCCGCCGTTTAGTGCCGGCGCAGCCTCAGGCAATCCCCAGCACGCGGTTCAAGAAGCCGACCAGATACTTCCACACCAGGTAATATGCCGCCATCGCCACCAGAAAGCCGGGGATGACCAGGGCGTACGGAATGCTCAACGCCTGGAACCAAAGCATTCCATTGGAGCGGAATTGCAGTACGTTCAGGCTGGTTGCCACCAGGGCCCCGAGCGGAGCCATGAGCAGAGGCAACACTGCGCCGTGCAGACCAATGGGGTGCGTGAATCGGGTTTGCGACACCAGAAAGACGATGTTCCACAAACCAAAAAGAGACGGCACCACGGCCATGGGAAAGATCATGACTTGTTCAATCGGTATGGAGAGTTGCATCCCGATGCGGGTCACGATGAAAACCGTCAGCAGCATGGGAAGAACCAGCGTCGGCACAAGGATTCCCGCCAGGTAGGCGCGAAGATAGGGATGAGTTTGCATGGTGTCCTCTTCGACAAATCAATGCTGGGCGGGCATCGAGCCCGCGGGTTCAGAGGTAGTAGAGAACGACCGGAATCGCCGAAGGGAAGAGTGCGGCGACGCCCACCAAAGCGGCAAGCAGGGCCCAATCGAACCAGGGCTGCATGGCCGGCTGTGCATCCATGCGCCGCAAGACGGCGGGCCACAGGTCACGAGCCGGTTCCTCGTCGAGGGGCGGAAAAGCCTGCTGCAGTGAGGTCTTGATTCGATCGTCGTCTCGTTCCTTCATGGTTTGATCCCCTGCTCTTCCAAGTTCCTTCTCAAACGCCGGACTGCGCGAAATGCGCGCACCTTCACTGCCGCAATGGAGAGGCCCAGCGCCGCGGCGATCTCCCTGTGCGGCTCTTCTTCAATCAACACAAGCACCGCAACGATGCGCAGCTTCGGCAGCAAGCTTTGCAAGGCCTGCGCAGTTTTGCGGCGAATCTCCGCGGAGATGGCGGGATCGCCGGCTGAACGCGCCGCCAGGTCGTCCGCTAGTTCATCACGCGAAGCCGTCTCCCGGTGCGTGGAGCGCAGCCAATCGAGCGCCGCACGGGTGGCGATGCGGCGGGACCAGCCTTCGAATCCGAGGGCAGGATTGAACCGGGCGTGGGCCTGGTGGATGCGCCAGAATGTTTCCACGGTCAGGTCTTCTGCGGTGGCCGGGTTGCAGACGATGCGCAGGATCCACCCGTAGACGGTCCGTTGGTGCTGGCGGAAGAGCCACTCGAAAGCATCCCGATCGCCATGCCGGAAAGCGAGCAGAAAATCCCGGGTTTCCCCCTGGTCCACTCTCGACTCCACGATCCCTGGCATCGTTCGCGCCTCTATTTCCTCTTACGGTGGAACTTTCTGGAAGGTTACAGCGTAAAACAGGAACGAGGGCGCAGCGCCGCGGAATGACCGGCGCAGTAGCCACGGCGGTCGATCGATTGGAGGGACCAGGTCATGATTCACCTTGCTTTCCTTTTCGTGCTCTACTTCCTTCCTGCGCTGATCGCCAGCAGCCGCCATGTCCATGAGCGCGTAGCCATCACGCTGCTCAATGTTTTTCTCGGCTGGACGTTCATCGGCTGGATTGTGGCCCTGATCTGGGCAATCGCCGCCCCGCGGCCGTACATTGCCTACGTCCAGCCACCCTACCCGCCGTACTACCGGTAAATCGCGATGAAGCGATTTACTTCTACGGTTTCCCGCGCGTTGCGTGCTTGACATTCGTGTTCTGGCGCTTTAGCGTTGCCTCCCGTAGGGTGCGTGGCCAGACTCCTGTGACGAAGCCACTCAGGAGCGGGTCCGCCCCCCAATTCGGAGGCAGAAATGAACACGTTTGTACGTCATCTGGCCGCATTTGCCCTGGCGAGCGCCGCGGGGGTTTTCGCGCTCTCAGCCCAGGAAGCGCCGAAGACCGAGGCGGCCAAGCTCGCCTATCTCGACACCGGCTTGCCGCCCGAACAACGGGCCGCCGACCTGGTGAGCCGCATGACACTGGAAGAAAAGGCGACCCAACTGGTCAACCAGGCGCGGGCCATTCCGCGGCTGAACGTTCCTGCCTACGACTGGTGGAGCGAATCGCTGCATGGCGTAGCGCGCGACGGCACCACCGAGTTTCCTGAGCCGATCGGGTTGGGAGCGACCTTCGATGCGCCGGCGATTCACCAGATGGCCGTTGTCATCGGCACCGAGGGGCGCATCAAGCATGTGCAGGCAGTGCGCGCCGGGCACAGCGATATCTTCGAAGGCCTGGACTTCTGGGCGCCGAACATCAACATCTTCCGCGATCCGCGCTGGGGCCGGGGGCAAGAAACCTACGGCGAAGATCCCTTCCTGACAGCGCGCATGGGTGTCGCCTTCGTAACCGGCATGCAAGGCGACGATCCCCGCTACTACCGCGTGATCTCGACGCCCAAGCATTTTGCCGTGCACAGTGGCCCCGAGCCCACCCGCCACAATGCGGATGTGACGGTGAGCAAGCACGACGAGCTGGACACCTATCTTCCCGCGTTCCGGGCTGCCGTGACGGAGGCCAAGGCCGGATCGGTGATGTGCGCCTACAACAGCATCAACGGCCAGCCCGCCTGCGCCAACGAGTTCCTTCTCCAGGATCAACTGCGCGGCTGGTGGAACTTCCAGGGCTACGTAGTTTCCGATTGCGGCGCGGTGATCGATATTCATGAAGGGCACAAGTTCAACGCCACGCAAGCCGAGTCTTCCGCAGTAAGCCTGCGCAGGGGCATGGACAACGAGTGCGTGGACTTTACCTTCAAGGTGAAGGACGGCCACGACTACAAGCCGTATGTGGATGCCGTAAGGCAGGGCTACTTGAAGGAGAGCGAGATTGACACAGCGGTAAGGCGGCTATTTACGGCGCGCATGAAGCTGGGCATGTTCGATCCGCCGGAGATGGTGCCCTACTCCAAAATCGACGAAAAGCTCCTGGACGGCGAACAGCATCGGGCCATGGCGCGCAAACTGGCCAACGAGTCCATGGTGTTGCTGAAGAACGACGGCGTGTTGCCGCTGAAGTCTTCGCATACAAAAATTGCCGTGGTGGGCCCGCTGGCCGACCAGACCAAGGTGCTTCTGGGCAACTACAACGGAACCCCGTCGCACACGGTTTCCATTCTGGAAGGAATCCGCAACGAGTTTAAGGGCGCGACGATCAACTACGTGGCGGGTACGCAATTCCTGGGTCACGACGCGGCTCCGGTGCTAGCCTCCGCGTTGACGGTGGACGGCAAGCCGGGCATCAAGGCGAGCTACTCCAAGCTGGACATGTCCGACTTGAACACGCCCGGCGCTACCAAGCCCGTGGCGGAGCGCGTAGAAATCACGTTGGACGCTGCGGCGAACTCGGTTCCTGCAGAGGCCGCGAACCTTCATCCCCTGGCCATTCGTTGGGATGGAATGCTGACCGCTCCGGAGGCCGGCGACTACAACCTGGGCCTGATTGCCAACGGCTTCTTCCGCATGCAGTTGGATGGCAAGAACGTCACGTCCGCCTATGGTGGCGACGGCAAGGAACCCAAGTTGGGCCGTGTTCATCTTGAAGGCGGTAAGCCGACCGCACTCCACATTGAATACGCTCCAGAAGAAAATCAGTCACCCACCGCCAAGCTGGTTTGGTCCAAGGTGGACCTCAAGCCGAGTGCGGCCGCGATTGCCGCCGCCAAGGATGCGGATGTGGTGGTCGCCGTCGTCGGCATCACCAGCGAGCTGGAAGGCGAAGAGATGCAGGTGAGCGAAGAAGGCTTCAAAGGCGGCGACCGCACCAGCATCGACCTGCCGAAGCCCGAAGAGGAGCTTCTGGAAGCGGTAGCTGCCATCGGGAAGCCGCTGGTTGTGGTTTTGACCAATGGAAGCGCTCTGGGCGTGAACTGGGCCAACGCCCATGCGAACGCCATCTTGGATGCGTTTTATCCCGGCGAAGAGGGCGGGTCGGCGGTGGCGGAGACGCTTTCCGGCAAGAACAATCCGGCCGGACGCCTGCCGGTCACGTTCTACAAGGACATCACCCAGTTGCCGGCCTTCGAAGACTACGGCATGAAGGGTCGCACTTACCGCTACTTTGAGGGCACGCCTCTATATCCGTTCGGTTATGGACTGAGCTACACAAAGTTCTCCTACGGTCCCGTTACGGGTCCAACCGCGGATGTGGCAGCTGGCAGTAGTGCGGGCTTCGATGTCACCGTCACCAACACCGGGAAGCTCGCCGGAGACGAAGTGGCCCAGCTTTATCTGGTGTTCCCCAAAGTACCTGGCGCACCGCTGAAGGCGCTGCGCGGGTTTCAGCGGGTTCACCTGGAGGCTGGCGCCTCGCAGAAACTACACTTCGAGCTGCACCCGCGCGACCTGAGCATAGTGACGGAAGCCGGCGAGCCGATCGTTGCGGAAGGGGCCTATAGCGTGTCGATCGGCGGGGGGCAGCCGGGAACGGGAGCTCCTTTGGTGGCCACAACGTTCACCATCAAAGGCAAGCTGGCCCTGCCGGAATAGAGACAAATGGCTGTAGTAACAAGGGCGCACAGAGCCTTCCCGGTGCGCCCTGCTTTACCTGTCCGACCCTGGCCCCCTATAATCCAGAAGGTTCCTGTTCAAGCCGCCGCTTGCGCCTGGCCGGTCTTTGCGCCGTTTTTCGCAAAGGCCGGAACGAAAACTGCGATCCGAGCAGCATGAATAGGATTTCTGAAGGAGTTTTCCATCCAAATGAAGCGTAATTTTGCATCCATTCTCGCGCTGGCTTCGGGCCTGGCGCTCAGTGCTGCTGCGCAAACTTCGCCGGCTGCCGCCGCACCCGCCGGCCCCACCAAGATCGCGGTCGTCGAGTTTCAGGCGGTCGTAAGCCAGACCAACGAGTTTCAGCGCGATTTCGGCGACCTGCAGAAGAAGTACGAGCCCAAGCGCTCCCAGCTCAAGACCATGGCCGATGAGATCGAGGGTCTGGAAAAGCAGCTGCAAGCCCAGGCAGACAAGCTCAGCGATGCGGCGCGCGCCTCCCAGACTAAGACCATCGACGACAAAAAGAAGCAGGCGCAGCGTCTGGCCGAGGACGCGCAGAACGACCTGACCGGCGAGATGAACGACACCTACAACAAGGTGGCCAGCAAGGTGTTCGACGTTCTTTCCAGCTACGCGCAGCAGCAGGGGTATTCCCTGGTGCTCGATTCGACGGCAAGCCAGCAGCAGGCGCCCGTGGTGCTCTATCACACTGACAACTCGGACATCAGCAAGGCCGTTCTGGAAGCCTATAACGTGAAGTCCGGCGTTCCCGCTCCGCCCCCGCCGCCGGCAGGATCCGCGCCGGCAGCAAGGCCCGCGCCGAAGGCTCCGGCCGCTCACTAGAAATCAGAGCGCTCGAAGTCCGCCAAACCTGGGTATCCCCGGTCTCGAAATCGAGACCGGGGATACCTCCAGCTCAGGAAGCCAGGCCATACGAGCAATCCCCTCCGAACCATCATTCCTTCTTCTCAACAAGCTCAGCCTCGGCTGGGCTTGTTCTGCTGTCGCCACTCCAGAGCTCACCCGGCCCGTGTTCCGAATTCTCCAGGATGCTTTTCCCCCTCCGGTTCACCCCGGAACGAACCCGTTCCTGAGACTGCCTTTATAACAGCTCGTGCATAATCGAAAGACGATGGCACTCTTGTGGAACCCTGAGAGCTGGTCGCTCCGACTGGCCGAACTGGAAGCGCAATCTGGCGAACTGAAAGAAGCCCCCTTGCGACGCGATGTGCGTTCGCTCGGCATCTTGCTGGGCGAAGTATTGCGCGAGCAGGCCGGCGATGACCTGTTTGCCCATGTGGAGGCGTTACGCCAAGGGACGATTCGCCGCCGCGACGCCGAAGCCCGCGGCAGCGAGGAAGAAGCGGCACAGCAAGCGGCCACGGCGCTCGACCTGGTGCACTCGCTACCCGCCGAACGCGCCATTCTGCTGACCCGGGCCTTTGCCTTTTACTTCGAGCTCATCAACCTGGCTGAGACAAACCACCGCAAGCGCCGTCGCATCGCCTTGCGCCTCAGCGGGCAGGCAGGGCGCCAGCGCGGTTCCCTGGCCGGAACCCTCTCGGAGATGCGCCGCGTGGGCATCAGCGCCGAAGAAGCGATGGAGTGGCTCAAACAAGTGCTGATTGTTCCAGTCTTTACCGCCCATCCAACGGAAGTGGCGCGGCGTTCCGTCATGTTCAAGCGCCGCCGGATCGGCGAGTTTCTGGCCTCGCTGGACCGGATTCCCGCGCCGGAGCAGGATCTGGCCCGGCTGGAGCAGCTCGTCCTCGCGGAGATCACCAGCCTTTGGCAAACCGACGAAGTCCGCTCCCGCCGGCCCACGGTCTACGACGAAATCAAGATGGGGCTCGACTACTACGACGTCTCGATCTTTGAGACGCTTCCCAGCCTCTACCGCGAGATCTCCGAAGCCCTGCATGCCGCTTACGGCCTGGAGATCGACACGCTGGCCCTGCCCAAAGTGCTGGAGTTCGGTTCCTGGATCGGCGGCGACCGGGACGGCAATCCCTTTGTGACCCCGCAGGTCACGCGGGATGCCATTCAGCTCGCACGCGGCCACTTGCTGCTCTACTATCAAGGCCAATTGCAGGAGATCATCGATCTGCTGACCACCAGCGCCCAGCAGCGCCCGGTAAGCGATGCTCTGATGGCGCGTCTTCGCGCTTACGTGGACCAAGTGCACACGCCGGAGGCCCAGGTTTTCGGCGAGCAGTACGAGTTTGAGTACTACCGCCGCTTCGTCATCTGCGTCAAGGCGCGTATCCAGCGCACCCTGGAAAGCTCGAGCCGCCCGCATCCCAACGCCGCCGTGGATTCTTTGCCGGTTACCTCCTACACACTGGCCCAGGGCCAGGAACAGCTCGCCCAGGTGCTTCCCCCTTACTGCTCGGTGGTAGAGTTTCTCGACGATCTGGAGACGCTGCGTGCCTCGCTCGCGGAGAATCGCGGTCTGCGCATCGCTCGCACATTGGTTGACCCATTGGTGCTTCAGGTACGGACCTTCGGCCTGCACCTGCACACCCTGGATATACGCCAACACGCGCGGGTTCTTGCCGCTGCTCTCCAGGAGGCCATCGCCGACTCCATTGCAGCCACTTTGCCCGGGAGCCTTTCTGAGGAAACGTCGAGCGTGCTGGAAACCTTCCGTGCCATCGCGGAAGTGAAGGAAGGCTGCTCGCCCGAGGTCATTCGGCAGTATGTCATTAGCGGCGCGGGCACTGTGGAAGACGTGCTCACCGTGATTCGCCTCGCCCGGCTTGGTGGCGTCAAGGTGGAGGGCTCCGGCCTCGAGCCGGGGCTTATGCCGGTGCCCCTGTTCGAGTCGATTGAGGATCTGCGCCAGGCTCCCACGGTTTGCCGCGAGCTGTGGGCACGCGAAGACTACCGCAAGCTCATGGCCACCTGGGACAACTGGCAGGAAGTCATGCTGGGCTACTCCGACTCCAACAAAGACGGCGGCATGCTGACCTCAACCTGGGAGATCTTCCGCGCCCATCGCGACCTGCACGTGGTGGCTCGGGAAGCGGGGGTCAAACTCCGGCTCTTCCATGGCCGCGGGGGCACCGTGGGCCGCGGCGGCGGGCCCACGCACCGCTCCATCTTTGCCCAGCCCATGAACTCCTTTGACGGTCAACTGCGCATTACCGAGCAGGGTGAAGTGCTGAACTTCAAATATGCCGACGAAGTGCTGGCCGAGCGCAATCTCGAACTCATGATTGCCGCCTCGCTGGATGCGCTTGCCCGTCCCAACGCCCGCGATCCGAAGGGCCACTTCACGGGCATGCTCAAGCCGGAGTGGGAAGCGGCTTTGAATCAGCTTTCCGATCTGTCCTTTGGCTTTTATCGCGAACACATCCTGGAAGACCCGGGCGTGCTCACCTACTTTGAGCAGTCCACGCCCGTTGGCGAGCTGGAGAATGCCAAGATCGGTTCCCGTCCTTCCCGGCGCAAGGCGTCGCCCTCGCTCGCCGACTTGCGCGCCATTCCCTGGGTCTTCGGCTGGACGCAATCCAGGCTGCTCATCCCCGCCTGGTTTGGGGTAGGGTTTGCCCTGGAGGAATTCCTCTCGCAGTCGGGTTCGCTCGACCTGTTGCAGACCATGGCGCATGAGTTCCCGTTGTTCATCGATCTGCTGCGCAACGTGGAGATGGCGCTCGGCAAGGTGGATCTTGCCACCGCGCGGATCTACTCTTCGCTGGTGCCGGACACGAAGCTGCGCGAGCGCATCTACGATCTCTTCGACGCGGAGTTCCATCGCACCGTCCGAGCGGTGCTCGCCGTTCTGCAGCAGACGGAGCTTCTGGAGACAAACCAGGTGCTGGCTCACTCCATCCGGCTGCGCAATCCCTACGTGGACCCGATGCACCTGATTCAAGTGGACATGCTCCGCCGTAAACGGGCGGGCGAAGACACGCCGGAAGTGAACCGCGCGATCGCCGCCACGATCAGCGGCATTTCCTCGGGGTTGCGCAACACCGGATAATGGAGCCGGCACTCCGATGATCCTGCATAGCCCGAGAACTCGGCCCAAACCGTGGCGGCAGCGAAGGCAATCAATCCACGCCAAGTGGCTGGTTCCCTTCACCGCCTTCGAGTGGTGCTGGGAGTGGCTGGCCTACCTGCTCAGCAACTGGTCCTTTCTTGAAGTTCT
>Ga0302140_10009633_pt1 | contig 11976 bp, 8 predicted proteins | sample I_Bog_E1_1_FD_202095 | JGI IMG/M metagenome (GOLD analysis project Ga0302140, IMG submission 202095) | Peat permafrost microbial communities from Stordalen Mire near Abisko, Sweden - I_Bog_E1_1 | ecosystem: Environmental > Terrestrial > Soil > Wetlands > Peat | place: Sweden: Abisko, Stordalen...
AACTGTTTTGTTGCATCTATTGACTGCTCTTCCAAGATATTCATAGTTTCTTCCATGATTCTATAATTTGTAATGGCCAAAAGAAGTGTGGCCTCTGGTTTAATCAATACTTTCACCTGATCTAAAGTAAGATTTTCTGGATTTAACACCTGATCTTTCGTCAGATCCACTTTATTGAGAAAATAGAGAATATATTCTCTTAATCCATATTTAAAATTATCAAGATCCAACATTTCACAATCTTTAACATTTATCGCATAATTGCATGAATCATTGTTTAAAACAAGGCTGATGCCTTCCAAATAATTATCAGGGACCTGTCCATTTGCTATTTCAATTCTTTGATCCAAGGTAAGTTGCAAACTTTGCATGGAATTAGAGAAAAGTTGTTTTAAACCGCTGATATCATCCGTATCAAGATATGTCTTGTCACTAACATATTCCCAACTTACCAAGAACCTTCTACTTAAATTTATCGTGTTCGAACTTAAATACATTGTATTAGTGAATTCCATGATATTATTGACATAATTCAGATAATTATTGATTTGTATCAGAAACAAGAAAGCCCCACCATAATATCCCGTCACCAATAACAGAGACAAAAAGAAGACTACTTTAAAACTATGCATATTGATTTGATGATTATTGATTCTTGATGTTAAATAATTCGATTTTTTGGCGGATTTGGCTCGTTTATTGAAATCGCTGTTTTCTTCAGGTCTAGCACTCTTTTTCTCCAAAGCTCGCAACAATTTCCTTTCTCCTTCCAGCTTTGAAATCCCCAAAATCATATAACTCTCCTCATTGGAATCCAAATAATGGACAAAATGCTTCAATTTATATAATTCATTATCGCATTCTTTTTCCTGTAATTTCGTCACCAGAACCAACACTTTTTCTAAATATTTATAATATTTCCGATAGAGTGGAAAACTGAGAATTTGTAAGAAAAAAGCTGAACAGATTCCAATTATCGTGAGATAAATATAAAAGGAAATGAATGAATCCTTTCCATTTTGTAATTGGTTCATTAAGAAATCAGAGATTTTCAAGATTTCTTGAACAAAAGCAATGAAATTCACCCTCATTTGAAAATAACTCAACTCATCAGAATTATCCTGTAACAAGGAGTATATCAAGCTTTGTGTTTCCTCAGAAAAAGTAACAAAAGCCATACTTTTTTCATTTGTAGCGTTATAAAGAATATTATCGTTATCAATGAATTTTATCAAAAGAGGGTCTTGATAAATGCTTTTCCCTAGGAGACTTTGGCTTTCATCAGAAAAAAATGATTGCCAACTTAAATAAGAAGTTTCAATAAGATTTTCAAGAGAGTCTTTGGAATCTTCCAGCTCGTTTTCAGATATCAATCCATTTGACACAATTTGATAACTACTGGCACTGATCAAAGTTTTGCAATAGAAGTTCAATAAATGGGAGGGATTCGCGCTTTCAGACAAATTCGAATTATAATCATCAAATTTCGACTTGATCAAGATAATATATATGATATCAATTAGAAAAAACACCAGGATTTGAAATCCCAGAATAATGAAGATTTTTTTTAATAGAACCATGATTTTCCCATGTTTTATGAATTCTGAAATAAACGCCAGACCTTTATTAGTGAAAATTGAACTGCTAGTTGAGCGAACAGATGATTCTCTCACATCCTTATCATCTCTTCTCTCCTCATCATCAGTGTCTTTGTTTTTCCCTTCATCGCTAATCATTTCTTCCTTTTTCAGAGATTTTTCTTCTTCTTCTATGATGATCATTTTTTTATCAGGGGGGTCAATTTGTGGTGGGGCGGTCTTATTTTCCCCAGGGGGAGTATACTTATTATTTTGATTTGTATCGAGTTTTTCTGGTAATGTTAAATTTAATATGGGACTTGTGTTTTCTTTTGGTAAATTCTCCATTTTTAAATTTTCTTTACTGCTCTTTATATCTTTTTTATTAGATGATTCTTCAGGTATTTGAATTTCTTGAGCTGCGACAATTTGGTTATCGGATTTTATTGTAAGACAAGTATATTGACTAGTTTGAGTAGTGTTGGTTTTTTCTATTGAATATGAAAGATAATCAAGATCATGCAAATTTTCTGTTTTATAAAGTTCATGAATAGTTAGAATAAAATAAGACACGTATTTCTTGTTGGATGTGAAATATAATTCATTTCTAAGACTAAATCTAGCTAGATTCTTATTCAGGAAACATTTCGTGTTGCCGAAATAACAGAATTTCTTCATAATAATCTTTATTTCCTTTTGGAGGAGATTATCATAACTCTTCAAAGATTTAAACAAAATTTCATGTTTTATTTTATATTTGGCGATAAAATCGAAAAGAGGGTCAAGTTCCTTAGGAAAATAAACGGACACCCTCCCGTTTGATATGAGTTCTGAGAAATATTCCTTTTTTTCGACTAATCGTCTCATTGTTTCTAATGAAGGCAATTTTTCGAGAAGTTCAGGCATCAACCAAAATATCTTATAACAATCATAGATCTTCAAAACTTCCTTTCGGGATAATCCTTTGGGTATTTCCTTAGCCAAACTATCAGATACACCCAAAATGTCACCTATTTCATTGAAAATGAAGGTGAAAGTGGATTCAGCTGATTTAGTAAGAACACCAGAAACCACGAAATCATCATGTGAGACGAAATTTAGATTTAAATTCAATTTCAAAGAGAATATGAAACCTTGATTCATCAATCCAAAAGCTGTAATTCCGTTGACGTAATTCATCGATGGTCCGTTTTTTATGAATTTATTGAGGAAAAGTGAATGGTTTTTTGCTAAGATTTCAGGCATTAAAGAATTGATTGAAATGATAGATTGGAAATTTTGGAGTTGATATCCGAAGAAATTCGCCATTTGATGTGTTTTCCTATTGACGATCGTTCCTTTGTCTTTCAAAAGGCTGATTTGAATGACTATTGAGTTGCCTGAAAGGATAGAAAAGCTATTGACAAGTCCTTCTTTGAGTCCGGTGTCGTTTTTCTTGATTTCTTTGACCTTGTCTTCAAAAACTTTGGCTTTTATATTATCATTGAGAATCATCAAATTATATAAAGCCATCAGTTTTAAATATACTACATTGTTTTTTAAACCAGGAAGATTGGTTTCATTGAGGCTTGAGTTGAATTCAGAGGTAAAATTCTCTATTTTCTTCATTAAATTCAAGCTCTCCTTGAGGAAATCATCCATTTGGCTGTACCCCATGCAGAGATTCTCCCAAAACTTCAATTTACATTTGACTAGATTAGACATTTTGGAAACAAAATTGAGCTTATATTCGACGCTTATAGGGAGAGTTTTCCAAACTAGCTCAGATGTTTCTGATTTCTCGCAATCATTTAAGTTGATTTCCATATCATATTTTATTTTGAAGGTCTCGATGAGCAGGTCTTGAATATTAGTGGTGATGACTTGTGAAATGATCAGGAAAATTATGCTGGGTTGATAACGATGAGCGGAGGATAATCCAGGTTGATTATTCATGCTTAGAAGATTTTTCAATTCATAGTAAGCTTTGATCGGATTATCTAGATAAGAACCTAAAAAAGAACAATATTTCAAGGATATATATTCATAAATAGATTTCATGCCGGAAACCTGTGGATCTTTGAGGAAAATACAGAAGAGCTCCTTAATGATTTTCACAATTTTAACAGTGTCAATTTGTTGATTTTTGGATAGAATTTGTTTCAAGTAATGTTTTTTTTGAAAGAAATTCACATTATTAGGTAATTTTTGTTCCATTCTTTGCATCAAGCCTTGAATTTGAAGTTTGCTGCTTTCATCAGATTCGCTTTGCATGGTTAATTGCATGATTTCCTCTAATAAGATATCGAGACAATAAGAATTTGAATTATTTATTGATCCAGGAAGTAACAATATGGCTTGGAAATAATAATATCTCACATATAAAATCACGAAAACAATGATGAAACTCGAACCCATGATCCAAGAAAAGAAAATATTGAATTCTTCAAGAAAAGGTGTTAATTCCCAAAATGAAAAAAGTATCATCGAATATTCATAAATTACCGTAGCACAACCATAAAACGTACATATGAATTGATCTCTAAATGGAAGATATTTTAAAAAATCATAACAAGATGTCAACCCCAAAATATGAGACACAATATGTTTCACGATGATTATATTTGAAATATCCAAATAATAAAGAAAGATCAACATAGTTCTGCATAATAATTGGATAATTTGGTTCGGTTGGAACCTTCTTTTCAAATAGTTTTTCTCCAAAAATTGATAATTTACATAAAAATAACATAATACACAACCAGTTGTGAATGTTAACACCAAGCCTAAACCACCCAAAAGATAAAAATAAAAGGGTTTGTTACAATTGCCAGTTCTATATTGCTTGAGGAATGAATTGTTCCCACAAACAATTATCCCAGAATTTATTTCAGTGAAGGGAACATAAAAAACCCAAAGGAAACTGCTAAAGAAAAATTGGTAAAAAGTGTTCAAAACATCAAAAAACGATTGATATTTTGCCTTGAGTTTGGGTTGGTAATGATCCAGTAAGGTCAATATTATAATATAGATGAAATAGCAATAGAGCATTGATTGGAAAAACCAGAAAAACATCAAAGTCATATTGTCATCGGATGCAACGAACAAGAGAAAGGTTCCAGTGGAAAATTCGTTCCAATGAGCATAAAAAACGATTTTGGGGTCATTCAGGGGCTTGGATTCATAGGTGCAAAATACATAGCCTGCGAATTGACTATACATCACAAAGATCATGATACAATAGATAAAACGGGGAAAATGCATCTTTTTGGCTTCGAGAATGTGAATTAGAGAACGAAGGAAATCTGAATAAACGAGAGACATTGTTGTGGTATTTACTTGGTTTGAAGTTTTTTATATTTATTAGACTGTAATTGAGTTAAGAAGGTATACATTTGGCTTTATATAATGAAATGCATTTTTACTTAATTTGGGAAAATATTAACACTTGGTTTGAGATAATAGCGAAATGCTGAAAAACGAATGCTGAAAAAAAAAAATTATAATAAGAAATTATCGATTTTTTTAAATTAGTTATTTTAAAAGAACAGAATTTTGATTTTTTTTTTCAAATGCAGAAAAATTAAACTCAAAATAATATATTAGTTTTTGGAACATTCAAAGTGTGACAATTATAAAAGGACACAACGGAATACAAATTCAGAAAAAACACATAATTTAAAACACTAATATTTAGACTTATATTTTAATGAAAAAAAAGCTAAATTTTTTTTTTTTAGTATAAAAACCACCAAATGTAATAAATAAATAGTATTTATTGTAATTTTTCAGACCAATCTCATTTTCTTCAAAGTTTCAAATTCTTCGATTTCTTCCTCATCATCTAACTCTTCAAGGCTTCTCTTCAATGTTTCTGGTCTGACATTTTCATCCTTCAAAGACTTCGCGATTTTGTCCATGATTGAAAGTTCGATGTTCTTCAAGCAATCAATCATGGTCATGATTTTCGTGTCCAATTGCTTATCATCTTCCATGATTTCATTGAGGATCTCCATGACATTATTTTGGTTCATCGAAGCATTTTCATCCTTCTTGATTTCATCCAAGCAAGAATTATTGTTGCTCGCATTCTCTTCTTTACAGCAATCATCAAATTCTTCCATGTTCCAATCGTTATCAAAGTTGAAATTGAAGATCTGATCATTGAATGAAGTTTCAATTGTGGCCTTTGGTTCCATCTTCACTTCGATTTTTTCTGGTGTGGGTTCAGCAGTGGTGCAATTCGACATTGAGGTGTTATCTATGCTCTCAATTTTGCCGAGACTGAGCACTTCAGATCTTCTTTTTATGTGATCGAACTTCCTCAAAGTGGCATAAAATCTGTTCTTGATGGAATTTTCAGATCTCCCAATGAAATGCTTGGCGATCTTCGACCATGCGCTGCCAAATTTTTGATACAATTGATAGATCTTCTCATCCTCAGCTTCAGTCCAATTGCCTTTCTTGATTTCTGGGTTCAAATGATTGATCCATCTTTCTCTGCATTGCTTTCCATTTCGACCTAGAATCATCCTGGCAGCCATAGACCATTTGTTAGCACCATAAACTCGGACCCATTCAACCAATTTCTGATCCTCTTCAAGTGTCCAAGGACCTTTGATCATACCTGGCTTGAGGATCTTGGTCCAACGATGCAAACATTGCAAAGGACTACGTGACAACATGAGATCGCTGATTTTTTTCCATTTTTTCTCCCCAAACTTGGCCACATAACTCCGCAAAAGATCATCTTCTGAGAGAGACCACTTGCCCTTATTAAATTGCGAACTGGAAGTTGGAATGGAAACAGAAAAGAGAGATGTCATACAAAGTTTGAGGGATGATTTGGAGGTTTGTTGGCTTTTATTTGGATTTTTTTATATTGTGTTAATCGCCAAGTTTAATATATTCAAAAAAAAATAACGCATACATTCACGATTCATAAACCGAATTTTTCAAAATTTATTTGAGTACCCGTTAGTTTGGTTTCTATTGTTTTAATTAAGTATTCGTTACAAATTTTATGACGATGCTCGCTTTATCCAGAAATTTCCTAAATGCATCAGATTTTTTTTGAATTCAAAAATTCAAATTTGTTTTTCTGTAATTTTCTTTCATTTAGATTCCGCAAAAAAAAATTAAGTTTTTTTCCCATTAATAAAATATCTTTTTATTTAATTTCCCTCGAATAAGTCTCAATAATGCAAGCCCAGGAAGAGCGCATGCTAACTCTTCTCAACCTGATTCTCAAAGCCGAGCCACATCTTCAATATGAAACTTTTTTGACCAAACTCAAGGAAACCAAAAAGTTTTATCATGATGAAACGAAAGAAATAGAATATGATTTAGAATTCCAAAGATTTTTGGAATTTATTGAAACAAAGGCTCCTGAAAAGGTTCAAGCTTTGCCAATTCACACTATGAAAGTGAAGAGATTATATGTGGATGGTTGTTTTGATTTGATGCATTCAGGACATTTCAATGCTATTAGACAAGCCAAGGCTTTATGTGAGACTTTGGTAGTGGGGGTGATATCAGATGAGGCCATTGTTGAAAATAAAGGTCCATTTATCATGGATTTGAAGGAAAGGGTTGAATTAGGTGGGTATAAGAATTTAATTAAAAAAATAATTCTGTTTTTTTTAGTCAGGGCTTGTAAATGGGTGGATGAAATCGTGGAAGGAGTGGATTATAATCCAACTTTGGATTTAATCGATAAGTTAAATTGTTCTCATGTAGGACATGGAGATGATATTGCGAAAGATGCCACAGGACAAGATAGTTATTATGCGATAAAACAAGCTGGACGAATCAGGTTTTTCTTAATTTTATGAAATTTTCCAGATTTCTTCAATAATAAACTAAGAACTTTTAAACGAACCGAAGGGATTTCGACCACTGATATTGTCGGAAGATTGTTGCTAATGACAAAATCGCATCATTTTGAAACTGGACTTGTGGAGACGAAAAAGTTGAGGAAAATGAGTGGAGAAGAAGGAATAGCAATTGCCAATTTGAAGGAAGATGTTTTGTTGGCGAATGCAAAAAACACAAAAGCAGGTTTTATATTTCAATGATTAAAAATTCATAAAATGTGCTTTAAAATAAAGAATATGAATCAAATTTACCAAAAGTGAGATTATTGAACACTACAAGAAGAATTAGGGAATTCAGTTCTGGCAAAGACATTAAGGTTTGGAATATTTCCTAATTATTTTTTAGATATATAAATGAACATAGCCTCATGATAAAGTCGTTTATATTGATGGATCCTTTGATATTTTGCGTGAATTTTAAATGAATTTTTTTTTTAATAAAGTTGATTTTTCTAAGATGTCGGCCATATCAAAACGCTTCAAAAAGCCAAAGAGTTGGGAACTTTCCTTTTGGTTGGAATTCATGATGATGAGGTTTTTCTTCTAACAAACATTTTTTAATAGAATTTTTGATTTTAGCTCATAAATGAAAAAAAAGGTTCAAATTTCCCTATTTTGAACTTACAAGAACGTGTTCTTAATATTTTGGCTCTTAAAGTAATAAATATCATTTATAAAATTATTTCAATTTTTCGTCAGTATGTTGATGATGTTATCATGGGCGCACCATGGAAAATCACCGAAAATATGATAAAGAATTTTAACATTTCTCTAGTGGTTGAAGGATCCATGGGGAAATCCAACCAAGATAATACTAGTATAATATATCAATATATTCTCTAATATATTTGTTTTAGAATATGCTGATGATCCATTTGAAATACCGAAAAAAATGGGAATTTATCAAACAATTCCTTCTGAAAATACGATGTCCATTGATACTATCGTCCAAAGAATCGTGGTTAACCGAGGAAAATATATTGAAACTCAAAAGAAAAAGGAACAAAAACTTCAGAATTATTACAAAAATGAAGATTTCACTGTGAAGGAGGTAATTGTCGGAGATGAAAAAAAAGAAAATAATTAAAGGAAAATAAAAATAGCAAATTCAAAAAAAGTTGGAAAAATATTAATTTCTGCAATAAAATTTGTCTTTTATGCAAAATTTAAATTTTTTTTTTTTTAAATTAAGTTTTTTATTAAAAAAAACAAAAATTAAAAAAATTTTTACATTGGGGTTTTTAATTTTTTCATTCTGACAGATTTTTTCTTAATTAAAAAAAAATAAAAAATCCAAATTTTTTTGCTTAGATTATTTTATTTCATTAATCAAAAAAAATTTTGATTTTTTTTTTATGTTTTTCCGAAAAAATGAATTTATTTTTTAGTTTTTGATTAAAAAAAAACCAAAAATTCTTGTTAATTTTTCTTAAATAATTAAATTCTAATTTTAACACCATAATTTTTATAAGGGGTTAGGGTTATCACTTAAACTTAGATCTGTTCCATTGATTTCCTTTTCAACTTCATTTATCATGTTGTTATTAGAAGTAATTAACTCATAAAGCACGCTTTCAAATCCGAAAGTGTTGATGTCACTCAAATTTTTCTTAGTTTTATTTGTGCAATTCCATTCGATTGGGACATCAAAAAACGTGTTCGAAAATTCGACTTCTTGCAATTTCTCAATCACATCAAAAACAATAGTTTTCCCTTGCGTTTCGATTTCAATATAGTTCAATTGTGATTTCTTATTAAAAAATGAATAAATTTTTGCAGTCGATTCTTGATTTATAAGAGAAAATAACCCAGAAACATCGAATTTTTTTAATCCTGAAGGCGTCTCTCCATTATAAAAAGCGATCATTTTCCAAATGTTCGTCATATCGCTGTTATTAAATGTTCCTTGTAAAAGTTGGGGAGTTTGATAGATTTCACAATCGATGGTTGGAGTATGATAATACAATAAATCTTCTTTTAAATTCAAGATGATGTCAGATGCGTTAACAAATGTTTCCGTGTTGAAGAGATCCATCAGAGCATTGGCTTTAAAAAATCCCAAATTTGAAGAATAAAAAAAATGAATTTTGCAAGTGATGAGATCGTTTCGATAAGTCATCAAAGTTTGCCAATTTTTCGGAAAAACCAAATTGGGGGATTTGAAATTTCCGAAAATATTATCCCAAAGGTTTGACTTCACGGCATGAATGAAAAGAAAAAACAAAACAAATATCCAAAAATCAAAGGATTTCATTGAATGTTTTGACTTTTTATTTTAGGTATTTTTTTAATTTGTGGGGTGTTATAATTTATAAAAACTTTAAAAAAATTACAAAGTTTTTTTTATTTAGATATAATCATTTCCTATAATTTTTAAAATATTTGTTTCTTGTTAGCTAAGATGATTTCAGTCTCTTTGTTTGACCTATTCATCTCTCCCACAATTTTATAAAAACATAAGGCTGCAAGCAGATAACTTATAAAAAAATATGAATATATCAACTCCACTCCAACGTTTCCTTTAAAATAATTCAAAGCACCAGAAAAAATTAGTCCGAACACTGTATCAAAAATGCAACCGCTCAAAACCATATTTCCATTGGCATTTGCTTCTCCAATCGGAAAGACTATTTCACAAGCGAACTCTAAACTGGGAGCCCAATACATTTGCAAAAATAAACCTAATAAAAGAGCAAAACAACATAACACCACGAAATTTCTAATAAAAAGAGCTATCAACAAAAACCCAAAGAATACTAGTAAAGAAAGAGCAATACAAATTAAACATTTTCTAAATGTTACATATTTTCCTGCTATAAAACCAATGGCAATTTTCCCAAAAACACAAGCCAAATTAATTCCAAAACCAATGTAACCTATTTGACTTTGAGAAAACCCGAATGGACTTATTAAATAAGTGATAAAACTAACAAAAATCACATAATTCGACAATAGAAAGGAAAACCCCAGACAAAGGTAAATATAATCCTTTTGCACAATCATGCTTTTCAAAGCAGACCAATAATCTTCTCTGGGTATTTCTGAAACATAAGAGGTTGGGTTTGTTGGCTTTTCCTGAATTAACAGCCCAACGACTAAAGTCACACTTCCTGCGAAAATCAAATAAATTATCATTAATTTTTTGATTTGATTGGCAATTTCCTCTACACTTGAATTATCATCAACAGTCCAGTCACCTATTAAAAAGGCAAAGGCTGTTCCTAACATATAACTAGAACTCATGAAAGCTGTGGAAACTATGCGATTTTGAGGGAAAAACCAATATAGACTCACTTTGCTTATAATGTTTCCAGCAAAAGGATTTCCCATGGCACCAATGGTTTGACCTAATATCACATAACCAAAGCCGGATTTAATGAAAATTCGAATAAATGCACAAAGAGTTTGGGAACAACAGCATATTATTATGCTTTTCTTAACTCCAAAATGCTCAATTATATAATTAGCAACAAAGTTCATCGGAATGAAAAGGATCGAATAGCTCATGGAAAGGTAATATATATCAAACTCTGTGGTTGATAAAGCTTTTTGCAGAGAAGATGTGATTGGAGAGAAGGAATAATTGATGCTGGCTGTGAGAGCTGAAACCATCATGTAGAGAAATACAATAATGAATCGATAAAATTCCTCATGAAATTCATTTGCCATTTTGAGATAGTTTTAGAAACCGTGTTTTTTAAAACAAATATTGAAAATTTTTTATGGATTCCACATTATTGTTTAAAATATATAAAAAAAAATAATAAAAAAAAATTATATAATACTGAAAACCTAATTTTTATTGTTTTCTTTTTAAAAGTGGCCAAAAAAAAATAAATGTTTTATCAAAACAAAAGAAAATTTTTTAAAGTTAAGCACTTTTATTTTTTTAGATTTTCACCTTTCAAAACAAAATTTTTTTTATCAACAATTTTTCTTAAGAAATAGATATTTTTTGATTGAGATGCTTGTTTTGATGTTTTATCAATTAATTTTGACCGTTTCTCAACTCCATAATTTTTTAAGTTTCTAATATTTTGCAAAGTAAGATCATTTTCAGTCTTCCTCAAAAATTCTTTGGATTGAGAAAATTCTCCCACCTTATTTGTTTTTTTTTTAATGGGAAATTTCAGAGGCTTTTCTGTTATCTTTGCTAGTTTTGATTCAGTTCTGTTGATTTTTTTACTTAAACTTTCCTGGGTTTTCATCAATAAGTTCTTTTTTTCAGGAACTATTTGACCGAAGCCTAAATGCATGAGCTCTTCTAGTGAAAAATTTTGAATTTTTTCATGATCTTCTATATTCAAAAAAAGACACCTATTGAAAATTAAAAATGTTTTTGAAAAATGCATACTGCTTCAGTTTTAAAAGTGGTTCATTTTCCATTAATTTTCCTTATTTTAAATACATAAATTACAGTTCTTCAAATTATTTACTTCTTTCTATTAAATGTTTATTTCGCAAATCTATTGAAGATATCCATTTCAAAAAACAACAAATTTGCTCAATGATCTATTTTCAAAAAATTAAATTTGATTTAAAAA
>Ga0302140_10009634_pt1 | contig 11976 bp, 20 predicted proteins | sample I_Bog_E1_1_FD_202095 | JGI IMG/M metagenome (GOLD analysis project Ga0302140, IMG submission 202095) | Peat permafrost microbial communities from Stordalen Mire near Abisko, Sweden - I_Bog_E1_1 | ecosystem: Environmental > Terrestrial > Soil > Wetlands > Peat | place: Sweden: Abisko, Stordalen...
CCGCCTGCGGCATCAATAGTGGCTTTTGCCTTTTCACTAAATGCATTTACTTTAAAAGCTACCTTTGCAGTAAATTCACCGCCACCCAATATCTTAACCTTATCAGTTTTGCTTATAAGGCCGTTTTTATACAAAGTGTCTACAGAAAATTCTTTCAGTTCGTATTTTTCAACCAATTGGTCAACCTGTGACAGGTTAAACACTTTGTATTCAATACGGTTAATGTTTTTAAACCCGCGTTTAGGTATCCTACGCTGAATGGGCATCTGACCGCCTTCATGTGCCATTTTGCTCTTGTAACCGGTACGGCTTTGACCGCCTTTGTTACCTTTTGTGGAAGTACCACCTTTACCGCTTGCTTCACCACGGCCTAAACGTTTCTCTTTGTGTACAGCGCCTTCTGCAGGCTTTAAATTGTGCAGTTTCATGTTTTCGATTTTAACTCAGCGGGAAATCGTTCCCTCGCGATACAATTTGAAAATTTGTGAATTTGAAAATTTGAAAATTGAATGCAAACTAGTGTTTTCAATTGTCCTCTTTCAAATATTGTAGCTTTAAATTAAAAATTAGATATTCAAAAATTAAAATGACTCTTGTGTGAAGCATTTTCAAATTTTCAAATTACCTAATTTTCAAATTATTAAGCTATCTCTTCCACAGTAACCAGATGGCTTACTTTATTAACCATACCAAGAATCTGTGGAGTAGCTTCAACTTCCTTTGAAGCATGTAATTTTTTCAATCCCAGTGCCAGTAAAGTAAGTTTTTGACGCTCTGACCTGTCAATGCCACTTTTAACCTGTGTTATTTTAATCTTTGCCATACCCCTAACCTCTAAGGAGGACTATTTTTATTGAAGGATCCTAAAACCCTTGATAATTAAAAAATATCTTTATAAGTTGTATTTATCACCCCTTAATAGGATGGTAGCTTTTACCCGTTAAATACCTTCTTCAATGCTAAGCCTCGGTTTCTTGATACAGCAATTGGCTCACGCAATAGGCTTAATGCTTTAAGGGTAGCTTTAACCACGTTGTGCGGGTTTGCACTGCCTAAGCTTTTTGCCAATACATCGGTAATACCGGCACTTTCCAACACCGCGCGCATGCTGCCCCCGGCAATTACACCGGTACCATGTGCTGCTGGTTTTATAAGCACCTTTGCAGCGCCTTCCCTTGCAAGCTGGTCGTGAGGTATGGTTCCATGCATGATAGGCACTTTTACCAAGTTTTTCTTAGCGTCCTCAATACCTTTGGTAATAGCTTCCTGTACTTCTTTGGCTTTGCCTAGGCCCTGCCCAACAACGCCGTTTTCGTTACCAACTACCACCAGTGCAGAAAAACTAAAAGTACGGCCCCCTTTGGTAGTTTTAACTACGCGGTTAATGGAAACAACTTTTTCTTTCAGTTCAATTTCGCCGCCGGCTTTTACTTTATTTACAGTTACTCGTGACATTATAATAATTTGAAAATTTTTTAATTTGAAAATTTGAAAATTAAATACAGAGACTTCATCCTAAAATTTTCAAATTTGCTATATTCTAAAATTTTTATTGCCGATACGTTGCTCAAAGCAACGCAATAGCAATCTAAAATTTCAAGCCGGCTTCCCTGGCACCATCCGCCACTGCTTTAATACGCCCGTGGTACAAGTAACCGCTACGGTCAAATACCACCGCACCCAAACCGAGCTCTATAGCCTTGCGGGCAAGTGCAGCGCCTACCAATTTGCCTTTTTCAAGCTTGGTAACTTTTTGCGCAACAATATCTTTTTCCTTAGTGCTGGCTGCAGCAAGGGTAACACCGTTAACATCGTCAATCAATTGTACGTATGTATCGCTGTTACTGCGGAATACTGACAGTCTTGGCTTTTCGGCAGTACCAGAGATCTTCCTGCGGATCCTGTGGCGTATTTTCTGCCTTCTAGTAACTTTAAGGTCCATTTCTTATTATTTAGCTTCCCGATACTGCCGGGAATGAATTTGAAAAAAATACCAATTTGAAAATTTAGGAATTTGAAAATTTGAAAATGTTACCAACCCATATATTAATTTTCAAATTTTCAAATTGATTAATTATCAAATTATGCTTATTTACCTGCGGCTTTACCAGCTTTACGGCGAACAATTTCACCCTTGTACTTAACACCCTTGCCCTTGTACGGTTCAGGTTTACGTAATCCGCGGATTTTCGCAGCTACTTGCCCGAGCAATTGTTTATCAATACCTTCCAACACTATCTTAGGGTTCTGGCCTTTTTCAGTTGCAGTGGCAACTTTAAGTTCCTTTGGTATTTCAACAATTATGTTATGTGAATAGCCCAAAGAAAGGTCTAATATATTACCGACATTAGATGCTTTGTAACCCACACCCACCAATTCAAGTTCCTTTTTGTAACCGTCAGTTACACCCTTAACCAAGTTAGCCAGCAATGCGCGGTATAAACCATGCATAGCCTTGTGGCGTATTTGGTCAGTCGGGCGCAGTAAGTTTACATGGCCATCAGCAATTTCTACTTTAATATCCCTGTCTATAGCCTGTTTCAATTCGCCCTTAGGGCCTTTAACTGTAACAGTGTTGTCGCTTGCAACAGCAAGGGTAACCCCTTTAGGAAGAACAACCGGTTGTTTACCAATACGTGACATACAATACTTTTTATTTAGTTATATATTCCTTGTTATTTCCCGGCCGGTCAGCAGTGTATGTGCTGCTTAATGTACCAGGAAATATATCTATGAACCCCGCAAAGCGAAGTTTATATTAAACCTAATAGATATAGCACAGCACTTCGCCGCCAACTTTTTCAGTTTTCGCTTGCTTATCAGTCATTACCCCTTTAGATGTGCTGATGATAGCAATACCTAAACCATTAATAACTCTTTTAAAGTCAGCAGGTTTTGAATACTGGCGCAAACCTGGGCGGCTAACCCTCTCTAAAGAGCGTATCGCGGCCACCTTGGTAGTGGGGTCGTACTTCAAAGCTATCTTTATCACACCCTGTTTAGTGTCATCTTCAAACTTGTATTTAAGGATGTACCCTTGTTCATACAAAATTTCAGTGATACGCTTCTTCAAATTAGAAGCAGGGATCTCCACCAGCCTGTGACCGGCTAACTGTGCATTACGAACCCTTGTAAGGAAGTCTGCTATAGGATCAGTTACCATATTTTTACCTCCGGCCCTGTTTTAACAAAAGCCTTATCTATATTTTATACAATTTCAAAATGTCTTAATCCCATTATATTGGGCGGCAGCTGCTTACCAGCTTGCTTTTGTAACGCCCGGTATTTTACCGTCAAGCGCCATATCCCTAAAGGTTATCCTTGAGATACCGAAGTACCGTATGTAACCCCTTGGGCGGCCTGTTAACTGGCAACGGTTTTTTAAACGTACAGGTGATGCATTGCGTGGAAGTAAATCCAACCCTGCATAATCACCGGCAGCTTTTAACGCAGCACGCTTGTCTGCATATTTGGCAACCATTGCCTCACGTTTTCTTTGCCTGGCTTTAACTGATTCTTTTGCCATAATTTATTAAAATTTCAAATTCAAAGTACCAAATTCCAATCTCAAATCCGTTCTTCGCATTTGGAATTTGGACTTTGGCTTTCTTTGGAACTTATTATTGATTGTCTTTTTTAGCGTTCTTAAACGGTAAACCCATTTCTTTCAACAACTCATACGCTTCTTCGTTTGTGTTGGCTGTTGTAACAAAGGTTATATCCATACCGGTTATTTTGGCAACCTTGTCAATATCAATTTCAGGGAAAATGATCTGTTCAGTCACGCCCAGTGTATAGTTACCGCGGCCATCAAAAGCTTTGTCGCTTATACCTTTAAAGTCACGCACACGTGGTAAAGCAACAGCTATCAAACGGTCAAGAAACTCATACATCCTTTCGCCGCGCAATGTTACACGGGCACCAATTGGCATGCCCTTACGCAGCTTAAAGTTTGAAATATCCTTCTTGCTTATTGTAGGCACTGCTTTTTGACCAGTAATATTGCCTAGTTCTTCAACAGCAACATCAACTGCTTTTTTATCAGTAACAGCACCATTTACACCGCGATTAACGCAGATTTTTTCAAGCCTTGGGGCCTGCATGATGCTTTTGTAGCTGAATTTCTTCATTAAAGCCGGTACCACTTCCTGTTGGTACTTGCTCTCTAATCTCGGAGTATATTTTACTGTGCTCATTACTTAATAACCTCCCCAGATTTTTTTGATATACGAACTAATTTACCTTCTTCGCGTGTACGCTTAATTTTAGCGGGCGCACCTGCCTTGGCATCCCACAACATAACATTGCTGATGTGTATGGGCGCTTCCTTCTTTACAATACCGCCCTTGGTATTGCGGGCTGAAGGCTTGGTATGCTTGGTTATGATGTTAACGCCTTCTACCAACACACGGCCTTTTTCAATTATCACTTCCAACACCTGGCGTGGTTTCTTGCTGTCTTTATCATCACCGGCTATCACCACTACTGAGTCGCCTTTTTTGATATTGTATTTAGGTTTAAATCTATTGCTCATCGCTGTTAAATTATCAGGATTCTTTTATAATTGGTGCGCCCCTTTTTTTAAAGGGCTGCAAAGATACGTTATAATACTTCAGGAGCCAATGAAATGATCTTCATGTAGCCTTTATCCCTTAACTCCCTGGCAACCGGACCAAAAATACGTGTACCCCTTGGCTCGTCTGAGTTATTAAGCAGCACTACTGCGTTATCATCAAAGCGTATATAGGTACCGTCTTTGCGGCGCAGTTTGTTTTTTGTACGCACTATAACTGCTTTGCTAACGGTGCCTTTTTTAATGCCGCCTGCGGGTATAGCATCTTTAACTGTTACCACGATTTTATCGCCTATTTTGGCATAATCTTGGCCTGAGTTACCGAGTACCCTTATGCAAAGCACCTCTTTGGCGCCACTGTTATCAGCTACATTTAGCCTGCTTTCCTGCTGAATCATTTTATTTACCTTTTAGCTTTTAGCTTCATGCTGTACGCATGAAGAAAAAAATATACTTAATCTACCACTTGCAGCGTAAAGCATGCAGCGTGCAGCATTTTTATCTATTTCGCTTTTTCAACTACTTCAACCAACCTCCAACGCTTAGTTTTGCTAAGCGGGCGGGTTTCCATAATTTTTACAATATCCCCAATCGTACACTCATTCTTTTCATCATGAGCGTGGAATTTGGTAGTCTTTTTTACAAACTTACCGTAGATGGGGTGTTTTACTTTTCTTTCAACAGCAACAGTTATGGTTTTAGTCATTTTATTGCTGCTAACCACCCCTATCCTTGTTTTACGCAAATTTCTTTCGTCCATTTTTTTAGCTTTTAGCTTTTAGCCGTGGGCAATACCCCCAGCTCAAATTTCTATTTGTATTCAGCTAATAGCTAAAAGCTAGTAGCTTAATTTACTTACTTTGCCAGTTCCCTTTTCCTTACTTCTGTTTTAAGGCGCGCAAGGTCTTTCCTCATTGCGCGGATGCTCATCGGGTTTTCAAGCGGCGAAATTGCGTGTGCAAACTCCAACTTTTTTAAACGGATCTCATCGTCGTTTATACGAGCAGCCAAATCGGCTTCGTTTAAATCCTTCAGGCTTTTATTAAACTCAATGTGCTTAGCCATGTGTATTCTAATTTATTAATTTGAAAATTTGAAAATTTGAAAATTATGGGTGGAGAATTAAAAATTTGATAGCTGCTGTTGATTCCATTTTCAAATTTTCAAATTACCACATTTTCAAATTAAAATCTATGCTTGCAAATCCCTTCTTACGCAAAATCTTGTTTTAATCGGCAGTTTCTGCGAAGCAAGGTTCATAGCTTCTTTAGCTACAGCTTCCGTTACCCCGTCAATCTCAAATATTATGCGCCCTGGTTCAACAACAGCTGCGTAGTATTCAAGGTTACCTTTACCCTTACCCATCCTCACTTCCTGCGGCTTCTTGGTTATTGGCTTATCAGGAAAAATGCGTATCCAAACATTACCTTCACGTTTCATGGCGCGTGTCATAGCCTGGCGGGCTGCTTCAAGCTGGCGGTTAGTTAACCATATAGCTTCAAGAGATTTTAACGCATAAGAACCAAATGCAATAGAGGTACCCCTTTTTGCTACTTCCCTAATGCGGCCCTTTTGCCCCTTCCTGTGCTTCGTTCTTTTTGGCTGTAACATTGTATTTATTCTTTTCAGTTACCGGTTTCCATTTACTGGTTTCCAGTTTATCAAAATATTTTATTAAACCCCGGTAGCTGGTAACCAGTAACCGGTAACATTATCGCTCTCCAACTATCTCCTTCCGCCCCTGCCTGCGCCGCCTGGTATGCCACCGCCACGGTTATCACGACCACCGCCGCCTCTGCGATCACCACCACGGTCATCACGGCCACCGCCTCTGCGGTTATCATGCCTGTCGCCGCCTCTGTTGTCATCATCCCTTCTTTCCCTTCTGTCGCTCAAATCGCTCTTGCCGCCGGTAAAGTTAGGGTTCAGTTCGCGTTTGCCTAACACTTCGCCTTTACAAATCCACACCTTAATGCCTATTTTACCATAAACGGTTAAGGCAAATACAGATGCATAATCAATGTCCATGCGAAAGGTATGCAACGGTACACGGCCTTGCTTTAACTCCTCTGTGCGGGCTATTTCAGCACCACCCAAACGGCCTGCAATTTTTATTTTAATACCTTCGGCACCCATCCGTAAAGTTGAAGCAATGGCCATTTTAATAGCACGCTTGTAGTTTATACGGTTTTCAATTTGCCTGGCAATGGTATCACCAACTATATTAGCATCCAGCTCTGGGCGGCGTATTTCCAAGATGTTTATCTGTACATCGTCCTTGCTGGTTAATTTCTTCAATTCTTCCTTTATACGGTCAACCTCATTACCACCTTTACCGATTATGATACCGGGTTTAGATGTGTGTATGGTTATGATAAGCTTACCCAATGTACGCTCAATAACAATTTTGGCAATGCCGCCTTTGTTGATACGTGCGTTTAGGTAGGTCCTTATCTTGTGGTCCTCAATCAGTTTGCCGGCGTAGTCACTCTTGCTGCCGTACCAGTTACTCTCCCATCCGCGGATGATGCCTAACCTGTTACCAATAGGATTTGCTTTTTGACCCATATTGCTATTTTTCCAATTTGAAAATTTATTAATTTGAAAATTTGAAAATTAATCGTTGGACAATTTAATAATTTGAAAGTCAGCTTACAACTTCATTTTCAAATTTTCAAACCATCTAATTTTCAAATTATTTTACTGTGTCTACAATTATAGTTAAATGGTTGCTGCGTTTGCGCACCCTGTAGCCACGTCCCTGTGGTGCCGGGCGCATCCGTTTCAACACTCGGCCGCCGTCAACAAAAACAGTTTTTACAATAAGCCCTGCATCAGCAGCGCTCTGGCCGTTATTTTTTTGCTCCCAGTTGTTAATTGCACTTTTAAGCAATTTGCCCATTGGCACCGCCGCATGCTGCGGGTGGTGTTCCAGTATGGCAAGTGCCTTTTCAACCTGCATTCCGCGAACCACATCAGCAAGTAAACGCACTTTGCGCGGCCCGGTAGGATAATTATTAAGTTTAGCTACTGCTTCCATGATAAAATTCCAATTTTAAAATCCCAAAGTCCAATCCGCAGCCCATTTTGGACTTTGGAATTTAAATTTTGGTGCTTTATTAATTATTTTTTTGTGCCTGAATGTCCTTTAAAGTTCCTGGTGGGTGAAAATTCGCCAAGCTTATGCCCAACCATAAATTCTGTTACATACACCGGTATAAACTTGTTACCGTTGTGCACTGCAAATGTGTGCCCTACGAAATCCGGCGTTATTGTTGAACGGCGGCTCCAAGTTTTCAGAACAGTTTTCTTTGACTTTCCTTCGTTGATGGTAAGAACTTTTGTTTCAAGTTGAGCATCAACGTAAGGCCCTTTTTTAATCGAACGACCCATCTGGATTTACGATTTAGTGATTTATGATTTTAGATTTTGGGAACCCAGCTTCAGAATTTCTATTTGTCACCTGTTGCGTCGCACTCTTCATCATTCTGTCCGCTGTTCCGCCCAACTATCTTTTTTATTTATTTGATATCTTCTTTCCGTCTTTTCTTTGGATAATCAGCTTGTCGCTGCCCTTGCCTCTCTGCCTGGTTTTTTCACCCTTGGCATACTTGCCTGTCCTGCTGCGTGGATGGCCGCCTGAAGCTTTACCTTCACCGCCGCCCATCGGATGGTCAACCGGGTTCATCGCAACACCACGTACACGTGGCCTAACGCCTTTCCAACGGTTAACACCGGCTTTACCAGCAGTTTCAAGGTTATGGTCGCTGTTTGATACAACGCCCACAGTAGCATAACAGTTAACAAGCACTTTCCTCAATTCACCAGAAGGCATTTTCAACACAGCGTATTTTTCTTCCTTGTTGGTAAGCTGTGCAGATGATCCTGCGCTCCTTGCAAGTTTACCACCTTGGCCTGGCTGCATTTCAATGTTGTGTATCATGGTACCCAAAGGAATGTTCTTCATCTGCAATGCATTGCCTATTTCTGGGGCAACTGCATCACCGGCAATTACAGATGTACCTACCTGAAGACCTTGTGGGGCGATAATGTACCTTTTTTCACCGTCAGCGTAATGCAACAAGGCAATAAATGCTGAACGGTTAGGATCGTATTCAATAGAAGCTACCTTAGCTTCAACACCACTCTTATCACGCTTAAAGTCAATAATACGGTAGTGCTTTTTATGACCGCCGCCTTTGTAGCGCATAGCCCTGCGGCCCTGAAAGTTACGCCCGCCTGTGCTGCTTAATGGTTCCAACAAACTTTTTTCGGGTTTGTTGGTAGTAATTTCAGCATAGGCATTGCCTATTCTCCACCTGGTGCCCGCCGTAACTGGTTTATATTTTCTTAGTGCCATACCCTAAATCCCTAAACGGACTTTTAAATAGTTTTAAATTAATTGCATCTTATCGGCATGCTTGCCATATTCCCAATCACCTATCTAACCCTTTCAGGTTTCTGGCGACTAAATATTTGCGTACAAATCAATTGTGTTGCCTTCTGCCACAGTAACATAAGCCTTTTTATATGCAGGCTTAACACCCTTAAGAAAACCTGCTTTTGTAAAGCGGGTTTTGTTTTTACCGGGCACTACCACTGTGTTTACATCAACAACTGAAACACCGTAAAACTCTTCAATAGCCTTTTTAATCTCCAGCTTGTTTGCTTTGCGGCCTACTTTAAAAGTATACCTGCGCAGTTTTTCCTGCTGGTTGTTGGCTTTTTCAGTTAAAACCGGTTTTATTAAAATATCTATAAGTTTCATGTTCTTAATTTGAAAATTTGAGAATTTGAAAATTTGAGAATGCAGTGTGCGGTTGTTTGATTTTCAAATTAGCACACTTTCAAATTTTCAAATTAATTTATGCTACCGCTGTTTCTTCGTCGGCTTCAGAAAAAATCTTTGCAGCGTTTTCTGTAAGCACAAGCACATCGGCATTTACAATATCGTACGTGTTAATATCTGTAAGCAAGGTGCTTCCCACGGTTGGCACGTTGCGCAGGCTTAAATATACGTTGTCATTGTAATCAGGTAAAACAAACAGCACTTTTTTGCCAGCAGCGTTAATGCTCTTCAGCACATCAGTAAACTGTTTTGTTTTTGGGGTTTCAAACTCCATATCCTCTACAATAACAATAGCATTTTCCTTAGCTTTATACGATAGCGCACTAACTTTCGCAAGGTCCTTAACTTTCTTATTCAGCTTAAAGTCGTAACCGTGGGGTTTAGGCCCAAACACGGTACCACCACCTTTGTACAAAGGGTTACGAATGTTACCTTTACGGGCACCGCCGGTACCTTTTTGTTTGTGCAGCTTGCGGCTTGCACCTTTTACTTCGGCACGGGTTTTAACCTTATGCGTACCATGGTGCTGTGCGGCAAGGTATTGCTTAACAGCAAGGTAAATTACGTGGTCATTAGGTTCAACACCAAACACATCATCAGGTAGTTCAACCTGCCTGCCGGTTTTTTCGCCCTTTGTATTAAAAACTTCTACTTGCATCTTCGTTCAGATTAAAGTTTACTTCTGTATTAAAACGATTGAACCAATATGGCCAGGAACCGAGCCGCTTACAAGAATATAATTCTTTTCAGCAAATATCTTTACCACTTTCAAACCCTGCATTTTCACGCGGTCAGTGCCCATACGGCCACCCATCCTCATACCTTTAAATACACGTGAAGGATAAGATGAACCACCGATAGAACCTGGTGCGCGTGAACGGTCATGCTGGCCGTGGCTGGCTTCACCCACACCGCTAAAGCCATGGCGTTTTACAACACCCTGAAAGCCCTTGCCTTTAGTAGTGCCAACTACGTCAACTTTTTCGCCTTCGGCAAAAATGTCAACACCAATGGTTTCACCAAGATTTTTATTTTGATAATAGTCGCGGAATTCTTTTACAAATTTCTTTGGGGCGGTAGAGGCTTTTGCGTAGTGGTTGATTTCAGCCTTGATGGAGTGTTTTGCAGTTTTGTCGCCAAATGCCAGTTGTAAAGCATTATAGCCGTCCGTTTCTTTCGTCTTAACCTGCGTTACAACGCAGGGCCCAGCTTCGATGATGGTAACAGATGTCTGTTTGCCATCGGGGGTGAAGATGCTGGTCATCCCAATTTTTTTGCCAATAATACCTTTCATCGTTTTTGCGGTTTATGCCCCCGCAAGGTTATAGAGGACAGACCCGATGATGTTCGGAGTCTTCAATCCCTGTTTGCCACCGACCTTTTCCGTTGTTTCCTCCCGATTGCATCGGAAGGAGAGGAAGTACCGGCAGTAAACAAACCTCGAAGGGCTTGTTTATATGTTGCCCTCAACGCCTTCTGTAGAAAGTGTTGAGAATTCTAAATATAATCTCAGAGCTCTTTTTTCCAGCTTCGCAGCCAGGTTGAGAGATGATTAATGTGTTTAAAGAACTTCTTTGGCTTGACTTATTTCCTTTTACAAGGAAACGGTCATTAGGCTTTAATTTCCACTTCCACGCCTGAAGGAAGGTCTAACTTACTAAGAGCATCCACTGTTCTTGAAGAAGAAGTGTAGATATCCAACAAACGCTTGTGCGTACAAAGTTGGAACTGTTCACGGCTCTTCTTGTTAACGTGTGGTGAACGCAGAACGGTAAATATCTTCTTACGGGTAGGCAGGGGTATTGGCCCAGTTACTACCGCACCAGTGCTGCGTACAGTTTTAACAATCTTATCAGCAGATTTATCTACCAGATTGTGATCGTATGATTGTAATTTTATCCTGATTCTTTGAGACATAGCCTAACCCAATTTTGTGATTGGGAGCGCAAAGGTAATAGGTTGAAATGAAATAGACAACTATTTTAAAAAAGAATTTTGGGGAATAATTTAAAAAAAGCCTTGATTGCCGATTCCGAGGTTAAAAGTAGTAAAAATGCAGCAAAATCGGGTATTTGGCGTGAGCAAGTGATGTGATGTAGTGTGATAAATTATAAATATTAACAGCAAAGCCCGTTTGTATTGAACACTTCATGTCTTAATCATAGCCACGTTTAAGTGGCACCGCAACTTCTTCGGTTTTTGGACCGGGAGCCTGCCCCGCCTTTTGGAGATTGCCCGCCGTGTTGTATTGCCGCGTATTGCTCCATTGTGGTATTTTTGGCGACGGGCTGGGGGAATTCTATTGGACTTGGATTGCGTCGCACCCTTCGGCGGTTGGTTCGTTACTGAACAGGAAACCACCTTTGGCTTTTTTCTAAGAATAAGTAAAGTGGAAGCATAAAAACACTAGGCATTATATTGCGCAAATTGATTGCACTAGGGAGTGTAATTTAAAGTGTGTCAAATTTACTTGGGGCGAATTTCCCCCCTTCTTTGGGCCATGGCCCAAAGAAGGGGGGAAATTTTTTAGAAAAGTTTCGGTACCCGCCCCTCA
>Ga0302140_10009636_pt1 | contig 11974 bp, 11 predicted proteins | sample I_Bog_E1_1_FD_202095 | JGI IMG/M metagenome (GOLD analysis project Ga0302140, IMG submission 202095) | Peat permafrost microbial communities from Stordalen Mire near Abisko, Sweden - I_Bog_E1_1 | ecosystem: Environmental > Terrestrial > Soil > Wetlands > Peat | place: Sweden: Abisko, Stordalen...
CGGTAATGAACAGGCAATTTTTCGATTTGTTGATGGATAAATGCGGAAGTGTTCTTTTTAGAGAGGATGCTTTCGGGATCTTCTGTTGTTTTATGATAGTTTTCAAAATCTGCAATATCATCTGTAAGGCTTCTTTTTCCAGAAACTTTTTTAAGGTGATTAATAGCAGTCCCATAGGCAATCTGCGCTATCCAGGTGGATAGTTTTGACTGAAATTTAAAGCTCCCCAAATGCCTGTAAACTTTTATAAACACTTCCTGGCACAGGTCCTTCGTGTCTTCTTCGTTTTGTACCAGCCTGCATATCATAAAAGTGACCAGCTTTTCATATTGTTTCACCAATATTTTAAAAGCTATTAAATCTCCGCTTACTATCCGGGAAATTATTTCCTCTTCATTTTGCATTAGGCAATTAGACAGTATTGGTTATGAAAAGGTTGCAGGGTTGGTGAATAGTTGATTTAGTGAGTAGTTGATTGAGTTTAATATGTTTTATTGTTTTTTTGAGCCAATCAACCACCCACCAAATCAACCTAATCAACCATTCTCCAATCCCTGCAACATTTAAAACCTGTCTCCTGTCTAATGTAGCAAATTAATTTAAAAACATAAAGATATGGAACCACTTTTCGCAGTTCTCGGACTAGTATTAGCAGTCGTGATCGTAATTATTTCAATCTTAAATCATCGCATTAAAATGAAGATGATAAAAGAAGGCCACGTTGATGAAAATTCAATAAAAATTTTAAGCCAGCAAAGCAATGGATTTAAGCTCGATACTTTAAAATGGGGCATTATTTTATTATTTGGCGGTATCGGTTTAATAATACTTGAGTATATACCATATGGCTATGACTACCATGGCGGCCACGGTTCCCCGCTTCCGTTTGGGATTGAAATCGTTTGCTTAGCGCTGGGCTTCCTGGTATATTACTTTATTGCCAAAAGCCAGAATAAAAACACTGATTGACTAGAACTATGGTTATTGAACTGATTTTAAAAAGGAAGCTCCCGGATAATTTCGGGAGCTTTTTGATTTTTATTATGACCTAACTTATAATATCAATTTGAAAGAAATTTTCTTTAAAATTGACCATGAAATTGTATAACACCAAAAGCGGCACACTGCTTGAATATAACGCCGTATTTTTCGCAATAAACGGTTCCTGGGATAGTATTATAAATCGTAATAACCTGGAAGCGTATTTGCTTTCACAAATCAGCGGCTCAAAACAGCTCAGTCTGGATGAGGCAGCCAAATTTTTGGAGGCAGGTTCAATTTTAGCCCCAATCGGACGGCAGGAAGTATGGGCAGCCGGAGTTACCTATTTAAAAAGCCGTGACGCCCGTATGGAAGAGTCACATGGTTCCGGAGCAGCCAGTTTATATGACATGGTGTACGATGCGGAGCGCCCTGAATTGTTTTTTAAAGCTATAGCCTCACGCGTTTCGGGCCATCAGCAACAAGTGTATATCCGGAAAGATTCAGCATGGAACGTGCCTGAACCAGAACTTACCCTTTTTATTAACTCAAATGGGAGGATACAAGGTTATACGATAGGGAACGACATGAGTTCAAGAAGTATAGAAGGCGAAAACGCATTGTACCTGCCACAGGCGAAAATATACGAAAAAAGCGCTGCTTTGGGGCCTTGCCTTTTCGTCACTTCATTACCTGTCGTTGGCGGAACAGTTATAAAAATGACGATAAAGCGAGAGGGTGTGCAGGTTTACGGGGATGCTACAACCGTGTCGCGGATAAAACGTTCCTTTACTGAATTATCTGATTATTTGTTCCGCGAGATGGACTTTGAATACGGTTGCTTTCTCATGACAGGAACCTGCCTGGTACCATCAAGTGATTTTACCTTACAACCAGGCGATGTCGTGGAAATCAGTATTGATGGAATAGGTATCCTTTTAAACACAATTGCTTACAATTCTAAACATAACATAAAATGAAAGCCCTAAAGTTTTTAATGTTCTTTTTCTTTTCTTCTATTTTATTTTCATGCAAGTTTAATGCCCCCGGCGAACAATTCGCCCCAGGGACTTTTGGGTACGACCTTAACTTCTTAACGACACGGGACAGTGTGATTGTATTGAAAACCCATGACGAAAACGGTCAGATTATTATTTCACCTAAATACCAGGGCAAGGTATTTACTTCGACTGCTGATGGTTTGGGTGGGAAAAGCTTTGGATGGTTAAATTATAAAGCGATTACCGCGCCTTCAATCGACGCCCATATGAATGCTTATGGCGGAGAAGACCGCTTATGGCTCGGTCCGGAGGGAGGCAAATTCTCTATCTTTTTCAGGCCGGGGACCAAAATGGAAATTGCGAACTGGCATACCCCGCCGCCGTTTGATTTTGAATTCTGGAAGCTTACATACAAGCATGGTAATAAGGTGTCCCTGACCAAAACAACAAGGGTTATGAATTATTTAGGGATTGAATTTATGCTTGTTGTCCTTCGGGATATTGAAATATTGGAACCGGCCGAAATAAAATATAAGCTAAAGGTGAATTACGACTACAAAGTAAGATCGGTCGCATTTCGTACTACAAATACCATCATCAATACCGGCCCTTTTGAATGGACCCAACAAACAGGAGCCCCTTGTCTCTGGAATCTGGACATGTTTTCACCTTCTGATCAAACAGTAATTGTTGTCCCTTACGACGAAAAAACAACCGGCAAGATAGCCACAACCGACTATTTCGGACAAATTCCGGCTGACCGGATAAAATATAAGAATGGCGCATTGTTGTTTAAAGCAGATGGAAAATCACGTGGAAAACTGGGCTTGCCGCCTAACAGGGCAAAAACAATGGCCGGTAGTTACGATGCGCAGAACAACGTACTTACAATTACACTTTTTGATATAGACCCCAAGGCAACTTATTTAAACCAGGAGTGGAGAACAGATAAAGACCCTTTTACAGGTGACGCGGTCAACGCCTACAACGACGGGCCGTTGGCTAATGGTACACAAATGGGGCCTTTTTACGAAATTGAAAGTGTCTCGCCGGCTGCTTTTCTGAAACCCGAAAAAGGTCTTACCCATACGCATTGGGTATTCCATTTTATAGGAGACAAAGCGGAACTCGATCAAATCGCGTTAAAAACTTTAGGAATTTCTTTGCAGGATATACAATCTGCATTTAAATAATTATATTCATCGCGCCAATTAAGTCAAATTTGAAAATTTGAGGATTTGAAAATTTGAAAATGAATTGATAAATCATCTAATTTTCAAATTAACACATTTTCAAATCTTCAAATTAATCAATCTTCAAATTATTATAAACCAGTTTCATGACAAAAGATAAAAAGCTTTTCGCGGTGGGCCTTATTACTTCGCTGTTTTTTTTGTGGGGGTTCGCCTTAAATATGAATTCGATTCTGATCCCGCATTTAAGAAAGGCTTGCCAGTTAAGTGATTTTCAATCTGCATTTATCGATTCTTCGTTTTTTATCGCCTATTTCCTAATGGCTATCCCGGCCGGCCAGTTTATGAAACGATACGGATATAAAGGGGGGATCATTTTGGGTTTAATGCTTTTTGCTGCCGGTGCATTCCTAGTTTATCCTGCTGCGGGTGTAAGAAGTTACGCATTTTTTCTTTCCGCTTTTTTTGTAATAGCTTGCGGACTAGCGTTTTTAGAAACGGCTGCAAACCCCTATATCACCGCCTTAGGTGATCCCGAACATGCGTCGTTCCGCTTAAATTTTGCACAATCTTTTAACGGTTTGGCTGCAACTTTAGCCCCTTTAATTGGCGGCCAGTTTATTTTGTCAAATACAAATTTAAGCGCGGCTACCGAAAGTAACATGAGCAATTCGCAGCTCAACGCTTATTTGGATAAAGAAGCTTCAACAGTTCAGGTACCCTATTTAATTATTGGCCTGGTCGTATTAACTGTAGGGATACTTTTATACAAAACATCGTTACCGGAAATTGTTGAAGAAATTTCGTCCCAGGAAGAACTCGATCACGAAAAAAAATCAATCATACACAGAATAGGCTATTTGTTTTCAGAAAAGAATTTAATGCGGGGCGTATTGGCGCAGTTTTTTTATGTTGGGGCGCAGGTGTGTATGAGTAGTTTTTTTATCAGGTTTTCGGGTAAAGTTGCAGGTATCGAACAGCAGGCAGCATCGTTATTTTTATCTGCGGCGCTATTTGGTTTTATGGCCGGGCGGTTTATCGGAACTGCTTTAATGAGGTTTATAAGTCCGGTGAGGTTGTTAATAGCTTATAGTGTTATTAATGTTTGCCTGGTAATCCTTGCTATTTTATTGCATGGTAAACTTTCAGTATACGCCCTTATGGGAGTTGAATTTTTCATGTCCATTATGTTCCCAACCATATTTTCTTTAAGCATCCGGGGGTTGGGGGCCAAAACGAAACTTGGGTCATCCCTGGTAATCATGGCAATTGCCGGTGGCGCGGTTTTTCCGCCGCTTTTAGGTTTAATTTCAGATCACAGCAACATTCAGATCGCCTACCTTGTTCCGGCCTGCTGTTTTGTGTACGTGTTTTATTTCGCCTATAAGAATTTAAAGGTAAAAAAGTTGGATATGGCCGTTCATATCGAAGTATAATCGCTGCCTGGGCGGGAGAAGTAAATTAAGCGCTGTGCAACGGGAATATTTAATTAAGAAAAGAAATGGATTTACAACTAACAGAAAAAGTAATTATAGTAACAGGTGGCGCCAAAGGAATAGGGGAGGGCATTGTAAAAGTTTTGGCAAATGAAGGAGCGATACCATGCATTGTTGGCAGGAGCGAAGCAGATAATATGAAAGTTGTCCATGCGGTAGAAGCGACAGGCGGCAAAGCATTCCAGGTTGTCGCCGAGCTCACCAAACCTGAAGAATGTGAAAAAGCTGTACTGGCGGTTATTAAACAATTCGGAAGAATTGATGGCCTGGTAAACAATGCTGGTGTAAACGACGGGGTAGGGCTGGAAAGCGGCAATTATGAAAAATTCATGGCTTCCCTGCATAAAAACGTTGTGCATTATTATTTGATGGCGCATTATGCGCTTCCTGCGTTAAAAGAGTCAAAGGGGGCAATATTAAATATTACCTCCAAAACCGCCGATACCGGTCAGGGCAATACTTCGGCTTACGCGGCCGCCAACGGCGGACGAAATGCCCTTACCCGGGAATGGGCGGTAGAATTATTGAAATACGGCATCCGGGTAAATGCTATAGTGGTGGCCGAATGCTGGACACCGCTGTACGAGAACTGGATAAAGACTTTACCCGACCCGGAAGGAAAATTACGTGAAATAGCTTCAAAAATACCATTGGGCAACCGGATGACGACCGCCGAAGAAATAGCGAATATGACAGCCTTTTTGCTTTCAGAAAAATCCAGCCATACAACAGGCCAGCTTATTTATGTAGATGGGGGATATGTGCACCTGGATAGGGCGTTGGCAAATGCGTGATTGGTTGAATTGGTTGATTAAGTTGATTGGGTGAATGGTTGATTGGAGCGGTAAGAAAAAATGCGATAGCAATTTGAGGTTACGTAGGGGCGACCCTTGTGGTCGCCCTGGATGTTTGAAATGAAACGGATATACAGAATGGTTTCTGATGCGAATGTTTCGTGCCGAATCGGCATTTGCACCAATATAAATTAATTTAATAGAAGGATAAAATGAAAAAGTCAATTTTAGTTATTTGGTTGTTTGTTTTAATTTCCTTTTACGCTAGGGCCCAGGAAAAATTCAACGGCCTCGGTGTAAACCTGGGGAACCTTTACCGTTTGTCTGACGCGGTAACCCGTTCAATAAGCCCGGAAAATTTTAATGGCGAAAAAGGAAAAGGCGGAATGGCGACAAGCGGAACCGGATCCGGCCCTGCGCGGGAACTCGGCCAAACCTGGAAAGTTAGTCCAAGTGTTGTTATAAAAAAGCATACTACCTATACCGTTGCAGAAATTGACGGCACCGGGGCCATACAGCATATATGGATGACCCCGACCGGCAACTGGCGTTTTTCAATACTCAGGTTTTATTGGGACGATGAAACAACGCCATCTGTTGAAGTACCAGTCGGCGATTTTTTCTGTATGGGATGGGGAAAATATTCGCCGCTGCAATCGCTGGCAGTGGTCGTAAACCCGGGCAGTGCATTTAACTGTTACTGGCCTATGCCTTTCCGTAAAAAGTGCCGTATAACGATGGAAAATATAGATGACAGGGACATGGTGCTTTATTACCAGGTAGATTATACACTGACCGATGTTCCGAAAGACGCGGGATATTTTCACGCCCAGTTCCGCCGGGTAAATCCTTTGCCCTTTAAAAAAGTATATGTACTGGTCGACAGCATAAAAGGTAAGGGACAATATGTAGGCACTTACCTGGCCTACGGCTCTCAAAAAAATGGCTGGTGGGGCGAAGGCGAGATAAAATTCTATATGGATGGCGATACCCAATTCCCAACCATCAACGGCACCGGGACTGAAGACTATTTTTGCGGCTCATACGATTTTGACAGCATGCACAAAAAACCAGATGGCTCTCAAAGCAGTGAATACACGGAATTTTGCAGCCCGTACACCGGATTGCCCCAGGTAATTAAGGGCGACGGGCATTATGACGTAGCGCAGCGTTTTGGCCTGTACCGCTGGCATATTGCCGATCCGATCCGATTTGAAAACAGCCTTAAAGTTACCATCCAGGATTTAGGATGGCACCCGGATGGCCGTTATATGCCGCTGCAGGATGATATTGCTTCTGTTGTATTCTGGTACCAGAGCGAGCCGCATGGTGCATTCCCGGTATTCCCGACGAAAGACCAGCTGGAGGTGAATTGACTTCTATTAGATTTGACAACTTTTGAAAAGTTGTCAAATCTTTACGCGTTTTAACTCGTCACTTGCAATATTTTTTTATCGCATCAACCGCTTCTTTTGATCCTAAATCAACCGCCTTTTTTAGATCGGCGCAGCCCGCACTATTTTTTTGAATTAATTTTTCGAAGCCCAGGTTGTACCATGCATCATAATCAATGGGTCTAACCCTGGTGGCTAATGTAAAATCCCTGACGGCGCCGTTAGGGTCCTTCAAGTTTATCTTCGCCTTTCCGCGTAAAATATAAACATTATCATCTTTTGGCCTGTCTTTAATGGCTTCATTAAAATCGGCGTTCATGCCTGCTGTGTCTGCTGTAAAACTTTCGGCGAGGGCACGATAAGCATAAATTTTTGTATTCTGCGGATTTAGCAATAAAACACTAAAATAGTCAGCTACCGCGCCCTCGTACTTATTTTGGGTCATTTTTAAATTTGCCCTTACAAAATAAATTTCATCGTAACTTTGGTCTTTTTCAATGGCTTTAGCAATATCTTTAGCAGTCCCGTCATAGTCTTTTAAACCTAATTTAGTATTTGCCCTGTTACAATAAGCGATTGCGGCAGTGGTCGAGTCAACAGCAATAGCTTCATCAAATTGTTCAATAGCGCCATTGCTGTCGCCAAGCCCGTTATATGCGATTCCCCTTTGAATATAGAGTTTGCCGTTTTTTGTATCGGGCGTAATTATTTTATTTAAAATCAAAACCGCGTCTTTAAATTGCCTGTTAGCAATTAAAACTTGTGAAAGCCTTAAGGAAGCTTCCTGATTTTTAGGGTCAAGCTCAACTTGTTTTTTATAATCCTGTATCGCGCCGTCAATGTCGCCCATGGCTGTTTTTACTCGGCCCCGGACTGAGTAAGCATATGAATTTGACGGATATAACTCTATGGCCTTATTCAAATCTGTCAAAGCGCCTTTATTATCCATCATCATTGATTTAATATCCCCTCGTCCGGTGTAGCCGTCTGCATTTTTAGCGTTAACCCTTATTGAAGCAGTATAATCTGCGAGGGCCCCGCTTGTATCATTCAACGCCTGTTTTGCTTTAGCCCGGATCACCCATTCATAACCATCTTCATTTGTAGCATATTTTACGGCGGTGTCGGCTTCAAGCAAAGCGCCATGATAGTCCTTGAGCCTTATTTTTACATCTGCAAGATTTTGATAAGCTTTTGCATACTTTGGATTTATCTCTTTTGCTTTATTAAAATCATCAATCGCTTCCGTCATTTTGTCGATCCGGCTGTTTGAAATCCCTCTGAATAAATAATATTCCGGCTTATTGGGGTTTTGGGTTATCGCTTTATCAAAATATTCGATTGCCAATTTATTGTCGTCTGTATTGCTGGCGGCCTTTGCCATATAATAAAATAGATTAGGCAGCGCTGCGTTAATATCTATCGCCCTTCTATAATCTGCAATAGCTCCTTTAAAGTCCCTTAAATTATTCTTTATATTTCCCCTGTAAAAAAAGGCCTGCGCATCAGACGGGTTTATCTTCAAAACTAAATCATAATCGGCCAGCGCATGCTGATAGTCAGAAATATTTGCCTCCGAATTCGCCCGGTAAAAGTAAAGGTCGGTGTTACGTGGCCTGCGGCTAATAGCGTAGTTATAATCCAGTATTGCTTCCCTGTTATCATTTAAATTTGCTTCTTCAAGGCCCCTGTACTGATAAAGGTCAGGATCGTCCGGTGCAATTGTTATCGCTTTTGTAAAATCGGCAATAGCTGCGGCATGGTCTGCATCATTAGCTTCAGCGTTTGCCCTGTAATGATAAATCTCCGCGTTGCGCATGCCTAATTGCATAGCCTTCGTAAAATCAGCTATGGCGCTTTTATAATCTTTGATATTAGCGTTCGCGTTTGCCCGGTAAAAATACGCGTTAACATTACCGGGTTCCAGCTCAATCACTTTTGTGAAATCATTGATCGCCGAAGGGTAATCCCCGTAATTCCCATTTGCATTGCCACGGTATAAGTAGGCATTTACATTTTTGTTATTCAGCTCAATTGCTTTGGTAAAATCAATAATCGCTCCTTTATAGTTTTTTGCAGCAGCTTTCGCGTTAGCGCTAACCAGGTATTCATCGGAGGTTTGGGCGAATGCCAGTATTGGTAAAAAAGAAATTATGATTAATAGTCTTTTCATATAGTTAATAATATTACCCGGCAAAATGAATGATGGTTTAACCCTGACGGATTAAAAAACTCACCAGCAATTCAAATTATCGCAGCAAGATAGCTAAAACTAAGAAATTTCTGTTTTACAATTATAATTCGATATCAAACACATCACCCGCTGGTTGAAATGATTACGATTATTCAAAGCAGGGTTAACAAAAAAGCGATAAAAATATTTTTTATTAAAACTACTAAACATATAGAGATTATAGTATATTTGAATCGAAATAATTTATCAATGTCAAGCAACATACCAATTATTGTAATCTGCAACTTTTTAGTCCTTAGGGATTTTAAAAAGATGATGTATTGTTGCTGTTGCAGTAAAATATAAAAAAGCTGCCCCCCATTATTGTTACCTCTTTTTACTGATCCATTTATTTAAAGCACAATTTAATGAACATTTTTTTAGCCAATCATCACGGTCGTAACAACGAAGGTCACACTTCGGGCTGTTACAAGGCTATTTATGGCCTTATCAGTTGTTGCGTAGATACATTAATTACGTTCATATTTTAATTTTATTAACCTTTAATTTTCTTGAAAATGTCATCAACTGAAAATAAATATCCTTTTTTTGATCTATCCGAAATAATCCCCGATCAGGACCTTTCTTTCAATAAATACCAGCCTTTAAAGCCCCTGGGTGAAGGCAATTTTGTCCATGAACTTTCTTTTGAACCTGAATATAGCAGGTGGAAGCGGTTTTATAATGGGGCAGAAACACATGGGCCAATTAAACTAAATCAATATTTTGGTAAGCCTTTGGTAATCAGTTTCTACTCAAAAAATTGGCAACATTTTGGCATTGAGCAGCTAAATCATCTTAATGCCATCCAATATGAAATAAAAGCAAATGGCGGAAACGTACTGATTATCAGTGCCGAAAGAGACAATGACATTGCTAAAATTGCCTGGCAAAATAGCTTATCCTTAAGTTTTTACGATGATGATAATAATGAATTAGCTGAGAAATTCAGGATTTACTCGGAGACTGATCCGGTGTGGAACAAGTTTTCGGGTATCGACGTAAACGTACCATTGCTGGCGACATTTGTTATTGATACCACAAAACAAATTGTTTATGATGATATCAACCTGAACTTTTTAAGGCCAATTTCATCAAAAGACATTATTTCAGCTGTTTATAAAGCGGCATTGATCAATAACAAGCAATCTGCATAGCATTATATACATCCCATTATAACCGTTTTACGGTGATTTCTTTTCCGGCATTCATCATGTTTCTAAATTAACGGATGCCCTGCCGGGAAATGAAATTAAATTTTATTTACAAAAAATAAAAAACAAGTTTTACTGTTAAAAGTTTAATTTAATCAGTTCGGTACCAAGCGGTTTAAACATATAAGCTAATGAAGTTCCCCTTTAAATGTTTATTTATATTACTGGTGTTTTTTTGCTGCAAAACCTCATTATTTGCCCAGGAAACAACTAACTACAATTTTGCGTCTTTAAACAGTATTTTAAAAACAAGTGTTTCGAAAATTAACGTAACCTCTTTAAATAACCGGGATATTAAGGAGTTGAACACACTTAATGAATTTGAAAAAAGCTTAAATAAAAAATCGAACCGTAAAATATTACTATCATTTTTAAGGAGCCTGAATACTAACCAGTCATTGCCGGAACAGGAATACAACCCCAAAATTTATGTGCGGTTTGCAAATTTATTCGCGCGTTTAAGATTGTATCCATTGGTGATGAAGTGTTTTTTAAAATCGGCTTTACCCTATGATGATGCCTATCAAAGCGGATATTATATCAGGCCGATTTCTTTCGAAAAAGATTCAATAACAGGCGTGTCTGAGGATGTTGTAAAAGATAGTATAAATGTTAGCGGCGTAATGGCGATTAATGATAAGGATAGTTTATTACTCAAAGCTGACAGTGGGTATTTTAATCATAGCGGTGCAGAAATTGATTCTAAACCAGTGGCTAACTATGAAATTTCAAACCCCTTTGAAGATGGAAAAACCGCTGTCAGGTACGCGATGCTTGTACACATACAACAACCTGTATCCGGCAAGCGCAAAATATTTATAAAAATCAAAAAGGTAGGGCATACTTTTATTACCCTGATCAAATACAATTCCGATTCAACATATGTAGCACGTAGTTTTGGCTTTTATCCCAAAAAAGATAATTTATTATCGGCAACGCCTATAATTCCAAAATCTACAGCGGTTTTTAAAAATGACGAACTGCATGACTGGGACGAGGTTGTTGGAAAGTTTATTTCTAAAAGAAGGTTTCAAAAGATTTTGCAATTGGTTAAAGCCTATGATTGCCGGAAGTACAATTTAAATAATAATAATTGTACTGATTTTGGTTTAAACGCCGCGATTATCGGGGGGATAAAAATTTTAAATACTTATTCTACATGGCCTTTTGGCAGGGGTAATAATCCTGCATGGGCGGGTCAAAGCGTATTGGAAGGTACCGTTGTAAATTTGGATACAAATAATAAAGACAACCTTTTTATTTATAGCGATTTGAAGGTGGCGAATTGAAAAGCACCCTAATGAAGGTTTCCACTAACCATTGTCAAAAAGCCCATTTATCTCCGCAAATTTATTGTAAAGGAATCGTATAACGAAGACGTGGAATTATCATTATCAATGAATGATATCGTATGATAATCTCCTTTAAGGAAAAAATGATCTTTAGTTTTTTCTATGGTGATTTTCAGAAAACCATGCGCGTTGTCACAATACTTTTCCAGGCACACATTATCCAAAAAGCTACTGGTATCCGGATGATCAGGGTCGTTCAACAGAGCAATTTTATGCAGATCTGCGTAGCCCCCGGCGCCAGCCACTACAAAAGGTAAAATCTTGCCATCGGGATATTTTTTGTTGAGCCGCTGATAATTGTGCACATGTCCGCTGA
>Ga0302140_10009639_pt1 | contig 11973 bp, 12 predicted proteins | sample I_Bog_E1_1_FD_202095 | JGI IMG/M metagenome (GOLD analysis project Ga0302140, IMG submission 202095) | Peat permafrost microbial communities from Stordalen Mire near Abisko, Sweden - I_Bog_E1_1 | ecosystem: Environmental > Terrestrial > Soil > Wetlands > Peat | place: Sweden: Abisko, Stordalen...
ACTGATCTCTGTGGCTCACGAAGAAGGCAGCCTCAACGATATTCGAGCCATCCTCGGCAACGACGTAGCGATCAAGGCGTATCGGGAACACAAACTTCCGTTTCCGGACGGCACAGTCATCGCCCGGGTCGCCTGGAAAGACGTGCCGTCGGAGGAAAACAACAAAGTGTTTGGCAAGGCCCAATCTTTCGTGGCCGGACCCGCCCCGGAGTGGTACCTGCAGTTTATGGTCAAGGACTCAAAAAAGTATGCTGCAACGGCCGGCTGGGGGTTCGCTCAATTTGATAAAGACGGCAAACCTGCCGACGAGGCGAAGCTGAAAACCTGCTTCCCTTGCCACCAGCCATTCCAAGCCGGCGACTTTGTCTTCACTCGTTACGCACCGTAGGAGCACAGGAAAACGAGCCCCTTCGTGTCACGTGCGAAGGCGGGAGTCACATCCACATCGATCGATTCTCAGGACTTGTTGGAGGAAGGTTGACTTCGTCGCTGCAGTCGGAACGAACGTTTGGCAGGGAAGGATTGTCGGCGCAATTGGTTCCTCGGGAGGCACGGATTCCCAGGACGAAGTCGTCAGCGAGGCAGGGGCGGCAGTAATCAACAAGCCGCCGACCTGGGCCAAGTGAGAACAGGCGATCATGGAAACAGAGTCGGCCATTGGCGGGAAGGAATATAAGTGACGGAGTCAACGCCGCGATCAATAAACAGACCCAACCCGCAGGCTGAGGCCTTTCCGGTTCTGACCCCGGCGCAGATCGACCGCATTCGGCCGTACGGCACTGCGAGAACAGTTCGGGCTGGAGAGATATTGTTCGAAGCAGGGGATTTGGGAATACCCTGCTTTGTTGTGCTTTCGGGAAAGCTCAATATTGTCATAACCAGGCTCTCCGACGAGCACATATTTGCGACCCACGGTCCGGGAAATTTTTCCGGAGACATGGTCGTGATCTCAGGAACCGGGTCAATGGCGCGCGGACGGGTTGCCGAGCCGGGAGAGTTTCTTGAGGTGACCACGGATGCCTTGCGTTCGCTCATCGCGAAAGATGCCGAACTCAGCGATATCTTCATGCGCGCTTTCATCCATCGGCGCCTCGCTCTTATTGCGGGTGACATGGGTAACGTCGTTATCCTGGGGTCGCGGCACTCGGCGAATACACTGCGGTTGCGCGAGTTTCTCACCCGCAACGGACAACCGCACGCATATGTCGACCTTGACAGTGACACAACCGCTCAGGAACTGCTTGATCGATTTAACGTGAAGATCGACGAAATACCTGTTGCCATTTGCAGCGGAAAGGCCGTGCAGCGCAATCCCACGACGCAGCAGTTGGCTCAATGCCTTGGACTCTCGGGCAAAATCGACGAATCGCACATTCTCGATGTCGCCATCGTGGGCGCCGGTCCGGCTGGGTTGGCGGCGGCGGTTTACGCAGCCTCAGAAGGCTTAGACACTGTCGTGATCGAAGCTGATTTTCCCGGTGGACAGGCGGGCTCAAGCTCGAAGATTGAGAACTACCTTGGCTTCCCCACTGGCGTCTCCGGTTTGGAGCTCACGCGCCGCGGCGTTGTTCAGGCGGAAAAATTCGGCGCACAGATGATGGTGGGGGAGCGAGTGGTCAAGTTCCAATGCGATCAGAGGCCATACCAGCTCGCGCTGGAGAATGGCAACGTTCTGAAGGCTCGCAGCATTATTATCGCTTCAGGAGCACAATACAATACGCCGAAGGTCGCGGACCTAAAGAAATTCGAAGGAAATGGAGTTTATTACGCGGCCACATTCATGGAATCGCAGCTCTGCGGGGGTGAAGAGGTCGTCGTCATCGGCGGAGGAAATTCGGCCGGGCAGGCTGCCATTTTCCTGGCAGAGACCGCCCAGAAGGTCTATATGCTGGTTCGCGGAAAGACGCTTTCCGAGACGATGTCGCGCTATCTGACGCAGAGGATTACAACGCACCCGGTAATCGAGCTGCATCTGAACACTGAGCTGGTGTCATTAGAGGGCGAATTGCACCTGGAACGGGTCACCTGGCTCGATCGGTCGTCAGGGGAGAGAACGACGCACGAAATCCGGCACGTTTTCGTAATGGCGGGTGCGTCACCACGCAGCGACTGGTTGCGTGGCTGTGTCTCCCTGGATCAGCAGGGCTTCATTCTTACAGGGCGGGATCTGGACCCGATTCTGGCGGACGCACCGCGAAAATGGCCGCTTGAACGCCCACCGCAGATGCTCGAGACGAGCTTGCCAGCGGTTTTCGCGGTCGGCGATATCCGCTCTGGAAACGTGAAGCGGGTTGCATCAGCTGTTGGCGAGGGTGCGATCTCGATCCACCTTGTGCATCGCGCCCTCGCGGAAACGTAGCGTCGACGAGTAGGAATTCGTCTGCAAGCTTCGCTGCGCGGATCGGGACTACTGCGGGTGGCCGATCTCGAGGACGATCTTGCCGGGCTTGTGTGGTGCGCCCGCAAGCATGCGCTGCGCCTGGCGCGCCTCCGAAAGCGGCAGCACGGAGCCTACACGGGCTGTGATTCTGCCCGCGTCAAACAATGCTGAGATTGTCTGCAGACGCGCAGTGGTCACCTCAGCGTAGAAGAAAATGGCCCCTGCCGGCAGCGGCTGGGTGGAGACCGAGGTGACGAGTTTGCCTCCGGATTTCAACGCAGCCACGCAGCGCTGAAACGTGCTGCCCCCGACCGTGTCGAGGATGGCATCCACCTGAGGGAGGTCGTTCTCAAAGGCGGGCTTACTCGAGTCGATGATGGATTTCACACCCAATGGACGGAGCAGTCCTTCGTCGTCGAGGTGGGCGATGGCAACAACGTGGATCCCGTCGTCTACGGCCATTTGCACCGCGTAGGCCCCGACGTTCCCAGCGGCACCGACGACCACTACCGTTCGTCCGCGCATCGCCTGTACATACTGGAAGAGCATTTGCCAGGCGGTCACCGCAATGACGGGAGCTGATGCCGCTTCCACGTGATTCAGCGATTGCGGTTTGCGGGCGACCATCCCGGCCGTGGCTACGGCGAACTCGGCCTGGGCGCCACAGAACTGTGGGTTGGTGACACCATAGACTTCGTCGGCCGGCGCGAAGTCCTTAACGCCGGGGCCGACCTTGTCCACGACACCGGAGAAGTCCGAACCGAGGGTGAGCGGAGGTTGCGGGCTGACCTTGCTCTTGCCTTCACGGATGATCGCGTCCCAGGGCGCGACGCCTGCGGCCATCACGCGCACCAGAACTTCGCCGGGGCGGGGCGATGGCACGGGCACATCCTCAACCACTACGACATCGGGCGGCCCGAAGCTATGAATTCTGGCTGCTTTCACGGCCAATTCCTCCTCACTTTGGGGATGTTGGATGGATCCGCCAGAGGCTCAGGCATCCACCGATATTGAGTTCGCTGCCAACGGCACGACCCTAGTTCAGCAGCGATTCCCAGTTGGCCGGCACTCTTCCCGCCGGTCCAGGTACGGGCTGATTCTTGGGACGCGAATGCGGCGGAAGCAACCCCACACCCTCGATCATCGCCTGCTTCTCGTAATCGTAGAACCAATCCTCACCCGGCTCGAAGCTGGCAATGATCGGATGCCCCGTTGCCGCGGCATGCTTGGATGCATGCTGGCTCGGAGAACTGTCGCAGCATCCGATGTGCCCGCATTCCGCGCACCGGCGGAGATGAAACCACCAACCTTCCGGCGACGCCAGGCATTCCATACACCCATTGCCGCTCGGCTTCGAAGCGGGGTTGATTCCGCGCTGAGACCTCTTCATTTCGATTTATCCTCACTCTTGACGTGATGTCTTCCGTCTACCAACTCTCTGGCCAGTGGATTGTGGGCTCTGCACCAGGCGTTCTCGCCTCACACGCTTTGCTTGAAATTTTCCCAAGCGGAAGCCCGGCTCTGCAATTGGACGATGGTATTGGCGATTCACCCGTTTTAGATGCACATGGGATAGGGTGCGTACCATTTTTTGGCGATGTGTCCAATCCGTACCTAGGTATTGGTCGATACCTTCGTCCAATAGACCCGTTGTCCTGCTTCTGGTCTCATGAACGTGCCGCCGATGGAAGCAGATGTGAGCGCTGCGACCGCGGCACTTCACCTCCGGCGGAAACGGTATCGAGATTGGAGTCTTAGATGAGCAGCGTAGAAATCGAACAGAAGTCCTACGAGATGCCCCCGAAAGAGGGGATAAGCATCGCGTTTTTTCTCACCGTCGCCGACCTCGACCGGTCGGCTCACTACTACGAAAGGGTCTTCGGCGCTCGCATTTTGAGTATGGGCGACGGCAACGCGCCTCCGTACCTTCAGCTTGCGAACATCTGGATGATCCTTAACGTTGGGGGCGGGCCGACCCCGGATAAGCCGACGGTAACGCTCAGTGTCCCCGACCCGAATCACATCAACAGCTTTATGAATTTCCGCGTTGCGGATATCCATGCGTGCTATGAATTGTGGAAAAGTCGAGGAGCCGAATTCATCACGCCGCCAATACCCAAGTACGGCGAGATTCGTTGCTACATCCGCGATCCTGACGGGTACATTATCGAGGTCGGACAGAGCACGGATCTCACCTACGGTTAACGGTCGACCCGGATGGGATTGAAGAATGAGCGCTGCTGACAGCAACATCCAGCCGGTGCTTTCGTACCGTTCAATAACTTGGTCGAGTGGCTTCGTCGTCGCGCTCCTGCCAATTCTGTTTTGAACAGTCACTCGCTCCAGCATCGAAAGGAGTACCAAATGGACGGCACAAGTGGACTGAAAGAGACCGCGCCTGTCGCGTCGAGCAAGCTGAGTCTGAACGTTTTTACCGCCCCGGGAAAGGCAATGGTCGGGGAGCGGCCAAAGCCGTTTGGCGAAGCGCTCGGCTTTGACCCGATGACGTCGACTTTAATTTTTGGCGAGAACGACGCGGTGCTGGTAGACGCAATGACGACGGTTGCGGAGGCCGAGGCTCTCGCGAATTGGGTTGCTCTGCACAACCGCAACCTGGAGACCATATATATAACGCACGCCCACTTCGACCACTTCTACGGTCTGGGCATTCTGCTCGATCGTTTCCCCGGTGCGCGTGCGATAACAACGCCCAAGGCGCTGAACGCCATGCAGCTGTCTTTCACTCCCCTGGTGGAGCGGCTCGCCCGGCGTATGTTTCCCGGGCAAATAGCCACCAACTTGGTTGCGCCTGAGCCTTATGAGCAAGACACGTTCACTCTCGAAGGGTACGAATTGCGCATCATCGAGCAGGGCCGCACCGATAGCCCTGATTCGACATCTCTCTACATTCCATCGATCGGCTTGATCGTCGCTGGCGACGTTGTATACAACCAATGCCACATGTACGTTGGCGACACCACCCCGGAGAGCCGAAAGAATTGGATCGCGGATCTGGAGCGGTTAGCAGCGCTGAACCCGACGACTGTTGTCGCCGGCCACAAGAAGCCTGGCGCACCTGATTCTCCCTCGGCGATCCAGGACACGAAGCGCTACCTTGAGGACTTCGATCGGCTGCAGAAAACCGCGACGTCCGACCTCGACCTGTTCGATCAGATGACGGCGCTATACCCGGATTGGGTAGCCAATCAGTCGTGGTTGATGTTTGGATTCCCGGGGGCATAGCCAGCAGAAACAGATTGATTTAAAAGAGGAGAAAAAAATGACAACAAAAGGAAAAGTCCTGGTGCTAGTCTCGAGCGGTCGCGGCTTGCCATTGAAGGATGGCAAGGTCTATAGGGGCGCCGGCTACTATCTCAACGAGCTGACGGTTCCGACCCGCGCCCTCATGCAGGAAGGCTACGAGATCACTTTCGCCAACCCCAACGGCAACACGCCGCAACTGGATCTGCATTCAGCTGTCCCCGATTTCTTCGGCGGCGATGAGGCTAGGCTGCACGACTATTTCAACTTCCGCGATAGCCTGACGGGCCTCAGAAATCCGACGCGGATCTCGGATGTCGTCGCATCGGGCCTGGATCAATACGACGCTGTTTTCGTGCCTGGAGGCCATGGCCCGATGATCGATCTTCTCGACGATCCCAACGCGGGCATCGTGATGAGGCATTTCCACGAAACATCGAAGCCTACTGCGGTGCTCTGCCATGGCCCCATTTCACTGCTCTCCGCGCTTCCTGAATCGAAGGAGTTTGTCGCAGCGCTGGCAGCGGGCGATGCCGCTGGAGCGCATGCAAAGGCTCAAGGATGGATCTATGCGGGGTATAAGATGACGATTTTTTCGACGGCGGAAGAGCAGCAGCGAGAACCGCTTGAGATTGGTGGTAAGGTTCTCTTCTACCCGGACTTCGCGTTGCGCACCGCGGGCGGTGACGTAAGCGTGCTCGCTCCATGGAGTAGCTACGCCCTTCAGGATCGCGAGTTGATCTCAGGCCAGAACCCGTTCTCGGACGAAGCGCTTCTGAAACTTCTACTACCGGCACTCAACGCAAAGAGAAAGTGAGTCGGTAAGCGGGGGCTGGTGCAGCTTCGCCTTTTTTGCATTCATCACTACACGGAAAAGCCAGAATCAGTGCATGAGAACTGTATTGAGAGGCGTCGTCAATGGGCAGCGCACAAATCGAACAAAAGAGATATGATATGCCCCCGCACGACGGGTTCACCGTCACACATTTCATCACCGTCGCCGACATCGCCCGATCAGCTCGCTTCTATGAAAAAGTCTTCGGCGGCCGCATTCTGAGCCTAGGCGACAGCAAGGGCGCGTCCGGGCACATTCAGATCGCGAATACGTGGCTCATCGTCAACGTCGGGGGCGGGCCTACCCCGGACAAGCCGACTGTAACGCTTAGCGTCCCAGCTGACCCGAATAAAGTCAGCAGCTTTTTGAATATCCGCGTTGCGGATATTCAAGCCTGTTATGAATTATGGAAAAGTCGGGGAGCGGAGTTCATCACAGAGCCAATTGCCAAGTACGGCGAAATTCGCTGCTATATCCGCGATCCTGATGGATATATCATCGAGGTCGGGCAGAGCACGGACCTCACCTACGGCTAAAGCTCGGGGGGGGCTTCTCCCTCCCCCGGGGCTTCCAGAAGGACAGTGAATGCCGCTCGTACGGACTCTGATTGATAGTGATAAGCAGTACGCCGGATCAGCTCTCCCGCAGGAATTGAGAGAGCTGTATGACGGGGATCTTCACTTTCATACAGCAGGCGCGGCGCGTCCGTTCGTCATTGCGAATTTTGTGTCCACGCTCGACGGGGTCGTCAGCTATGAGATCAAAGATAATTCTGGCGGCTCAACGATCAGTGGTTCGAATCCTGCGGACAGGTTCATCATCGGCCTGTTACGGGCTTCTGCAGATGCGGTGATGGTCGGCGCTGGAACTCTACACGACGTAAGCGCGAAGAGCCTTTGGACTCCCGACTCCACTTACCCCGATGCAAAGCGTTTATATGTCGAATACCGAGTCAATACACTGCATAAACCGGAATATCCCCTGCTCGCGATCGTTAGCGGTAGCGGCCAACTTGAGTTGGAGAGAGCGATTTTCCGAACACCGGCTATGCGCATCGTAGTTATCACAACCTCGGCTGGCAGTGACGAGCTCACCCGTCGAGGCGCTGCGAAACTGGACTCCGTTGAGGTACATGCTTTGAATTCGAGTAGCGGCAGCATCGCTCCGCTGGCGATTCTGCAGTTGTTGCAATCGCGGTTTGGAGTAAAGACGCTTCTCCACGAGGGGGGGCCTACACTGTTTGGACAATTCCTGGCGGCGGATGCGGTCGACGAACTCTTCCTGACGCTGTCGCCGCAAATAGCGGGCCGTGAGCGCGATGTATTTCGGCCGGCGGTCGTGCAGGGGGTGCAGTTTGTGCCGGATTCAGCGCCCTGGTTTCAAATGGTCAGCGTCAAGGAACAAGCTGCGTATCTGTATTTACGCTACCGGCGGGCGTGACTCTCCTTCTTCAATGCAAACCCAAATAATGTCAAGGCACCAGCAGGATCTTCCCGATGCCACCCTTTTCTGCCGCTGCGTGAGCCTCGGCCGCTTCGCTGAGTGGCAGCTCCTCGCCAATCGGGATTACTAGCTTGCCATCCCGCACCGCTTCGGCCATGAATTGTAGCGTGTCCCTGTCGAAATGCGAGAAGACAAACACTGCCTTTACAGAAGGGTAGTCAGCGGCGTTCTCCGGCGTTCCGGCAACCGAAGCAACCACCCCGCCCGTCTTGACCTTGGCGATCACCTTCGCAGCCGTTCTTCCCCCGACGGTATCCGCCACCGCATCGAGCGGCGGAAGACTCGCAATCGCGCTTTCGTCGTCGGTCGCGACCACCTGATCGGCGCCAACTGTCTTCGCCTCATCCATCTGCCTCTTCAAAACACCAGCGATCACAGTCGCCCCGCGATCCTTCGCAGTGAATACCGCCGAGCGTCCGACATTTCCTGCTGCGCCAAGAACCAGGACCGTCTGGCCCGCTTCGATTCCCGTAGCTGCAAGCAGCTGGTTGCCGGTCACCGTCACCAGCGGCAACGCTGCCGCCGGGATCAAATCAAGGCCCTCGGGAATATCCGCTAGAACGTCTGCTTTCACCACGCAAAGTTCGGCGTATGTATTATCCGCCATTGCGAACACCCGGTTCCCGGCGCCCAAGTTTTCGACTCCCGGTCCAACCCTCACGACGGTCCCCGCCATATCGACTCCTATGAGGCCCGGGAAGTGGATGGGATAAAAATCCTTCGTTAGTCCAGCGCGCCTCTTGTAGTCGATCGGGTTCACGCTTGCGGCGGCGACGCGCACCAGCACTTCGCCCCGACCGGGAACCGGATCGGGATATTCCTCGAACTTGAGCACTTCAGGACCGCCATATTCGTGGACAACTATTGCTTTCATGAGTCATCTCCTTGTACGGATTCTCAGCTGTGCGCTCGGCGTTCGCGCGTCGCAGCGCCCTTGGCGGTAGCCTCTTTTTTGTTCTTTTGAGGGTGAATGCCCAACTCGTGCCATGACGTTTCCGCGAGGTTGACGCCGTAGTAGCTTGCAGCTTTCTCGATGTTCGCGAACGCCAAGGCACGGTCGGCATCGGAGACGTCGATGACTTGATCGAACCGCGCCACCGCGTTGCGCACATGCTGCGCGTCGGTAAGTGGTTCTTTGCGCTGCTTTGGAAACGCGTAAACGCTATCGGGCAAGTCACTCTCCGTCGTAAGCCGTCGGTGCTTCTGGTGAGGCTTCCAAGTGGCTTCCGGCATGTCTTTGCGGTCCTTTCTTCGGATATTTGGCTCGAGCCCAAGCACGACGTTGCCTTTCCGACTGAGTCAGCCGCTATGCAGCGATTACAGCCGCGCTGCTCCGCCGAATCAATTGGACGATGGTATTGGCGATACTTTGGTATTGCCCCGCGGAGCAGGGGACACGCCGCTCTGTGCCCACACGTCTAACCCAAACTTTGTTGATAATCGATACGTTCGTCCAATTGATTTGTCGTCGTGATTCTGGCGTAATCGGGTTGGGGGTAGCGATGAGTATAGACAAAGTCCCTAGCAACGACGCCGGAGGCATCGCGAAAATAGACATGAAATTCGAGGTGGTCGTGATCCCGGTCGCAGACGTTGACCGTTCGAAGGAGTTCTACACCAAACTAGGTTGGCGACTCGACGCCGATTTTCCGTTTGATAATGGCTTCCGCGTTGTTCAATTTACGCCGCCCGGCTCAGGGTGCTCGGTTCAGTTTGGCACAAAGATAACGCCCGCTGCGCCGGGGTCGGCCCAGGGCCTGTACCTGATAGTGGCAGACGTTGAATCAGCACGAAAAGATCTCGTCGCCCGCGGCATCGAGGTGAGTGAGGTGTTCCACCCCGGAACGCCCGGTGCTCAGTTCCAGATCGACGGCAGCGGTCGCATCGGCGGGCCGGCACCGGAGCATGCCACCTACGGCTCATTCGCCACGTTTCGTGATCCGGACGGCAATGGATGGCTGTTCCAGGAAGTCACAACGCGGCTGCCTGGCCGAGGCCTTAGTAATCTGGATGTCGCGACGCTGACCGAGTTCTTGCAAGAGGCTGAAAAGCACCACAGCGAATACGAAGCGACCGCTCCGAAGCACCACTGGTCGGACTGGTACGCCGCCTACATTGTCGCGCGTCAAGACGGCAAGAGCCCTGAACAGGCAGCCAAAGACGGCAGGATGCACATCGAGGGGGCACGTTGACCAGTACGACAAAGCACTTCGACGCAATCATAATCGGGACGGGACAGGCGGGTCCGCCCCTGGCAGCGCGATTTGCAGATGCCGACAAAACCGTAGCTATCATCGAGCGCCATAAATTTGGCGGCACATGCGTGAATACGGGATGCACCCCGACAAAGACGCTTGTGGCAAGCGCCTATGCGATCCATGTTGCCCGCCGAGGCGCGGAATTTGGCTTTGACACTGGTGATCTGTGCGTCGACATAAAGCGCGTGAAGGCCCGCAAGGATGCAGCCTCCACGAGTTCCAGTAAGGGAGTGGAGGAATGGCTCCGACGAACGGCTAAGTGCACGGTCATTGAGGGTCAGGCCCGCTTTCAGTCGGCGAACACCGTTTTGGTCAACGATGAACTTCTGCAAGCCGACAAGATTTTTATCAATGTGGGCGCGCGCGCTTCGGTTCCTGAAATGCCGGGGATACACGACGTCCCGTTTCTAAATAACTCATCGATCATGGACATCGATTTCTTGCCCGAGCATTTCATCATTGTCGGCGGAAGCTATGTGGGGCTGGAGTTCGCCCAGATCTACCGTCGCTTCGGGAGCGAAGTAACTATTGTGGAAATGGGGCCGCGCCTGATTGGACGGGAGGACGAAGACATTTCTGAAGCGGTGCGCGAAATCCTGGAGGCTGAGGGCATACACATCCGGCTGAATGCGAAATGTATCTCGCTGACGAAACGCGATGGGGGTGTCGCCGTCGGCCTCACATGCGAAGATGGTCCGCCGGAAGTAGTCGGCACTCACGTCCTTCTGGCCGTCGGACGTACTCCTAACACGAGCGACCTGGGACTGGACCGGGCCGGGGTTGCTACCGACCACCGCGGCTACATCGTCGTTGATGATCAACTGCAGACAAACGTGCCAGGCATCTGGGCATTGGGAGACTGCAACGGCCGGGGCGCTTTTACGCATACTTCCTATAACGACTACGAGATCGTTGCGGACAATCTCTTTAAAGCCGACCATCGCCGGGTTTCCGACCGAATCCAAGCCTACGCGCTATATATCGATCCGCCGCTAGGCCGATGCGGTATGACGGACGCAGAGATACGGAAATCAGGGCGCAGTGCCCTCGCTGCGAAATATCCGATGAGTCAAGTGAGCCGAGCATTCGAGAAAGGTGAAACACAGGGGTTCATCAAGATCAGCGTCGATGCAGAGACGAAACAAATTCTGGGTGCGGCGATTCTTGGCGTTGGAGGCGATGAAGTGGTTCACGTTCTGTTGGACGCCATGTACGCAAAGGCGCCGTACACGGTCATCCAGCGCGCCATGCACATTCATCCGACGGTCTCGGAATATCTGCCGATCATACTCGACAAACTCGAGCCGCTTGCGTAGCCATGGCAGTCTTAGCCGCGCAGAGATCGAGTCGATGTCATAGGTTGCCGTTCGCGGCCATCGTCCAGAACTTCAAGAGCTGATACCAACGTATCGCCAATACCATCGTCTGATTGCCTCGATTTGACGCCTTTGTTCTTCTGCATTCAGCACGTGCTAGTCAATTCGGCTCGCGACCAGAAACTTCTAGGGAGGAACTTGTGGCTCAAATCGGTGCGATTGCAGAGCGAGGCCGAGCGGGGGCTATGCAGGCGGCCCGTTGCAGAGTTGGGAGCGATGTGTTGGACGCCACCATCCGATCCAGACACAGGGCCGTGCGGTCTGCGACGAGTGCCCTGGCTGTGAGTATTTCGGCCGAAGATGGCGGACTCGGCGAATACAACGGCAAGTTCATGTCCGGCCAAATGATTCTGCACGGTG
>Ga0302140_10009641_pt1 | contig 11972 bp, 10 predicted proteins | sample I_Bog_E1_1_FD_202095 | JGI IMG/M metagenome (GOLD analysis project Ga0302140, IMG submission 202095) | Peat permafrost microbial communities from Stordalen Mire near Abisko, Sweden - I_Bog_E1_1 | ecosystem: Environmental > Terrestrial > Soil > Wetlands > Peat | place: Sweden: Abisko, Stordalen...
TGACCGGGAGCGGCGGGAACAATTCGCTCTTGAGGGCAGCCATTTTGAGAACGAATACTTTCTGGCCTTGACCTACATGCCCCCGCTGGTTGCATCTGAAAAGCTCACGGGCTTTATGATGTCTGGTTCGGACTCAGGCCATAGCGAGGGGGCGAACGCCGGTGCAGAGGCGCTGCGATTCTTCAAAACGAAGATTCGCCAATTTGAAGATGTCTTTGCGGCTCAGTTTCCGGTGTCTCGTCTGAAAGCGGTCGTTACAAACCTGGGCGATGGATACCAGCGCGTTGACGATGAGCTGCTCGCCTACCTCCGCCGCTGCCTGACGGGCGTGAAAGGACCAGTAATGCAGCCGGAGATTCCAGTCTTTCTCAACGATATGTTGGCGATGGAGGATCTCCGCGGCGGGACCGAACCAGTGATGGGGGACCGTCATCTTCGCACCTTGTCGGTCGATGCCTTTCCGCGCTCCACCTATCCTGGCGCCCTTTCGGTGCTGGACACTGTGCCCTGCGAATATCGCTGGAACACGCGAGCTATCCTGATGGACCCTTCGGAGGCGCAAGGCATCATCGCAACGATCGGCAAGAAGTGGAAGTTTCAGCAGCGCGGGTTGAAGGATCAGGTCTTCAAGTCAAACGGCGGCGGTCAACTGAATCAATTCGCCATGACGATGGTCTCGGATTCGGATGGCGCCCTGGCGGAGGCAACTTCAGGCGATGTGCATTTCTGCTATCTGTCTTCGTCCATCGTGTTGCAACACAAAGACCGAAAATTCCTGGAGAACATCATCGGCGAATTCCGCAAGGTACTCATCAATCGCGGATTCGGCGTGCGGGTCGAAGACATCAACTCCGTCGATGCGTTCTTCGGCACAATGCCAGGAAACGGAGTGGCGCAGGTGCGCCGCGTCATCGCGCACACGCGCAACTATGTTGACCTGATGCCGATCTCGGCGGTGTGGGCGGGCGAGAAAAGGAATCCCTCTTCGCTGATGCCGCCCAATTCTCCGCCGTTGTTATACGCGGCTACACAAGGCGGTGTGCCGTACCGCCTGAACCTGCACGATTACGACGTTGGGCACACGCTTCTTATCGGTCCAACGGGCGCGGGCAAGTCCGTAAGTTTGGCTCTCTTCGTAGCCCAGTGGTTCCGCTATCCCAATGCTCAGGTCTTTGCCTTCGATAAGGGACATTCCCTCTACGGACTGTGCAAGGCCGCTGGCGGGCGGTTCTACGACATTGGCGAAGGCGGACTGTCGTTCCAACCGCTCCGCGACATTGACGACGAAGCGGAGTTCGGCTGGGGACAGGAATGGGTGGAAACCGTACTGAGAATGCAGAAGGTTGAGATTGGGCCAGGGGAACGGAACACCATCCATCGCGCCCTGCAGCAGCTCTCCAGTGCCCCACGCGAACGGCGAACACTTACTGAACTTGAGGCCAACCTTCAGGATGAAAAGCTAAAAGCCGGTTTGCAACCATACGTCATCGACGGGGCGTTGGGCGGTTTGCTCGACTCGCGCAACGGTGGGCTGACGACAGCGCGTTTCGTTGTCTGCGAGATGGAGACGCTGCTAAGCGGCTCCTTCGGCGAAGCGACGGTCATGGCAGTCCTGCTCTATCTCTTCAGGCGAATGGAGCGGTCGTTGGACGGCAGTCCGACGCTCGTTCCCATTGATGAAACATGGCTCTTCCTGAAGCATCCAGCCTGGCGCGACAAGATTCAGGACTGGCTCAAGACGCTGCGGAAAAAGAATGCAGTCGTTCTGCTCTCCACACAGAGTATGGCGGACGTGAAGGAGTCGCCGATTGCATCGGCGATTCTGCAAAGCACGGCGACGAAAATTTACCTGCCAAATTCTGAGGCCGGCAACGAAGGAATGCGCCAGTTCTACGAATACGCCGGTCTCAACAGCCGGGAAATTGCGCTATTGCAGACCGCGACACCGAAGCGCGATTACTACGTCGTCCAACGGCTTGGACGGCGCATGATCTCCTTCCGGCTCGGCCCGGTCGCGCTGGCCTTCCTCGGTGTCTCTGGCCAGAAGGATCGAGCGCGAATCGACGTCCTGGCCGCGGAATTCGGCGCGAACTGGATTTCAGTGTGGATGAAGGAAAGGAAAGTTGAAAAGGGTTGGATTAACTACTACGAAGGAGAGATGAATCATGCAGACCAAATGGCTAGCTAAGAGTGCAACCGCCGTCGTCCTGGTCGCCGTCATAGCGGCTGAAACCTTGAGCCCGGTCCCCGCTCACGCCGGGGTGCCGGGTGTCTTCGCAACCGAATACACACAGATCCTCAACTATGTTGAGCTGGCCGGTCAGCTCGAAAAGCAGGTTCTGATGGTTGAAAACCAATTGAACCAGCTTGCCGACATGGCCAAGCACGGCATCACCATCACCGACCAACTCTTTGGGACCGTGGCATCTGACATCAACAATCTGAATCAGATTGTGAAGACGGGTGAATCGCTCTCCTACACGATGAGCAATCTGGACGGGTCTTTCCGGCTCCGATTCCCTGGCTACTCCTCGTCCACCAACTATGGGCAGTCGTATCAGACGTGGAGTCAGACAACTCTCGATAGTACACTCGGGGCTTTGAATGCAGCGGGGCTCCAGAACTCGCAGTTCAACAGTGACGAAGCACTCCTGAAGACGTTGCAAGGCCAGAGCCAATCGGCGGTTGGAAGGATGCAGGCTATCGAAGTTGGGAACCAGATCGCGGAGAACCAATCCGAGCAACTGATGAAGCTTCGGCAGCTGATGATGGCGGACATGCAAAGCAAAGCATCTTACCAAGGAGCGCTTGTTCAGGCCGAAGCAACGAAGCAAGCGAACTCCGATCAGTTCTTCGGCCAAACTCAAGTGACAAGCGATGGCGTTTCATTCTAGGAGAATGCGATGAAGACGTTTTGCATATTTGCGGTCGGTGCTGGCCTGACGATTCGGTCCTCAATCATTTCCGGTTGCAGGCACACGGAGCCGAGTCTGATCGTGACGGCCTTTCACAATGCCGGGGGCGGCGATATTGACCATGCCACCCCCAGCGCTATTGCGGTGTTTCTCGCCAAACATGAGGACCTCCGCAAGCAGCTCACTCCACTCTGCGACCAGAAGAAGGCTGCTGCTCCGGCAGAATGGGCAACCACGGACGAGGGCAAAGTGTGCGCGGGCAACGCAAGCGCAAACTTCTTCGGAAAGCCCACATTGAAGTCCGATGGTGTGACGTTTTGAGGTGATGAATGACTCGAAAGAGCAAATTCTTCTTGGTGGCCGCCGGGGCGCTTGCCTCGGCGGCCACCGCTCATGCTCAAGCCCCGGTCGATGTGGGTGGAACATTTCAACAGATTGAGCAGGCGGCGAACGCGTGGATTCCGACCATGGTGCAGGAGGCCTCGTACCTCTTCTACGCGCTGGCAACATTGGACTTTGCCTGGGGCGTGCCGCAACTCCTCCGGGAACACGACTTCAATGGGTTGTTTCTCTCGCTCATCAAGAAGCTGCTGGTAATCTCCTTCTTCTACGCCGTACTCATCAATGGCCAAACATGGGTACCAGCCATCGTGAACAGCTTCGCTCAACTCGGAGCGAACGCGGCTGGTGTGCCGCAAGCGCAGAATCCATCGGACATCATGACCCAGGGCCTGCAGATCGTATCGGACCTCTTTACGAAGGTCTCGGGGACCGACCTGCTGACACAACCGGGCGGGGCCATCACGACAATTCTGGCTGCCTGCATTGTTCTTGCCTCCTATATCATCATCACCCTTCATTACGTGGTCACCAAGCTCGAAGCGATCATCGTGATGTCCGCCGGATACATCTTCCTTGGCTTCGGAGGTAGCCGGTGGACTGCGCCTTATTTTGAACGGTACATTTCTCTTGCCGTCAGTACCGGCGTTCGCCTGATGCTGATTTACCTCATGCTGGGCGTGTTCAAGACAATCTCGAACAACTGGTTCGCGGCGATGAACGGCTACACCGCCGACCAGCCGATTACTCAGATCTTCCCAACGCTGATGTCTATGCTGCTATTCGCATTTGCATCCTGGATGATTCCGAAGATGGCGGCGTCGATTGCCTCGGGGACTCTGGGCACTGGAGCGGCAGACCTGGTGGGCATGGGCGCGGAAATTGGCAAAGGAGCTGCACTCGCCGCGGCCACGGTTGCCGTGGCTGCGGCAACCGGGGGAGCCGGGGCTGTCGCCGGCGGAGCGATGGCGGCAACGGAAACCGCAGGGGCGATGGAAGGGGCTGGTGCCGCGACGAATGCGGCTTCGGCTGCAAGTGGAGTCGGGGAAGCAGCGGCGGAAACGGTAGGTGCCCCAGCGCCGTCTGTTCCTGGCGCGGACGCTGGTGGGTCTCCCAGCTCACCTCCAGCTCCGGCTTCGATGTTCCAAGCGAACGGGCCATCTGAGACTCCTGTTACACCGCCTGCGCCGCCGTCATTCGCCAGCGACTTCCGGTCTTTAGCGCGGCGCGCAAGCCAAGTCAACGTCCCGCACGATGGCGGCGGTCACGCGCCATCGGCACAAATGCGAATCGAGAGGGAGGAATAACCAGTGCCTGAAAGATCCATGCCCCAAACGCCGTATGTCCGTGCGCGTCAAGAGTGGGATGAACGATTCGGCGATCAGATCAAGAGTAAGAACAACTGGCGTCTCGCCGCGTTCGTTTCGATGGGAACGACGCTCGTCTGCGTAACGGGCATGGTCGCCATCGGCTACCGTTCTAACACGGTTCCATATGTCGTCGCGCTCGACGATGTGGGGCGAGCGGTTCCGGTCATCCCGGCCAAACAGGTTGCGGTCAAAGATGTGCGCTTGCAGGAAGCGGTAGTCGCCAGATGGATCACTAACCTGCGAACCATTGTCACGGACGCAGTTGCCGAGCGGCGCCTGGTGGATGAGGTCTATGCGCAGACCGCCCAAAATTCCCCAGCCTCGGCCACGATCACAGAGTTCTACTCGAAGAACTCGCCGTTCGACTTACTGACGAAGCAGACCGTTGACGCGTCTGTCGAATCCATCGTCCAGCAATCGCCCAAAACCTACGAAGTGGCCTGGACGGAGGTGACTCGCGATCTTGGCGGCGGTCTTGTGGCCACTCATCGGTACCGGGCCTTTGTCTCCGTAGTCACTGAAGAGGTTACGGACGCGAAACAAGCATTGGTCAACCCGCTCGGCCTTTACGTCACGAACCTGACCTGGGGCGAAGTGGTCACTGCGGGCACGAACCCACAAACAACAAATGCGCCAATTGTGAATGGAGGAGAGAACAAATGATTTTGCTCGCAGCAATGATGATGGCAGGGCAACTAGCGGGTGCGACGACGGAGTCGAAGTCCACTCCGCCCGCTCCCTCTCTGACAGCGCAACAGAAACAAGAGCTCTCTTCCGACAACTTCAGGGGCGCGGCGGCGACCTTGCAAGCACAAGCCGATCAGTCGGCAACGCAGCCACGGCCGCTTGCTCCGATTCCTCCACTGAAAGTGCCTCCAATCACGGGCCAGCGTCCTGCGGCTCAGGTCTCACCGGCAGGCCCTCCAGCAAATAGGGGTTCGGAAGTTCCACCAAACTGGAAGCCGCCCCATGCGGAATTGAATCCCGCCGCGGCCGGCGCGGCGGATGTTTCGCATCTTTGGGAGACTGGAGTTGCTATGCCGACGCCAGGAGCCGACGGCCGGGTGGTCTACATCTTCGGCCAGGGGATGCCGATGATGGTTTGTGCTCCGCTCCGCGTTTGCGCCATCGAGTTGCAGGCCGGGGAACACCTCCAAAGTCAGCCCCAGATTGGCGATGGGCGCCGCTGGGAGATCACGCCTGTTCTGTCCGGCTCCGGCCTCGATGAGACGCCGCTGCTAATCGTGAAGCCGATTGAGCCGGGTCTTGAGACGGACCTGATTGTTTCCACCGACCGGCGAACGTATGTCCTACGTCTCGTTTCCGATCCAGCCCGATTCGTGGCCCGGCTGGCCTTTCAATATCCCGGCGAGGACAGCGCAAAGTGGTCTGAATTTCAGGCTAGGCAGGATGCGGCAAAACACGATGCCGAGGCAGTGGCCGAAGAGGCGCGCGAGAAGGACAAGCGAGCGGGTGTGTTGCCGCTGGCGGACAATGCCCTGGACAACCTCTACTTCGACTACAAGCTCCGCGGAGACGCAGCCTACCGGCCACAGCAGGTCTTCGACGATGGCCAGCATACCTATTTGGTCTACCCGAACGATGGTCGGTTTCGCGAGTTGCCCACATTGTTGATGGTGGTGAGCGGCAAGTCGGAGCTGGTCAACTTTCGCGTCGATGGAGCGCGCTACACCGTGGATCGGCTCTTTGATAAAGCAATTCTAGTAGTCGGCGTCGGCAAGAAGCAGACCCGCGTGACCATTACGCGAGCGACAACTTACTCCGGTACTACAGGGAAGAGGAATTGAGCATGGCGACATCTGGACAGAATCCAAAGCCGCTCGATCTTGAAGGATCGACAGCCGAGCAAAGCCAGGAAGAAATCCGAGACGCAGCACAGACCGATAAGGTTGTGCGCGGCGTCAATGGGAGTCTCACTCCGAAGGCGCGCAAGCTCCGTCCTCTGGCCGGTATCATCCTCATCGCTCTGGTCGTTTTGGCGGCAGCCTACATGCGGCATGGCTTGGCAAATCGTAACAAGAAAGCCGCTAAGCAGTCCGAGGCTGCGAGTGCCGGCGTAGGGCCTGCCACAACGGTTGAGAAAGGGATGTTGTCGGATCAGGCGCGGAACGGGTTGGATACTGGACAATCCCATCTCCCGGACTCACTAGCATCGCGCGAGTCCATCTGGACCAGCGGGTCTGCTGCTCAACGGTCCAGCGTGTTGGCGGGCACCGGCAACGGAACCCAAACCAGCTCCATTCCGCCCCTTGAATATAGGCAGACTCCGGTCTCCACCGCTGGAAGCGGAACGCTCTCGTTCGCGGAGCAACGAACGTTGGAGGAGTACAACCGGGAGCGCGAGGCGATGGAGGCGGGAACATCCGTCAAGGGAACCCTCCCCGGCGGCAACAAGGAGAAGTCAGCGCCAGAGACAGATCCCTTGCAAGCGATTCAAGCCGCTCTTATCAATGCGCAGTTGGGAGCCCACGCCGCACCGGACGCGAACCCAACTCAAGCCGCTCTTCCTCAATCCGTTGCAGGCGGAATCCCCGAACAACGCACAGACTATGAGCGCCAGAACAATCAGGAGCAAAAGGCCGGCTTCGGCCAGCAGCACGGTAAGCAGGAATCTGAGTACCTGGCCAGTACACGGAAAGCAGCCTTGGGTAAGTATGAAATCAAGGCCGGTTGGCTCATCCCCGCTGTGCTCGAACAGCAGCTCAACTCCGACCTGCCGGGCCTGATCCGGGCGCTCGTCCGCGAGAATGTGTACGATTCGGCTACTGGCAGGTACATTCTAGTACCGGCTGGGAGTACACTTGTCGGGATTTATAATTCCCACATTGGATACGGTCAAAATGCCTTGCAGGCAGTCTGGCGACGGGTTGTCTTCCCTGACGGAAGTAGCCTTGCGCTCGGCGGCTTTGAAGGGGACGACGGTACGGGGGCGGCGGGATTCCGAGACCAGGTGGACAACCACTGGGCACGACTCCTCTCTGGCGCTCTGTTAACATCGCTTTTCGCCGCTGGGATCGAGGTTAGCCAAGGGACGAATTCCTCGGTGCTGCAATCGCAGAGCGTAGGCCAACAGGTGGGCCAAGCGGTCGGCCAGCAGGTCGGCCAATTGGGGGTCGAGGTGACTCGCAGGAGTCTGAACGTTCAGCCTACGATCGTGGTGAGGCCGGGGTACAGATTCTTTGTTCGGGTTGAGAAAGATATACTGTTCAACGGTCCGTATTCGCCAATGATCGCGGGGAGTGGATACGGTGCGGGGCAAGGTTTCGGGCAGAATCCGGGAAGGGCAACAAGTGGTAGTGAAGAAAGCAGCAAAGAAGGCAGTGCGGAAAGTCAACCGCGAGGGGCAGCGGTGGACGGACGACCGTCCTGGAATGACGCTGCGCCTCCCCATTGATCTGCGTGAAGCAGTCACCGAAGAGTCTCGCGTAAAGGGCGATCTGGCCAGGATCGTCCTTTTTGCTTTGAGCCACGTTGAACGCGAAAAAGTAGAAGTCATGCAGACCCGCAAGGCCGGTATGGAGCTTTCCAATCCGCAGCTCCTCCACGTCGGCGCCGAAGCCCGGCTCAAGCTCAAGGAGTGGGCCGAGGCCGAAGGCGTCAGCGTGAATGCGATTGTGGTCAGCGTCCTTGAAGAGTTCTTCAAGCGCCTCAAGAAAAGCAAGGCGCTTCGCGAAGAACTGCGGCTGGAGATTCGTGCCCACCGGGGATTCATGCCGAGCTGAAGTGTGCTGCAGTGAGATCCCAGGTCCCAGAATCGAGACCTGCGCACCCAGCCTCACTGGTTTTTTCCTCTAAACTTGATTCGTCTTCATTCAAAGGGGGCTTTCGATGCCGTTGCTTCGTTTAAATGACCAAGGACGCTTATGCCTCAAGGCTTCCGTCGAAAATCAAATAACAGAAACATCCCTAATCAAAGATGTATTGCTTCTTATCGACACCTCCGGCAGTATGACGGGAGATAAGATACTCCAGGCAAAGAACGGAGCTATTGACTTTTCCCGATCAGCGGCACAACGAGGATATGCGGTTGGTCTTGCTGTATTCGCTGATAGGGCCGCGATGGTATGCGACCCCACGGTGCAAAGTGCTACCTTCGAAACAAAGATCGCAGCGGTGCAAGTCGGAATTGTAGGTGGCAGTACTAATTTGGCGAGCGGTCTCGATCTCGCTGGCAAATTCAAGGAGCTGACTGCCGTCGTGGTCGTCACCGATGGTCAGCCGAACTCCTGCGAAGATGCTCTCCGATCTGCGGCGGTGTTGAAACAGAGGGGTATCGAGATTCTCTGCATTGGAACAGATGACGCCGATAAGGCGTTTCTCGATAAATTGGCTACGCGCAAGGAACTTGCTTTGCACGTGGTGGCCGATAATATCCGGACCTCGATCGGACAAGCAACGCGGCTTTTGTTAGGAGCCGACCGATGAACTACGGCGGGTTCTCAATTCGGCGATTCGTGGACATTTCTGCCTTGCTTTCAGCACTGTCACGTAGAATTGGAATACCACTAGCAAAGAGTTGCAGACAGCGCAAACTAAGTGTTTTGCTATACCGAATTCTGGGCTTCTAGGTCGAGACATGGCGGACGAGACGTACTATTCACTCCTCGAAATCCCGGAAACCGCATCGGCGGCGGAGATCAAAACCGCCCACCGTCGTTTGATCAGTGAGGTTCATCCTGATCGCCTCGCGAACGCCCCGGCCTACTGGCAGCGCCAGGCCGAAGAAAAAGCCAAAGAGGTCAACGAGGCCTATACCGTTCTTTCTAATCGCGAAAAGAGGCACCTGTACGATTCTCAACTCGCTTCGTACCGAGGTTCTAACGGGGCGAATAGTCAAGCATCAGGTTCACAGCCTTCGAGCTCAAGCCCGGCACACCAGCAGTCGGCTCCTGCGCCGGGTGCGCGCTCCAATTCAGGAACTTACGGCCGACCCGGGCAGAGTTCCGGGCCATCTCGGCAGCAAAGCCAAACTTCATCGGCCTCGCCGCCGTCTTCGGCTCCGGCTCCGCATTCCGCCAATCATTCGCAGGCCCTAACCATGCGGTTCATCCCCGCTTTGATCGGCGGTGGTTTTGCATCTTGTGCAGTTGTTGGGTTTTGGGTCTCAGATTCAATTGGGGCAGAAGTATTTCTGTTTGTCCTAGCCACGGTACTATTGTTTGGAATTGCGTGCCTGTATCAACGCAGAATAAGCCAATTAATGACAGCCGTGAGCCTCGGGCGAGCAAGGCAGCCGCTTTGGGTCACAATTGGCACCATTGTGCTTGTTCTGTTCGTTGGGAAGATTGCGAACATGAATCGGGACACCCATTTCCGAGGCCAGAACGACCATTCGGCAACGAACGCGCAGATATCGCAGGTCAAGATTATCAATGGGAGTCTTTCGGATACGACAGTCAGTGGGAATTCAAACGAAAAATACAGCTCTGCGTATAACTTCAATGGGTACATACAAAACAATTCGACCGTGACAGTTTCCTTCATAAGAATGAAGATTCGCATATTTGATTGTCCGGAAACTGGAAGTCCGTCGTCGCATACCTCATATGGCATCACCTATCAGTCTGGAATATACGACCCTTCACCACCGTTCAGCTGTAGCAGTATCGGGGAAGAAGAGGATGATGACCGTCCGGGCGCAGAGCCGGGACAGTCCTTAGGGTTCGCAAACTTCTACTTTCCCAATCATCCCAAAGGTGCCCTGCGATGGAATTATGAGATTACCGCGATGGACACCCGAGAGGCCGTTGCGTCGGTTCCAACTCCTCCAAATACTGATGACACGTATTATCGTGAGCAGCCGTGGCCAGGTGCTTCAAGGGATTACTTCTTTCCTGATGGCAGCGTAATTACGACGCCAGCGGGGTACGGATTGATAAACGATGATGATGGTACCCCGGCGCAATTTAGCAAAGATGGTTTTCTGTACGCTAATCAGTCAAAGTTCGTTGTATCTGTAAAGGAGCATGTTGGAGCTGTAGTGACTAGTACTGGCGAATGCGTAGCCTGGAGTGGTGTATGTGGCATGGTAAAACCCATCGCTAAAGGGGAACAGAAAGGCAAAGCAACCGCGACCAACAATCTTCCTAAGTTTAAAAAAAAGTCAACAGTGGGAGAGACTCTGGACTCTGCTCCAAAGTAACGACCAGCCAACTGTAATTTCAAGCCCGTCGGGTGGGCCAAACAAGTCTGGCGCGAAGCGGCAGCACATCAGAGGGTGGGAAGACGGGCGAAAAGAACGGGGTCTGCGACGGCAGACCCCGGTTGAAATTCTTAGATGTTGAGCGTTACGCGACTTTGGCCTTTTTGGCTGCTGTGGGCTTCGTCGCTGGTTTTGGCTGGGCCTTCGCGGGCGTCTTCTTGGCGGCTTGCGCCTTCTCCTTCGCGGCAAACTCGGCTTTGACCTTCTGGGCAATGGCGTCGGTGTCCACTTTGTAGTGCTGGGCCGCTTCTTTGAGCGCCTTGCCGCTCTCCGCTTGTGTACGGGCTGCGTGGAGAATGACTGTCTCGACGAGAAGCTGTCCAAGTTCGCCTTCCTCGGCCTTACGAATGTAAGCGCCCATCAGCTTCCCGATACTGTCGGATGTTTGCGCCTTCTTGATCCCGCGATTCCGGGCGAGAACCTCGATGCGCCGCTCCTCCAATTGGGGAAGCAAACGCTCGACAATGAAAACGAGGTCGCGCTTGGTGAGGCGCACCGGCACCGCGGCAACAATGGCGGAAAGGACGCGCAAGCCTACGGCGTTGGCAATCGCCTCCTCGCGATGCTGCTTCTCCTGCTCGGCCTTGATGCGCTGGTCTCCGGCTGGCCGCTGCTTCTTTGGGCGGTGAGCGGGGCATTCGGGGTCGGCGCAGATTTTGCGAATCTCGCCCTTCTCGGTGCCTTCGGTAACGATGGCCTCGGTCATGGATTTGCAGGTCTGGTACTCCGGCCAATCCCTGTGCTTCTTCGCGTTGGGGTCTTGCGGCTTGATTTCGATGTACTTGTTGCGAGGGAGGGCCGCGCTGGCGGTGCCGGCGGCGGTTGTGGCCGGTCCGTAGGCCGATGAAATTTGTACCAGCTTCGGCTTGGCTGTGATGGTCTGCGCGACGAATCCGTCCAGCTTGGACTGGTAGCAGGCCGGGTCGGTGCAAGCGTCCTCGGCGATGTCAGCGAATAGCAGCGCGTTTCCGCCGGTACGCTTGGGGCAATTGGCACAAGCTCCGGCGGCGGGGTTGACGTTGGGGTCGGTCTTTGAGAACGGCGCGTCTTTCAGAATGAGCAAAATGTTCTGCTCAATCCACTGGTGAAGATGGCGGACAGGGAGCAGGATGCGCTTGGCTTTGC
>Ga0302140_10009645_pt1 | contig 11971 bp, 13 predicted proteins | sample I_Bog_E1_1_FD_202095 | JGI IMG/M metagenome (GOLD analysis project Ga0302140, IMG submission 202095) | Peat permafrost microbial communities from Stordalen Mire near Abisko, Sweden - I_Bog_E1_1 | ecosystem: Environmental > Terrestrial > Soil > Wetlands > Peat | place: Sweden: Abisko, Stordalen...
GTGCGACACGCGGCGAAACGCTGCAGTGTCAGCACTACAGTACGAAAGTACCTTGCTGTGCTCCTCTTCCTGATTGGTAACCTGAGCGAGTGTCAGAAAGAACAGCAACCTCGGCTCTTTCAGACTGCAGCCCTATCAAAACTTGCAAAGCAGGTGCCATGCATCCGCAAACAAGAGCACTGGGCACTGTGTGCTCCAATTTGAAGTACAACTTTGCAGAGTAACAAAGGTCAGGGCAATTGCTTGGTCGAACACGCAGGGCACTTCCCCAATTGATGGATTTCGAAATCTGTCTTTAGGTTGGAAGTACAGGGAACAAGTGTTGGGGTGGGCAGGTGCATCAGAAGCACAATCCCATTCTTCAATCAGTTCCCCATGCACACTGATAGGGCTCTCCAAACGCGCGGCAAGCTATGTCCTCGCAAGGATGCTGGAAAGATCGTTGTCGAAAGCATGTACTGGGAGCTTTAAGTTCGAGGTCGAGCTCTGCAATCCAATACTGAGTGGTATGAGAAACATTGAGAATTGGTGACTACTTTTCCAAACTCCTGTACAGGCGCCATCATGGCAATACTGCACGACCGAGAGTCCAGCTTCCGGGGAACAATGCAGGACTAAAATGTAGCTTCTTATACGAAGTGTCATTTCTGCCAGCCTAGAAGAGTTGCGTTGCTGGATCCCGATGGAAAAGATGGCCTTGAAAAGAAAGGTTGTAGGTTGTAAATGCCAGAGCTTTCGAGGAGAGACGGAACCGGGATGACAATCTGCTTCTAGCGAGGACCCATGTCCACTATCACGTGACGAACGCGACAACGTCCAGGCAGAAATGTTTGGGAGCGATTAGCTCAAAAGCTCACTTTCTCCCTGTTCTTTTCTCCTCAACGGCCTTACTATCGTCCTCAGGCATACTTCCCCATCTTTGAGCGTTGTGATTGTCGAATCCAGAAAGGCGAGTCACGGGTTGTCACCCCCTGGAGTCTGAGGTGAAATCGAATGAGATGACGGACTCGAAGCAGCACCCTCAATCTAGCCCCGGCAGTCTTGGTCGCACGGCATGCTCTTTCTGCCGAAGAAGGAAGTTGAAGTGCGATCGCCGATCTCCGTGTGAGTCCTGCCAGAAGTTTGGCTTTGAGTGCGAATACGCCGGGGTATCTTCAGGCAGCCCCAGACCAGATGTGAAGTCGTCACGTGTGAGGCAATTGGAGGACCGGCTAGGTCAGTCACAGGATCCAGCTCCTGATAGCTTGTTTAACTCAATTGCGAAGGACGAGTTGAGCATTTGCTGCACTCAAAGAACAAGCGCGACACAGGAAGCAACGCAACGACTTCAAATGGAAAGGACGCCGCGGTTGAGACGGATAGAGATGAGGTTTCGCTCGATTCGGACGCTATCAGAATTCTGTGAGTAATCGACTGGAACCATTTACTCATCATGATATAGAGTGGCAGACACTACCAGGGAGGAGAAATACTTCGAATTTGTATGCATATCTTTTGACTTTATCCAATCCTCTGAATGGGACCCTGGATCCGCCCCTCTAGTTATAGGTCTACCTGACAAAGTCTTGAACTCGTCCATGTTCAAGTCTTCCAATTTATACTTACTTTGAGATCTTCCAGGTTCATCCGGTTGTAAATCTCATCCATCCGGCCCGATATGCTGAACGCATTCGAAACCCTACTACTTGTCCGCCGATCTATCTTCGTCAAGTCATGTGGGCATTGGCTGCAACTACCATCGATCTTTATTCAGATCGATCCGAAGCTCTTTACCAATCATCTAGAAAGCATCTTGAAGAAGACGAGCTCATTCAAAACCCTGGCATGGAAAATATAAATCTGGCTCCTGCACAAACTTGGACTCTAATCGCGATATATGAACTCAATCATGGATATTTCCATCGCGCTTGGATGAGCACATCTCGTGCCGTGAGGCTGGTGCAAATGATGAGATTGCATCGTCTCGATGGGGTGACCCGTCTGAGTGACCCGACACTGCGCTTCGTTACAGGGCCCACCGATCTTACTGACGCCGAAGAAAGGAGACGGTTGTTTTGGGTCACTTTTATCATGGATCGCTCGTCGTGTATCTCTATGGGATTTCCAGCTCTCATTGATGAAAGAGACGTTCGTTCTAATCATCTTGCTCCCGTCCTGAAACTAGATGCTGATCAATTATTCTAGATCCGTACGCTGTTGCCCGTCTCGAATGATTCGTTCGAGAACTCCAAGAAAGAACGATGCTTGTTCCTTTCAGATGCCCTGACTACACGAAGTAGCAAGGACCTGTCGCCTTTTGCTGCTCAAATTGTCGTCATATCGCTGTGTGGCTCCAAGCTTGCTGAACTTCAACGCTATGACCCCACTGCTGCCCCAATAGAATCAGCAGGAAGCATCTGGCTTCAACCGCAGAGGCTAGATAGTGCGCTCACGACAGAGTTTCGGGTTCCCGAACACCTATGTGTACCACTCGCTCCACTGGATCCCACCACAGCCTTTCTCAACATGTCTGCTTTTGCTTGCACGATCGCTGTACATCGATCAGCCCGAACTCAACTCGGCCAAGATTCTGTTTCTGAGCCCATTTTGTCTCAAAGTAGGAAGCGATGTCTCGAAGCGGCTTCAAAAATTGTCATGATTATGAAAGTGACGAGCCACTGGGATATTTTGTCTGTAAGTAGTACAGTTTGAATAACTCCTTCGAGGGGACGATCTGACATCCAGCAGTTCAATCCTTGGACCTCATATACCCTTTACCTAGCTTGTGTAGCATATGCAAGTGCTTGGCTTGAAGAACGTGATCCTGCTCTGGAGGCGCCATTGAGCTTTCTGCTCGAAGGTTTGAGAGCTTTCAAAAAGACTTCTGCATTGGCAACAATAATGCTCTCGGATATAAACATTGAATTTCCAAGCCTCCTCGGCCAGCTTGATAAAAGGCTTGCTGACTCGCTGACTGATGTAAGCCAACCTGCCATCTTGGATTTTCATGAAGTAATAATGGCGCAGGACTTTTTTGCCTTCCCCGAAACATGCAACCCGTCTCAAATGAGCTCGAGAGGAGATTCTACCATTTCCGATTTCACTACAGGTCACGACCTGACAAATGAGGCCGCAGACATGTTGAACCTGGATGAATTCGATCTGTCACAAGACAATCCCGATACCTGGGATCTGAACCTCTTTGGGCTGAGCCCCTTCCCCTCCGGGCGCATATAACGCCACACAATCTGCATTACCAGCAAAAACTGATGGTGTTGAAGATTCAGAAAATTGTTTTCCTTCGATGGCCTCTATACGGGAGTGCATGCCTGGCCTTGCTCTGCCCATAAATTGGTTGAAGAAATGATTTGGAAGGCCCAAATCCAGTAGCTGGGTCATCCCGTGGCCTATGACGACTTAGAGCCCGATCACCATGGAAGATGCCGTATATCATCCAAGAATCAGTCCTCCACGCCTTACATCCTCGCCTTCGATTCCTTTCGTGGAATGGTCTGTATATAGGGCAAGTGCAGAACACTGGCCCAGCTCAATGCGACATTGGGATCTGTTTGATCAGCTACTCTGGGATCAGAAGTATACAATCGCAAATATTCGATGACCACGATGAAGTAATATACTCCAAGCCCAGTCAGAATGTGCCACCTACTCAAAATCAGTCAACAGTTTTGGAAGCAAACGGCTATGCGCACCATCCATGCAATTCGCTCACAAAACCCAGTGGCATGCCGACAGCGTCCCTGAACGCTCGCAACTCAGCACAATATAAGAAGTCGAGGTTCCATATGGCGTATCCGCTCACAAATGTCACTTCAAACTCAGCTTTATGCTCCTGCAGTCGGCAGATTCAACTCACCAGCTCCATAAATACCAAGCCACCGCATTTCATTCGCAACATAAGGGTGCTTTACACTTGTCCAAACGAGCCAAACACACTGACTGAAGACTGCCACCACCATGGCCGCAAATAGGAGTTGGAAAATATCGGTGTGATTGAGAAAGCCGTGTGCGATGGATGCGGAAAGCACAGAGCAGAAGAGGACATTTCTCAACAAGGAACGACTTCTTTGACCCAGTGTAATACTGAATGCTGCAAAGAGGATGCCAACCGTGGCGTAGAGCATCGATACTTCATCAACTACCGCCGGACCATTATCAGATCGAAACTTTTCATGGAACGAGAGACGGAACGTACCTATTTGTGACCAGTATTTGACATTCGTATGATACATTGCAGAACCGACACCAACAAACGCTAGCAGTGCATAGCTGACGACGATCACACTGTCATTTCCGTTTCTTTTCGTATTCAAGATGCCTTTCATTCCGAGGTATACTATTCAGCCCCTCATCAGAGACTGCGACTACGGGGTAGGAGGAATTCAAGGGAGACTTGCTGTACATGAAATTGGAAACTGTGTTTATGAATTCCACGATATATGAGGTCACATAGCAGTTCTGCAGATATCAGTTATTACCTATTTCAGCTTATCAAGGGGTTTGCCAGCAACCATTTCACAGAAACTAGAGGTGCATTAGATCTCAGTCGACTAGGAGCGTGATAGGGGATTCGTTCGCAACATACAACTTGGAATCCACTTCTCCCCAAGCCGACTCGCCTTCCACGTATGGCCAGTTGAGAAATCCCATCTTAAAGCAGTTTGTTGACGCTGCTATGGACTTGATGAGGCTATTGCTTCACATCGAGAATGAAAATGTGAAGAGTGCGGGGCACATCTCCATGCTTCTTCAGTATATGCACGAAGCGTGCTCGTCGCTGATTGGTTGGACACGGAGCCGGAACGACCTCACGGACGTATGTATAATCCCAGCAAAATGACCCTGGTGCATGGGATGGAATTGAGTGCAGTTGCAGCAGGCGCCTGCTATTGGGTTATATCGTGCTCACTTCTCAACCTCATATAAGTTCCTGGGACATGGCAATGTTTCTGGAGCTCCATCCAGCATAGAGATGCTTTTGTTGGGGATGTTCATCGCTTACATACCTGGAGTTCAGGGGTTCAGGGGCTTTCTCGCTTACGTAGCCGCTTTGATCTTGGGCGTGGAAGTTGAGCATCTCGATGAAATATCCTTAAAGTTCCGGGACCGGTGCTCCTTTACATCAATAAACTTGCTGTTCTGCACTGGAAGGAAATGTAAGGGGAAATTCGAACAGGCTTTGCTGGAAATAACAGGCTCTTGGTAACATTGTCTTCGCTTCCGTGAATTCACCTCACAGAATCCACAAATAAAGTGCTGAAGAAGGGTGCTGAGAATTAAGCGAAGAGACGAGATGAAAGTACTAATGATCAAATCATTCTAAAATTAGTGACGAGTGTCTACACGAGCGCACATCGTACCACACTTGTGAAGGCATCGAAAGAGCAGCAGCATCGTAGCTTAAGCAGAGAATGCAAGTGAGGCCAGATAGGGTAGGTAGGGTAGGACCCCAAAGCTTTAAGTGAAAATATATTTATATACAGAAGAAATTCGTTTCATTACAGCCAAGTATCTCTTCTACAAGTCAACAACACTTGATCAACCACGACTTGTGTCCTTCCTTGCTCATGAACTTCTCTACATGTTGGCAACGAGAGCAGCACCACCAAATAGAGCACCGAGAGCGACGGCACCAGTTGCATAAGGAGCACCGTTTGTAGTAGTCGCAGCAGTTGCACTTGAGCTCAGCGAGCTGGCCTTGCTGGCGATGGAAGAGCCGATAGAGGACTCGCGAGATGAGATCGATGAAGCGAGAGATGAAGCGGCAGACGAAGCAGAGGACCCGGCGCCGGTGATTGTGGATGCGCGAGAGGAGGCCTCAGAAGAGAGTGAAGACGCGAGCGACGAGGCTTCGGAAGAGATCGAAGATGCGCCAGAAGCTGCATCGGATGTTGCTGAGGACGCACGGGAAGTTGCGCTTGAGATCGCACTGCTGGCCTCAGATGAGAGTGAGGAGAGGATGCTGGTTTGTCCCTGCGTGCCTGTTAGTCTCTGGAAGTATATACGATGCATCGATACGTACAACAACGGTGGAGGCAAGAGCCAAAACAAGGACGTTCTTGAGTTGCATGTTTGCGAATGCGAATGAATATAGTGAGGAAAGTTGAAGATTCTTGTGCTTTATATCGAAGGAGTAAACTTTACTTGTTTGAAAGTATGAAGAACAAGGAAACTGGTACTTATATAGCTCCCACAGGGCCAAGGTAGTGAACGAACACGCCTAGATACTTCTAGCTGGCAGCCCGGGCCGTGATGGCCCAGACTACGTCACAACGTGGTCTGTGGAAGAGTTCTCAATTGGTTGTTTCGAGTTTTGAGGGGAAGCCAGTGAATGGAACACACCATACTCCACAAACCGGGCTATGTATGGAACAAGACATAGTTGAGCGGGTCCGGACCGTTGGCCACGGTTGGCAGGGCATCGAGGTGATCAGACCTTTCTACTTTGGTATGGCTTGAACAGATCTGGGCCAGTGCCGTCTCCGATCTGCCGGAGAACCGTGATTGTGGGATAGCTTCAGAAACTCCGAGGGTAGGGCGCCGAAGCCCGTTCCAACAGTGTAGCAAGCTAGGACGCATGAGCGCCTTGTACACCGGTAATTGGCGTGTCTGCAGAGCGCCCGGAACTTCCGATGCGAGTATGTACAGAAAGAAAAACATCGGCAGAAAGTGCAGTAGCCAAGAGAGCCGAAAGCAGGTAGACGAAAATCATAACCGGCAAGCAGGTTCCGTTCAGGTCTGTACAACGCGCAATCATGCTTTCAAAGCTTTGCCTCGCGTTGGCTGTGTAAAAAACAAGGGTATGCCAAGTAAGAAGTTTTCATACCTTTCACTGTCGTCTCCACAGCACCAGCCACAATACAAAGAGGTGCACGGCACGAGGTTTATATGGATCTAGATTCCCAAGCCTCCAATTAGAATCGGTACCTATATGCATAGATCGACACTAGGGTTGCTCCCCGACCATCCCCCATACTTGGCGGCATTAGTGTGTATCGGCTTCAATGGTACACGCACTAATATCCCTGCTTCCGAGCATCTATCGTCATCAAACCTATGCAAGTTGCCACCACTATTGCTGTTGATGGGGAGGTCGAAGTTGCATCCATGGTGTGCTTCACAACTGGAATCCCTGTGCGTCACCTAAGGCAATCTACTTTGTGAAAACCTTGGTGCCCGCCCGAGCTTATCGTCCAGATTACCAGGGGCCGTACTCATAGCTGAGGCTCTGGGAAAGTGATCACTGCCGGGATTGCGGTTGCCGCAGTTCCAGCGAGCCAGCTATCCTGCTCACCCGGCTCCGATTTCCCTGCCAAAGGTGCAAAATCCGATTCTATCTTTAGGGCCTAGATGTTGTGATACGGTGAGATACCTTTCTTGATCTCGAACACAATCTCAGCAGCTTCGTCGGCACTTTTCGCTTCAAAATCGTAACGCTTGGTCTCTGTTGCTTTGTATATCACGATCTTCACAAAATCAGTACGTGTTAAACGTGTGTCAAGCAACATACCTTGAAATTGGTAGGATGCCTCCGCGTGACTTTACAGCCAACGACGTTGCTGAAGTGTACTGTCGTTGTCTTTCCTTGTCCTTCAAACATCGTTTTGCCTGTTGAGGCTGGCATGATGTGCAGATACTCGCCATCAATGGCCAGTACTCGTTCATTCAAACCAACAAATCTCATGGGTTGTTTTCGCCATACAGTATATCTTCTATAATTAGCGCTTCCTAGCTCATCCTGCTTAACAGACTCTTGAGCCAAGGGATGTGTTCCCATCATTGGCGGTTTTCTGATCTTTCGAGTTTCGAGGCGCTCTGCCATTAATGGCATCTTTGGGGAACTACTGCTTGGAGATCCTGTCATCGTTAAAGGTCCATCGGTAGCAAACCTGCGACGATACAAATCTAAGTCTGTGCGATTGCCCATGGACTCCACGGGTCGATCAAGCAAAACCACGGTGCCTGACCCCGTCAATTTGAGTACGTGATTGGCTTTGTCAAGCTGCCTCTTTTTACAAACAATGTCAAGGACATCTGCCAAGTATGTATCTGTAGTGACATCCAAAGTGATCATTTGTCCTGGGGCTGCGTCTGCTGAGTGAATATGTATTCTCAGAAGCTTCTTAACTGCGTTCCTGGTAGCGGCCTGAGTTGGTACAGCTCCAATGGCAGGCGCATCTGCTAAGGTAGAATTTTGCCGAAGAGCTGACATTGTAGTCAAAAGAGGATTCTGACGAACTTGAGTTCCCGTCATGTACGATGGTGTAGGCATTGGGGTATTCTTTGGTGTAAGATCATCGTCCAGGCTTGAGGTCGCAACAGTTTCCTGCTTGAATTGAGGGGTGATACTTTGGTTCTGCTGAAACTGTTCATCTGTTGCCTCAACGAGAGCAAATTCATCATACGGTTTGGAATTCGATCTTGATCTCGCGGCACGGTTGTTCGCTGTGGTAAAGGACAGAATCGGCTTATTCCGCTCCAGCGCAGGGAAGTCGTAATCAACCTCTTCGTCCTCTACCATCCGCAAGGTCCAACGATTAACATTAAGCTTCTCTGGCGGGATCGCAGGTTCGAGTTTCTCTTCTGCATATCTCCATAGACTGAGCCCTATGAGATCCGCCACAGTGACTGGACGATCATTTGCTTCATTCTCGTGCACACTTCGCCGTATGAGAACCTCATAAGGTTTGGTGGTTGACGTTGCAAATGGAGCCCAGATTCGAAGGTTCAAGGGGTTTGGATCACCTTGGCCCGACAACGACGCAAAGGATTCGAAAGGCTGCGCCGCTTTCGTCCGCTTTGCCTTAATGGCAGCAGATAAAAGACTCTTCGGTTGTATCATACTGATGGGACGCGGAGGAGGAAGTGCTTCCAGTAAAGGAGGGGCAGGTTTCGATTTCTTCGTTGGAGAGCGTGTCAATTCTCGAGGCATCGTTCCTACTACATGGGTGGGAGATCCGTTCATCGAGCCATCCACATCATCCAGAAGAGAAGCGGAGTCGATACTGCCAGCGAAGTCCGAGTCCATGTCAGATCCATCTGAGTCCTCTTCCTCCTCGAGCAGGTCACTCTGTTGTCTTTTCACGCCCACATTCGGATCTGAGGTATGGCGCAGTAAAGCCTTGCTTGCTTTCGAGGCATTCTTAGTTGCCTCCCTCTGCCGTTGAAAGGCGGACGCATCGAACTCATTCTCGGATGACATTTCACTACTTGTGACCGTATCTCTTCGTGCACGTTCCTTAACAGCTTCCAAAGCTGACTGTGATCCCCTTCTCGGCTGTCCACCAGGGGTTCTAGAGGGAGAGGACACAGTCGAGGATTGTCGAAGATTCGATCCGCGGAGGGGTGAAGAGCCGGAACGATTGCGAATTGGCATCTTCGAGAACTTGATCTGCTGTGCTGCACGCTGGTCTCCATCTTCATCACTGTCATCGCTGAGATCACTGCTGTCCTCTTCTTCCATCTGCTCGCGTCTGCGGCGTCTCTTCGTAGCTATGCCAGGACCAACAGTATCCCCGGCGCCACCCCCTGTGATCAGAGTCCCCTCCTCTGCCTCATCTTCAAGTCCATTTGAAGCCAGACCAGCTGACCTAGGCGGTGCCTGAAAATATTCCGATGCTATCGCTGTGGGTATTGGTGGGGAATGCGTTCGTTTTATGTTCGCGGGATTAGATCGCCAGCCAGCGGCTTTAAATCCAGCAGTATTCAAGAAGGCATCGTTGATTGTGATCAGACGCTCGCCAACGCCATCAGGTATTGTATCGAGGTAATTTGTCCGCAATTGATACGAGACCAGACTGCATAGCATCAGTAAGGTGCAGGTCAGGGAGGGGTGATAGCTTCGTACTCTTCCACTTGAATGACTGACATCGCGAGCGCTCAGCTTGTGCCAGACGGCTCAAGCTCAAATGCGCGTTAGATAGGGAAATTGGAAATGATATTTAAGTGAATGATGAACACAATCATGAAGAACTCGAAGACTGGGAGGTGCTCCTGATGTTCAGCCTTGCGATGAAACAGGGGTTGACGTGGATTTAGCCTGTCAGGATTGCCTCGCTTCGGCTCATTTGGCAGCCTTCCAGAATTTTGAACCTCATCAACTCTTCCCTTCTACAACAACAACTTGCAGGTGCCAACATGGGTCTCGTTGACTACTCTGACTCTGATGCGTCGGATGTTGAAGATGCACCAGCGCCTAAGGCAGCTACAACATCGTCGAAGCCAGCATTTCAAAAGGTCGTGGACCGATCAAACCCTGGCAAAATTCGGGTCTCTTTGCCACAAGCTACCGTCAAAGACGAGACTACTGGCGAAGAACCTCCTACCAAGCGGGCAAAGACAGGCGGTGGAGCATTCAGTGGTTTCAATTCATTTCTGCCGCCACCAAAACGGGCTGGACAAACAAGCGCAACGCTGGGCGGAGGCAATGCGGCGAAGAAGGGCTTGGGAGCAGGTGTGGGCTTGAAGACTGGGTCAGCACCAGGCTTCAGCAGAGAACCTGAACCCGAGAGAGAATACGTTGAGAGCGAAAGCGGTCCGGCCAGCACGAACGGGAATTCTGGACTCAGTCTTCCGCCACCGAGAGCATCTCAAGTTGAAGGACTGACCCCTGCAGAGGATGTCATACTGAAGGGAAAACCTACAATGTTCAAGCCTTTATCGGTGTCTAGGAATATCTCAAAGAAGAAGAAGAAGATGATACCTGGTGCTGTTCCGGTCACAGCCACCGCACCCCCTGCTACTCCAGAGCCGAAGAACGAGAAAACTGCACCGAGGCCCAAAGTGTCGCTATTCTCGATGTCAACGAAGACAGAGACACCTTCATTGCCTACAGCCAATGGCGATTATCAACCTATGATGCTGGAAGTAGAGGAGGCCGGTGAAGAAGAAGCAGATTCTTTCGGCCTCGAGCTGTCATATGAAGACTACACACCCACGACCTCCCACATTGCACCTCCTGCAGTCCCTACACCGCCTGTTTCTCAATCCCTAGACGACATTGCCGGCGATCTGAGACTGTCAGCAGCGGAGCGGAGACAGCTATTTGGGCGTCAGAAAGGTGGACGAGGACAAGCCGCTACGAAAGTCATCAATTTTAACACGGATCAGGAGTATCTGCATAATGAAGAGCTTCGGGCTGCTGGCGAGCAAGTCGTGCATAATCCAGTCAGGGCGATTGCTCCTGGTAAGCACAGCTTGAAGCAGTTGGTCAATGCGGCGCAGAGCCAGAAGGAGGCGTTAGAGGAGAGCTTTGCGAAGGGCAAGAGTAACAGGGCTGAAGCTAGCAGCAGATACGGATGGTGATTATGGCAGAACCGAGTTGAATGATACCCTTTTCTTGCATTCCATCTTCGGATTTGGATTAAATCATCGGAAGTCACCCGTGTTGTTATTGCGTAAAGACTAAGAAAGTGCAGGCTTATGGTTTTCTAATTCTCTGGTTGGAATCTAGTGATTCAATTCTGGGCTGTCAGTGAAGCTTTCTTGATGTACCCAAGTCACCCGAAGACGTAATTGAATATGCCCAAGCGTGGGGCCCCATTCCTTTCGGATTGGAATCTAGTGGTTCCACTTCAGGACTTGAACGAAGCTTTCTTGAAACACTGAAGTCACTCGAAGTTTGAAATTGGATATACTGGAGAGCATGTAACAATCTGCTTCTAATTCAACGTACTGCGACCGCCTTGTGAATGCAATCCATAAACTCTCCCGCTAACAGTTTCCGCGCGAACTTCATGATCTCATACGCGTCCCAAGTCATACCAACACCCTTATTACCCCGCTTAATTTCCACCCTTGGAGGCATTGTCCCATGGTAGACCCAATAAAGCATGAGGTTGACGTTATGCAGAGACTCGTCAAGTCGGTGCTTTTCTTCGTCTTCGTCCGTAAGATCAAAGTAGAAAGTAGGGAGGAATGGGAGTTTGGAGAGAATGACTTCGCTGTGTACCTTGTAAGAAGTCTCTTCAAGCAC